>LQAI01000174.1_pt1 | contig 12723 bp, 17 predicted proteins | sample 1535821 | NCBI WGS metagenome assembly LQAI01 (sample SAMN04331586, study PRJNA305678) | bioreactor metagenome | isolation source: bioreactor_5 inoculated with Wadden Sea sediment 1st replicate of a... | place: Germany:Bremen | reverse complement strand
AATTCGGCAATCCCTTCCGGCATGGTGAAGGGCACCGTCAGGTATTGCCCCTGCTGCTCGGGTGTGATGCTGAAGGTGAGGGTTTGTGTAATATCTTTCATTCGCCCCAACTGTTCTTTTGGGGTTCGCCAAGGGCATAGACCAGGAAGCGCTGGATGAATTTCTCCCAGAAGGGCCAGACATGGCCGCCATCTTCCTTATCATATTGGATCGGCACACCCATCTTTTGGGCTGCGCCATAGAACATCTCGTTGAGCGGGAAGAGATCATCCTGCTGACCACAGGCCATGTAGAGCTTAGGCAGGTCCTGGGGGTTCTGGGCGGCTTTTTGCAGCCAGACCATTGTGTCATGCTGCGTGCCGGCGAGCTTGGTCAGATCGCCAAAGATATAGGTGAACTCGTGATAGCGGGGATCGTCCGGGTTCAGCTTGAGGATCTCCAGTGAGAGCACACCGGAAGGCTGGCGGCGGCTGCGAAGCGCTCTGGAAAATTCAGGGCGGCCTTGAAAGCGCCAAACCCGCCCATTGAGTTCCCGGCGATCAGGGTATCTTCCCGTTTTGGGGCCAGCCCAAAGACATCCTTCAGATATTTGGGGAGCTCTTCCATCAGGAAGGTGAAATACTGCTGCCCGTTGGGATTGTCGGTGTAGAAGCTGCGGCCAATGGAGGGCATGATGACCACCAGGCCAAACTGACGGGCGATGGTTTCGATGTTGGTGTAGCGCTGCCAGGCGCTGCCGTTATCGCTCAGGCCGTGCAATAAATAGAGGACCTTGCGTTCTTGCAGCGACTGGTTGCTCAGGGTTTAGGGTCGGGACGATCATGTAGAGCGGCAGGCAAACCTTGACGGTTTCGGAGGTGAAGTCGAGTTGGATCAGGGCCATGATTTACTCCTCAGCAACGTCCAGGCCAGTCATAATTTCGAGGTCATCCGGCTCATCCGGGCCACGGGCATCCATCTTGAGGAACAGGGAGAAGCCCAGGCTGATCACCATCAACACGGCCGGGAAGACGGTCAGCAGGAAGCGGGAAGCCATGCCAGGCTGGGGGCCGGGGACCTCTCCGCTTTTGAACCCAAACAGCACGCTGAGCAGCAGGAAGGCCAGGCTGGTGAAAAGCCCGCTTAGGCGGTTCATGAATCCGAGGGCGTTAGCGATGATGCCTTCGCGCCGCACATTGTGCTTGCGGGTGTCTTCATCCATGATCCGGGCGCCGATCAGGTCCATGGTGGTGATCACCCCGGAAAAGCCAAAGCCCACCAGGGCGCTGCTGATGATGGCGGTGATCAGGCTATTGGCAAAGAACAGCGGGATGAAGGCCACGGCCAGGGAGGCCAGGGCGATCCGCCAGATGGGGATCAGCTTTTTCTTGCGGACCAACAACGCCCAAACAGCCACACAGCCGATGGCGATTAAAAGCACGGAAGCGAACAATATGGTGGATTGGGCATCCGGAATTTGGAGGGTGTATTTGACGAAGAACGGCAGCCCTGCCAGGACCAGGGACATGGCCGCGCTATAGAAGGCATTGGTCAGGCCGGCGATCCAGAAATTCTTGTTGGAGACGAGGTCTTTGATGCTGTTCCAGAGCTTGGGTGGGTTCTCGTCCTCTTCGATCTGCCTTTCTTTGGAGGTCAGGCTCATGTAGAGGATCACCACGCCGCCCAGGATGCCGTAAATGATTGACGTATTGCTGAAACCGATAGCGCCGGTGACGATTGGTGTCAGGGCGATGCTGATGATCATGGCGACCAACTGGAAAGCCTGGCGCAAGGCGTTGGCTTTGGCCCGGCTGGCGTCATCTTCAAAGATCTCGGGGAAGAGGGCGGCATAGTTGGCGTTGATCACCGAATCGAGGGTGCCGGTGAAGATATAGAACAGCATGGCCCAGGCCAGGAGGGAATTCCCGGCGAGGAAAGCGGGGGTGCTGTAGAAGGCGATCAGCCCCAGCACCAGCAGTGGGGTGCCAATCACCAGCCAGGGACGGCGCCGGCCCCATTTGGTGCGGGTGCGGTCGGAAAGAAAACCGTAGACCGGGTTGTCAATAACATCAATAAAGGTATAGACGAATAAAATCAGGGCAAAATTCTCGGTGGTCAAGCCCATCCGGTCCACATAGAAAATGGCGGCATAGGTCTTGAGGAGGTTGATCGGGATGGAGGTGCCAAACATCCCAATGGCATAATTGAACGTTTTCATTTTGCTGGATTTCATGGGGAAGTCCTTGGTTAGGGAAAGGGAGAATAGTTTTTATTTCTCAATGTACCTATTTTATACGATTAGGAGAGGGGCTTCAACTGATTGAGGTAAAGATTGTATCACCTGGAGTTTTCTTCAAATATTTTACGATTCTCCGAAACCTATCCCATGTTATACTAATTCCAGCATCCAATACCTGAGAAATAACATGAAACTGATCATTCAAATCCCCTGTTATAACGAGGCTGACACCCTTCCCGAAACCCTGGCTCAACTGCCGCGGGCGATCCAGGGCTTCTCTTCCGTTGAGATCTTGATCATTGATGATGGCAGCGTAGATGATACTGTGAATGTCGCCTTGAAAATGGCGTAGACCATGTCGTCGAGATGGACCGGCATTCGGGTTGGCGCGGGCTTATACCGTGGTCTGGACGCGGCTTTGAGCCTGGGCGCGGATGTGATCGTCAATACTGACGCGGATAACCAGTACCCCGGCAGTGAGATCGCCAAGCTTGTTGGTCCCATCGTTGAGGATAAGGCTGAAATGGTGATCGGTGACCGCGGGGTGGGGACGCTGGCGTATTTTTCACCGACCAAGCGTTTACTGCAGAAATTAGGTTCGAAAGTCGTGTCAGTTTCAGCCGGCTTTGAAATCCCTGATGCCACCAGTGGTTTTCGGGCGATCACCCGAGAGGTGGCGCTGCAGACTCTGGTGCTCAGTAATTATTCCTATACATTGGAAACATTGATCCAGGCTGGCGCAAAACAAGTAAAAGTGGCCTTTGTCCCCGTGCGGACCAATGCACCGACGCGGCCCTCACGGCTTTCCGCAGCGTGCGCAATTATGTGGTGAATTCCACCAAGACCATCATCCGATCCTTTGCCATGTATCGGGCGTTAAAGGTCTTCACCTGGCTGAGCCTTCTGCTGCTGGCTCCCGGGTTAGCTTTGGGTATTCGATTCCTTTATTTCTATTTCCAGGGCATGGGCGGGGGACATGTTCAATCGCTGATCCTGACTGCTGTGCTGCTCATCATCGGTTTTATAACCTTCCTGATCGGTCTGATGGCGGATTTGGTGAGTTTCAACCGCAAGATTTTGGAAGAGATCCTCTACCGTGAGCGCCGGCGGGATGCTGAGGGGCCGGAAGAGTCGAATTGGTCTGAATTGGATTTTTAAATCTGCGTTAAATAACCATTTACACCCCGATTTTCATTTAAAACAATGTAAAATGTCTGAACAACTACGATCCTCACGGATGGAGGCTTTTTTTGTTTGAACCATTGAAGAAACGCATTGCAGAAGAAGGGAAGAACCTTGGAAATGGGATTTTAAAGGTTGACCCCTTCATTAATCATCAGGTTGACCCTGTTTTGATGGATGCCTGCGGCCATGAATTGGCCGCTCGTTTTAAATATACCAATCCCACCAAAGTGCTGACAGCGGAGATTTCCGGGATTGCCCCGGCGTTGATGACCGCCAAGTATCTGAATGTGCCAGTGGTCTATGCCCGCAAGCATAAACCGGTGACCATGCCCGACACGGTCTATCTCACCGTAGCTCCTTCACATACCAAAGGGCATATGTCGACTGATCGTCTCGGAGTATCTGGCAAATGGTGAGCGGGTATTGATCATTGATGACTTCCTGGCCTCCGGTGTAACCATTGCGGTCTGGTCCGTCTGGCCGAGACGGCCGGCGCTACCCTGGTAGGCATCGGCACCCTGATTGAAAAGACCTTTGAAGGCGGCCGGGAAATGCTCTCTGCCGCAGGCGTGCCGGTGGAATCACTGGTGGGCATTTCTTCTTTGGATGATGGCCGGATCGAGTTCGCTGAAGACTAAGATCCTGGCGCTGGGTCTGAAAGCTGCCCGTTGGCGGATCCTTCGGCCCTTTGTGAGGTTTGCCTTTAATCATATGGACCCATTGCTTCCGGTTGAGCGACTCGCTGAAACGACCACTGGGTCGCTTTTTCCACCCTCAGCCGGATTATGCATTACATATTTTGATCGTTCCCAGGAAAGCTGTCCCCACTTTGGCGGCAGCTTCTTTGGATTCAGGGGATCCGTTCATAGCCCTTTTTGACCTTGTGCAATCACTGATTAGTAAATTCGACCTTGAAAGAGTTGGCTACCGCTTGATCACCAATGGCGGCCCCAACCAGACTATCCCACAATGGCATTGGCATCTGATCAGTGCTGGCTGGCAGGAGGCCCATGACTGAGACCATCGTCATCCTTGATTACGGTTCGCAATATACCCAATTGATCGCACGACGTGTGCGGGAAGCCCAGGTCTACAGCGAATTGCTGCCGTGGGATGCGCCGGAAGCAACGGTGATGGCAATGGCGCCCAAGGGTTTTATCCTCTCCGGTGGGCCGAGCTCTGTGTATGACGCGGATGCGCCAACCGTACCGGATTATGTGATCCGGTCCGGATTGCCGATCCTGGGGATTTGTTATGGCATGCAGCTGCTCACTCATGCCCTCGGCGGCAAGGTGGCGCCATCGGGCCAGCGGGAATATGGCCCGGCCACGATTGAGGTGCTGGATGAATCGGACCTGCTCCGGCAGGACGATAATCCCTCAGTCTGGATGTCCCACGGTGACCGGATCGAACAGCCGCCTGCGGGATTCACTGTCCTGGCGAAAAGTGGCAACAGCCCCATTGCGGCGATCAGTGACATGAGCCGTGGCTATTTTGGCCTGCAGTTTCACCCTGAAGTACGCCATACCATTGCTGGGTCGGCCATCCTGAGCCGGTTTGTGCATGAAGTCTGTGGCTGCCGCGGGGATTGGACGCCGCAGTCGATCATCTCACAAGCAGTGGAGCAGATCCGAGCGCAGGTGGGGTCAGCCCGTGTGCTGGCGGCTGTCAGCGGCGGCGTGGATTCCAGCGTGGCGACTGCCCTGGTGCAAAAAGCGGTGGGCGATCAGCTCTCGGCGGTATTTGTCGATACCGGCCTGATGCGCAAGGATGAGGGCTTGTGGGTTGAAAAGGCCTTTCGTGAGAATCTGGGAGCGAACTTGCTGACCCTCCACGCGATAGAGGATTTCTTCGATAAGTTGGAAGGCGTCACCGCACCGGAACAGAAACGCCGGATCATCGGTGAGACCTTTATCCGCCTGTTTGAGCAGGCCGCTCACGATCTGGGCGATCCGCCTTTCCTGGTGCAGGGAACGATCTACCCCGATGTGGTCGAATCACGTGCGCCGGAACGCGCCAATGCCCACCGGATCAAGACCCACCATAATGTGGGCGGTTTGCCGGAGGATATGCAGTTTGAGCTGGTGGAACCGCTGCGTTATCTCTTCAAGGATGAAGTGCGGGTGGTGGGTGAGGCGCTTGGCTTGCCAAGGGAGCTGGTTTGGCGGCAGCCCTTCCCCGGGCCGGGGTTGGCTGTGCGCTGTTTGGGTGAACTGACGGTTGAGCGGGTGGAGAAGCTGCGTGCCGCAGATGCGATCTTCACCGAAGAATTGAATATAGAAGGCCTGCTCCATGTGCAGGAGGATGGCGAAACGGGTACATCCCAGGCTTTTGCGGTGCTGCTGCCGGTGAAAGCGGTGGGTGTGATGGGGGACCAGCGGACGTATGAGGAAGTGATTGCATTGCGGGCGGTGACGACGGAGGATTTTATGACCGCCGATTGGGCGCGGCTGCCTTATGATGTGCTGGGCCGGGTCGCCAACCGGATTGTGAACGAGGTCAGGGGGGGTGAATCGGGTGGTGTATGACATCACCAGCAAACCGCCGGGAACGATTGAGTGGGAATAAACTGCTTGGAAAATACCTGATAATCTGAAGGTCACGTGCCGCGAAGTGCACGTGACATCTTCCATCCTCATCCGGCACTCCGTGCCACCTTCCCCCACGGTGGGGAAGGCTTAATATAATATTTCGTAGGTTACGCTTCCAGCGTGACTATTTCTGTCATGCAGGTTTGATCGTTCGATCTCACCATGTATAACCTACATTTGATCAATCTGATTATGGAGATTGCTTTGTACATCACTTCGTGATGGCTCGCAATGACAAGGTAGGGAGCCCACAGAGAGGCTCCCCTACATATGATTAACTTGGCTTATAGGTAATACTGGGCCTGCTTTCGCGTACATCCATAACAACAGCAATAAACTTATAAGGATATTTGAGAATCTACCGGTTAGTAAAAATGTAATATTTCATCGGAATTGATTTTATTAAATCCGGCGGGAGGAGCCAATTTACCGTGCCATTTGGATATTTGATAGTCCCTTGATAGGATATCGTCGGCTTAAATCCCTAGATTTTATTGGGTTTGAAAAATGAATCCCACTATAATTAAATTATGATTGGAATTATTTTGGATATTAATCATTTAGAAAATTAAAGGAGATCGTTATGAAGTTCGGTGAGATTTTATCAAAAGCCTGGAAAACGATTTGGAAACATAAGATCCTCTGGCTGTTTGGGATTCTTGCAGGATGTAGCGCTAGTGGTTCTGGAGGGGGAAGCAGCAATGTTAATTATTCCACCAGCAGCAATGATTTTCAGGGTATGCCTTCCTTTCTGAGGCCTGAGGCACAGCATTCTGCTGAACAATTCTTCCGGTCATTGGCTGATATCCAGCCTTGGGTCTGGGTATTGATTGGGGTTAGCATCCTCATTCTGATCCTGGCGATCTCATTCGTCTCCCTGATGGCAGGCACGTTAGGTATCACCGGCGTGATCAAAGGGACATCAATGGCCGACCAGGCAGGTGAAGACGATAAGCCACTTTCCTTTGGGGCGATTTTCAAGGGCCTCAAGCCGCATTTCTGGAAAGTGCTGCTTATGACGTTGATCGTCAATATCGGCGGAGTCATTCTGGGCGTGATCCTGGTGATTCCGATCATAATCCTGACCGTTTGCACTTTCTTCCTGGCGGGCATCTTGATGATCCCGTTAGGCTGGTTCATCACCACATTGGTCCGGTTCACAACCATTGCCATTGTTGAAGAGAACCTGGGCATCATAGACGCCGTCAAACGGGCGTGGGACCTGTTGATCAAGAATCTTGGAAATGTTGCCATTATGTTCCTGATCCTTGGCATCGGTGGCGCATTGGTTGGCTTGTTCTTAGCCATCCCGATTTTCGTTAGCCTGCTCCCGCTGATCATTAATATCACCATAGACGGTTATGAGGCCGCATATACTGGACTAACCCTGACGGCGATCCTCTTTGGAGTCGCCCTTCCTTTGGTGATCGTACTTGGTGGCGCGTTGAAGGCCTATCTTCTTTCTGCCTGGACCCTGACCTATCGTGAAATTGCGGCTGAAACGCCCTTTGACCCCGAAGTCATCTCCCTGCCTAAGGAGAAAAAAGAAAAATCGTAATAAAATAGGGTTATGAAGAAAACAGCATCGCTGCCAAATTCATTGAAGGACCATAATCGCCAGGGGCATAGGCTTGTCCCTGGCGTTTTCCTATCCCGGCAGCGATTAACTCTCCTGATCACTGGGCTGTTATTCGCCCTCCTGACAGGCTGGGCTTGTCAGGGTGTGCGGGCCCAATCGGCCGCAACCATTGTGGTGCAACCCCCTGACCTGAGCACTTTCCCCGTCATCGAATTTGAATTTAAAGCCGTAGATGCCAACAGCCAGCCATTGGGTGGTTTTGGCGCGGATCAGGTGCAGGTGATTGAGAACGGGGAGGCACTGCCAGTTGACGATCTGATTGAGGAGTACCGGGGTGTGCATTTTACTCTGGCGATCAACGGCAACCGGGAGATGGACTTGCGGGATGACTCCGGGGCTTCGCGTTATGAGAAATTGACCTCCGCCCTATCGGATTGGGCCCGCAGCAGCACCTTGAAAGGGGATGATGCCTGGTCGATTGTGACCAATGAGGGCACTCAGGTGGATTGGACGACCACTCCCCGGACGTGGCTGAACGGCCTGGCGGATTATCAGCCTAATTTCAGGCTGATGGAACCGGACCTGGCCAGTTTGCAGCTTGCAATCCAGACTATGCAGGATGAGTATATTGACTTTGGCGTCAATCAGACGATCCTCTATATCACGCCGCCACCGGAACCAGCCCAAATTGAGTCACTCAACGCGCTGACGCAGCAAGCCCGAAACCAGGGCATCCGGGTGGATGTTTGGATGGTGGGCGACAGCTATTATTTGAGCAATGATCAGGGTGGTGCCTTGGTGGCACTGGCCGCCAACACGGGCGGCGAATTCCTCCACTATAACGGATTGCAAGGCGTCCCGGACCTGAACGGTTTGCATGCCGCGCTGGGCCGGGTGGAAAGTGCGATCTATACATCGAATATTGCTGAGTCTGGAACGTTCACGCTGGGTGTATCGGTGGACCTCGGTGATCTGGTGGTTGAAGGGGAGGGTCAACCATTTACGATTAATGTAATGGCACCTAATCCAATGCTGCTCTCGCCACCGATCCTGGTGGAACGATCCTGGGTGACTGCTGGGGATATGCAGACTCTGGAACCTGATAATCAGAAAATTGAGATCCTGGTCCAATTCCCGGATGGCTATCCTCGTGCGCTGGAATCCAGCCGGCTGCGGGTGGATGGTGTTGTGATGGATATTAACACCAGTGAACCTTTTGACAGTTTCAGCTGGGACCTGGGAGCATATGAGGAATCAGGTGAACATTTTATCCAGGTGGAAATTACCGATCAGTTGGGGCTGACTGCTGAGACGATCTCTTCGCCAGTTGAAGTGCGGATCGTGGCACCTGAAATTGCACCAGGGTTTAATTGGCAGAAAGCGGGCGGCATCGCAGCCGGTGTGTTTGCCGGGGCGGCAGTCCTACTGCTGATCTACTGGCAGGTGCGCAAGGCGCTAAATACCTATAAAGAAGCCCATCCGCGGGCGGTTCCGGAAGGTGAAGCACGGCCAGACGCCTAAGCCTTTACCGTTATTGGAAAAATCACCTTTGGCTTATTTTGTCCCAGCGCAATCCCTGTTGGGATTGGAAGACCCGGGCGTCATTCCCATAACACGTCCCCGGTTTGTCCTGCCGGATGATTTGGCGGCGGAATCGCCCTATCTGACTGAGGATAAATGGGTGGTGGAAAGGGTTTGGCTGAATAAACTGGATAACCACTTCTGGCTGCACGGCGTGGGCGGCAATGCCGATGTATGGTTGAATGCCCAATCGGTGGGGATGGAACCGGTAGAAGTCAAGCCAGGCGACCTGTCTATTTTGGCGAACTGGGCTTTAGGTTTACAATAAAAACGGATGAAGACTCCAGAAAAGCCTCTGTTGAAAAATATGAGCCATTTCTATGATCGAAACTGAAACATGCGCACCTCCGCTTTGCAGCGGAAAGCCATCCTGGGATGACCGGGAAACAAAATGAGGACCGTTATGGCGTGACCGCCTTTGAAGAGGTGGGGGATAACCGTGTGCGGTCCGTGTTGGCTGTGGTGTGTGATGGGATTGGGGGCCACCGGGCTGGGGAAGTGGCTGCGGAGATGGGCGTTCGGTTGATCACGGATGTCGTAGCCACCAGTGATGGCAGCCAGCCGGTGGAAACGCTCTCCGAAGCGATCATTTATGCCAGCCAGGCAATTTATGACGCCAGTCAGGCGGATAATGGCCGGGCTGGGATGGGAGCGACCTGCGCCTGTGCCTGGGTGATTGGAAACAGGCTTTATACGGCAAACCTTGGCGATTCCCGAATTTATTTATTACGGAAGCGGCACTTTTTTTCAACTTTCCACCGATCATACCTGGATCCAGGAGGCGATGGACGCTGGAATCATTGATGCCGAGAGCGGCAACGGCCATCCCAATGCCCATATCATCCGCCGATATTTAGGCTCGAAAACCCCACCGGAACCGGATTTCAGATTGTGGTTCTTTGAAGGGGAGGATGATGAAGCAGCCCGCGGCAATCAGGGCCTGCAGCTTCAGCCAAAGGACCTGATCCTGCTCTGCAGCGATGGGCTGACGGACCTGGTGGATGATAATACGATCCGGGATGTCTTGCTGCATAAAAAGCTGGATAAGGTGCCGGATATTTTGATTGGCATGGCGAACGAACAGGGCGGGCATGATAATATCACAGTCGTTCTGCTGGATGCCCCTAAAAAGAAATCCAAACCGATGCGGCCCCGAAAACGGAAATGGATGGTGGGCTGCATAATTATTTTGGCTATAGTTAGCTTTTTACTCGCCGGCACTGCGGTTGGCATACGCTGGTGGAAAGACCGGCAGGAGACAACACCTACGCCGTCCGTCACTGAGCAAGTTACAGAGCAGATCGTGACAGAGCTGCCTGGCGAACCGATGTTATTACCCACTCAGACGGCCACGGTTGCGGTCCAGCCATCAAACGGGGAAGAAATTGCGCAGCCGACGATCACGCCTGGGTCAATAGACACCCAGGCACCATAGCCTTTTTCGTTGCCTCTCAATCAAATACTGAAATTAATCATTAATTTAGGATTAAATGATCGTCATTTGATTTATAATAGAGGATAGACCTCAACAATCAGACTTTACAATCATCACTGCTTGATGAATCAAGGTAGTGGATTGATTTATCATATGGCAGCCCGTAACCTTGACGAAGGGGTATATCGTAAAAGTATATTGCAGGGATCCATTGAAAACATATTAATTTATAAGCGATCCCTTTTATAGATCAGTGTATATTATATTCAGCGGCAATATCGGGACTAACGAGGATAATTATGAATTCAGTAAATGTTTCAACCTTTATCTGTGACCGCCGAAAAGACCTTGAATATGTCATGGCTGATGGGCTGCGGCTGTGTTCCTGGACTGAAATCAAAAACCTGCGGGATATCTTCAACGATAAATCGCTGGGGAAACTGCAGCTATTATTCGACACCTGCGATACCGACCGGGCCGCGATGAATTGGGAGCTTTGGCCAATGATGCCAATCCCATATTCCAAGGTTTATTGTTCGGTGCTGTCCTGGCTTAGGCTGGTGGTCATCAGGATCTCAGATCAACCCCTCGAATCCTTTTTCTTTGATTTGGAAGTCAATGATAACAAGTCCGCCTCGATCTTTTTCCCTGTCTCGGAGGATGAGATCGCTGACGGCACTAATTTCTCTCGGCTGAATAACGAATTAGCCAGCCTTCAGCGATCGCTACAACGGAAGAATATCAAGGTTGAAGAGTTGAATGAGCGGCTGGAAGTTCTGGCCACCATTGATTCTCTGACAGGGCTGTTCAACCGCCGCGCTGTTTTGGAACGCGCCGAAAATGAGCTATCCCGGCGAAACGCACGAAGCTATATTTTGGCCTGGCCGTTGTTGATATTGATGATATGCAGAAGATCAACGAGCAATATGGTGAAGCGGTGGGTGACCAATGCCTGATTGAACTGGCGCGGACCCTCAACATCACCACCCGGAGCTATGACGGCGCCGGCCGGATCGGTGGGGATCAATTTCTGATCTATTTTGCCATGCCCTCCAAGATTCAATTCCGGCCAGTATTGGAACGGGTGCATGAACGGATCAGCAAGATTGAGGTTAAGGTGGCGGACGATCAAACCATCCCCGTCAAGGCCTCCATCGGGGCTGTGGGGCTGGCGGCGGCAAAATATCCCAACATCAAGGTTTCAGAACTGATGGTGCAGGCATTTGAAGCGGTTTATCAGTCCAAGGAGTTGGGAAAATTCCAGGTCATTTTGAACGCCTATGAAGATTAAGCCTTAGATCGAAATTGGGCTCAAACACTCAGGGTGCATCTCGTGGCGGGATGCACCCTTTTTGATTCCGAACTTTCATTTACCTTGCCCGACCCCGTGATTAATGTTAGAATTCTACTCTCTGGAGGGATGGCCGAGTGGACTATGGCGCCTGTCTTGAAAACAGGTGTGGGTTTGCGCCCACCGTGGGTTCGAATCCCTCTCCCTCCGCCTGATTTTCTTTGGAGGGACATCGAAGCAATAATTGAATGGGGAGGTGCCGGAGTGGACGATCGGGGCCGCCTGCTAAGTGGTTGTTGGGTGAAAGCTCAACCGAGGGTTCGAATCCCTCCCTCCCCGCCATGAAAAGAGGAAACCCGCACGCGAGTGCGGGTTTTTTGTATGAGATAATATTAATTAATTATTTAATTAATTAGCATTATTGAGATTTGAGAGTTTGGTTATGTCTACTTTAGATTTCATTAGCCGAGACAAAATTGATAGGTTATTTAATCAAGGCGGATATGTCTTGGACTTTACTACTGATCAATTTGATTCTTTTACAGTCTCATCAGTGGGAATTCGCATATGTGAAAAATATAAATTATCAAAAGGGAAATCATTCCGTGAGTTCATAGAAAAAGAAGATGATTGCCTAATTAAAAACTTCTTCAAGATTTGCTTCAATATTACGAATATAAATATCAAGAGACTTTGATTGAAGATATTGAGAAAGAAATACTTTCCAAGAGTGCAAGGTATTGCGCAATCCTTGTAATGAAAATAACACTTATTCACATCTAGTGGAGAAAATAAAAGAAGAATTTTCTTCTGAATATATTGATCAACAAATTGTGGCTATGA
>LQAI01000173.1_pt1 | contig 12748 bp, 15 predicted proteins | sample 1535821 | NCBI WGS metagenome assembly LQAI01 (sample SAMN04331586, study PRJNA305678) | bioreactor metagenome | isolation source: bioreactor_5 inoculated with Wadden Sea sediment 1st replicate of a... | place: Germany:Bremen | reverse complement strand
GACTCCTGCTTCGCCCTTTTTAGAGTAAAAAAATCTCTTTAAGTTGGTTTATAATTAAAGGGATTTAAACGGCTAAGTGTAGGAGAGATTAGCCGTGCAATACGTCTCATATAGTTTAGGGTATTTGCGTAACCATTCAGCGCGCTCGGCATTTAATTTTTTGGAAGAGGGCTTGATACTCCTCTTTTGAATAGTAGGTCTCAGGCAGAAACTCCTGAATATCAAGTCCGGGAACATGAGAAGGAACAGTGTATTCAGCATCCTTGTCGGATTTCCATTCGATGGTCCCACGTGCAATTTCTCTAAGAATGGTAGTCGAAACGTCAATGGTCAGTTTTTTTCCTTCAAAGGTCTGGGATTTACCTACGCGGCCTGTGTTAAGTAGGTAGCATTCCATATCCGGGTTGTTTCTCAGGATGGACATGAACCTTTCGGCTTCTTCGGTTTCTTGGCCAATGATAAAAGGATTCGTACCTACACAGCGTTTGGATTGCCCTGCTCGTTTAGGGTCTCCGGCTGATGTTTCAATGGATTCTCCTAAAATGAAGTGTTTGACAGCTTCTGTCGCAGAAAGTTTGGCAACGGGTGGTAAAATATCATCACGGCGTGTGATGAAAATTACTTTATGGGCCTTTGGTAAGTCCACAGATTCGTGAGTCGTGTCAATATCTGACCGTAAGACGACACCACGTCCATTAGATGTTAGGCTAGTGTCATCAAAATTGATGCATCCGTCAGATTGGATATACACGTTTTCAAAGACTGCGTTTGGATTAGTTGCAGCCTTATAGAGGACTTGCTGACCTTCGTCTAGACCTTCGGTTTTGATAAAAAAGCCATTTTCTGTTCCGGCGCAGTACCCGTCCTGGTCCATAAAAATGACATCATCTTGTCTAATGGAAGATGATTCTTCACCAGTTAAGCCATGACCATGGATGGTAAGGGTTGTTTTACCAGTTCCACTTAAACCGAACATAATCATACCAACCTCTTTTAATTCTTGATTTACATCCTTTACTTTTAAGACCTTACTGCCAGCATGTAAACCAATACCTCCAAGTAATTTAACCTTGTACATAGCCATGCGCAAGAATGATTTTTTTTGCTTCACCAAAATAGTCGGTACCAAGGATGTATGTGATGCCTTTGTTGGGCTGCGTAATGATCATTCGGGCGGGCCATTCGGGTACATAAACACTAATTAAATCAGGGTTATTAGCATTTGTAGCCTCAAAGAGGGTATTGTTCCACATGTATGCAATTCGAGCATATTCTTTTGTAATATATAAGCGACAATTAAAAGAAAACTTATCGTGCATTCCCATGGAGCGATCAAGTCTAATGAGTTCTTTCTCTTTTAGATAAGCATCTACTTCTTTTATAATGGCACGGGCTTCACTGTCGTCTATTCCTTTTTGATCGATTCCAATATCTACTGTTCTAACAACAAAAGTATCATTAGAACTTCTGTTACGAACATTAGTGACATAACTTGCACTACCAAAATCTGTAGTTTGCTCATCTTTTTTAGCGAGTTCTCTGAGTGAGGATAATTCTGGATTTGTAATCATAGAGCGGAATGCTGTGTTGCTGTACAAGTAAGACATAACGAACCTCCTAATGTGTTGTATTAATTAATAACCTTATGGGATAAAGTATATACTAATACCAATAAAATCAAACAATACATCGTAAGTATAAGGTTTGTTGTTCTTATATTTAAAAGGTGTTTTAAGCTAAAACTTTTGTAAAAAAAGTGTTTACGAGAGGAGAACAGTATTTAGTAATAACTAAGTGAAGTGTGACCCAACAGAGGCTTAAACACAATAGATGCTTTTTTAGATTAATTTATGTTTGAATGATATATAGGTGAATAAGTGAGCCTATTTGACTTCTTATTTGGAGGATACTATACTTAGGGAGTTAATAAATAGATGACATGCATACTCGGTATGAAAGGCAGTGGAATGAATGCGTTTAAATAAATATTTATCAGATGTGGGCTATTGCTCGCGAAGAAAAGCAGACAAATTAATAGAAGCTGGTTCAATAAAGATAAATGGACAAGTTGCTACTTTGGGTATGCAAGTTGAAGAGGGCGACCAAGTCGAAGTTGAAGGTAAAGTGATACAAAAGAAAAAGAAGACGAATTTATATATAGCCCTAAATAAACCTGTAGGTGTAGAATGTACGGCCAACAAAGATGTGCGCAACAACGTCATCGATTTTATTGGTCTAAAAGAAAGAATTTACCCTGTAGGCAGGTTAGATAAAAACTCAGAGGGTCTTTTGCTTTTAACCAATGATGGTGAGTTTGCAGACTATGTAATGCGCGCTGCCAATCATCATGAAAAAGAATATATTGTTCAGGTTAATAAAGCCTATGACAATAAATTCATAAATCATATGGCCAAGGGTGTTGACCTAGAAGGTCGTATGACACGACCATGTGAAGTAGAAGCTATCAGTACCAAAACCTTCAAAATTGTCTTAACCCAAGGCATGAACCGCCAAATTAGGAGAATGTGTCAAACACTTGGGTACGAAGTTGTTAAATTGAAACGAATTCGAAATAATGAGTTTAAAACTAGATTCTATCCCTAAGGGTAAATGGCGTTATTTATCAGATAAAGAAGTTAAAAAAATAAAAAGAATTTTAATTTAGTATGAATACAAATATTGAAAAAGGCTTTGATTGCATAGCAATCAAAGCCTTTTATTATCTCTTAAAGGTTTTACCTATTTCTTATATCCTGTCTCCTGTTTCGGAATTTACAAGAGTAAATTCAACGTATTCCCCTGCTGTTGCATCTGTTTTTGCTGAATCGCAATTTTATACTGATCAATGACTTGGTTTTGTCGCAAGCTTGTAATTCCTTCAGCAGCATCTAAGTCTTCAATTCTACTTTGTGCAGACAAGGTGTTTTCACGTGCCACTTCATTGGCACGAACGGTTGATTCGAGTCTGTTTGTTTGTGCACCAACTTCACTTCTGGCTTCACTTACTTGGGTGATGGCATTGTCTAAATCTGCAAGGTTAAAATCTCCAGTTACATCAAAATTTTCGATCCCTAATTCAGCAAGTCCAGTATTGGCAATGTTCATTTTCGCACCGGTACCATTTGGATTACTTGCAATATTAAGGTTTTCAATTGAACCATCTAAAAGTTTAGTTCCATTGAATTCGGTGTCTTTAACAAGGCTGCCGATCCCTTCTTTAAGCTCATCAATTTCTAACTGAATCATACCTCTGTCTTCATCAGTTAAGAGTCCGTTAGAAGCTTGTACAGCAAGTTCTCTCATACGGTTTAATTGTTCGTTAATACCACCCAATGCACCTTCTGCTGTATTTCCAAGATTAATTGCATCTTGTGTGTTTTGAGTTGCTTGATCAAACCCTTTTTCAAGAGATTTCATTTTCTCTGCGATGGCCATCCCTGCCGCATCGTCAGCAGCTGAGTTGATTCGTTTCATCGACGAAAGTTGAGCATAGTTTTGATCAATTTTCATGAATAATCACTCCAAATCCTGTTGAGGTTTCCATTCGTCTTATAGAATGTAACTCTCTACTAACAACATCCTTTTAAAAGTATCCTTACTTATATAGTATACCCATGTAAGGGTTATGTAAACCTATAGCTTTGGCAAAAGGTCAAAAGCAAGTTCAAAACTTTTTAAAAAGATGATTATTCTGTGTGTTTTGATACTGTTAGTTATATTCAATTAATTAATTTATGAATATATTTAATTATTATCCCGAATAGAATCAAGTAACATGCAAATCCAAATGATTCACAAAATCATCGTAAACATCCTTCGCCTTTGGTTTACTTTGCTCCAAAATTTTCTCACTGTACTACCCAAGTACAGCAAGAAAATTCTGAAACAAAGTAATTCCAAATTGCGAGTATCTTTCTCGATGTTTCCATAAATAAATTCGGGAAAATAAGAATTTTCAAACAATTTGTAAAAAGTATGTTAAATCATTGATTGATTTGGGGTATATAAACTGTATACCGCTACAAAATGGTTTGCGTAGCAATGTGTAACTTTTACAATGCTACGATTTTGTTGTGTTTAAGAATGTAAAATTGATCTCAAAAACTGTTCATAAGCAGAGAAATGTTTGACCCTATTGGTAAAGTAAAATGAACAGTTGAAAATAAAAGAAAGGAGTTGAATCGATGAACGTATCATTTGGTATGATTACGCGAAGTTTCAACACACTCGATCCCATTGAGGACTTTCTGGATAATGCTTCAAAACACGGACAAAAGGTTTACAGCGTTGTTATTGGATATTCCTTCAACTGCAATTATGAACTTGTGGAAGCACTCAGAAAGAGAGTCAATGTATTTACGGTAAAAATCAATGAAGCAAATTTTATGCGAACAGGAAATGAGGGCCATGGGAATCTCAACTAAAACTATTAGTACGCTTTTAGATGTTCCTTCTCTTGAACGAAGCAACTTGGTGCCTTATGGTATCAATCGTAACCATGTTGTTATGAAATCAATGTTAACTGGCTCAGATGTCCTTATTTTTATTGATACAGATGTATACCCACGTTTGTTAGTAAATAAAGATGGAGAAACATACGAGCAAGATATCGATTTTGTAGGACGCCACATGGCATACCTAAAAGATGAAGAGGTGGCTGTAACAACCAGTGATTATTCTGGTTTCTATATTATCCCGCCTATGAAATTTGACGGTATGAGAGAACTATTTGCAGGCCTTCAAAAAGAAAATGTGTACACCTATTTAATGAATCATGATGAACACCATTGTCTGGCTTATGCAAACGAGCAAGAAAGAGCACCTTTTATAACCAATAAAATACTAGGTGGAAATGTTGCTATTAAACTAGATGTGTTTAAAAAGATATTACCCTTTTTCTCAACTGTTTATGAAGTTAATGGAATGGAGTATTTAACCAGAGGCGAAGACACTTTGCTTGGGTTAGAACTAAATAAAGCACCCCATACGAAATGTATCGATATTGATACCCGTATATTCCATAATACCTTTAATAACTATCCAATGGTTCCAGATGTACTGGAAGATCAAAATATAAAAAGTCGTTTCTTTTACGCATGTATGGGGTGGATCGGAAGAAATCCTTTTATGAACCATATTAATGGCGCCGATTTAGATGCTATGCGAGACGAGCAGTATGCAAATCTGCTTATAGGTGCTCCTAAAGCAGCAGTTTATTTTAATGATGCTCGCTTCTTACAATTGCCTGAAGCCCTCTTAGCTTCTTATGAACAAGCTAGTAGAGTTGTGGATGAGTACCACGAACTCTCAAGAAGTTGGAGGGAATTCATAAAAAAATGTCACTTAAATCCAAGAGGAGGTTACGATAATGAGAGTGTTGATAGTGAATCATTTCCCGCTTGAAGGGTCTGGTAGTGGAATTTACACGAAGAATTTGGCTAGAGAGCTTGCAGAGATGGGGAACGATGTGAAGGTTATTTTCCTGAACATGAGGATATGAGTTTTCCTGAGTTTGAAACCCGCGTAATTAAATTTAATAATGGTAAAAACAGTGGGTACGAACTAGATTACAATTTTCCTTGTTTTACGTCTCATCCGCGTAGTGTTAATACATACTATGAGTTAACAGATGATCAGATGCAAGAATACATTGATACCTTTGTTAGAATCACTAAAGAAGAAGTAGAAAGCTTTAAACCTGATATTATTCATGCACAACATTTATGGATTACACCTTATGCTGCAGCTCAAACAGGTGTGCCTTATATTGTAACTGCTCATGGAACAGACCTTAAAGGATTTGTTAAGGATGAAAGGTATCATTCATATGCCCTTGAAGGCGCTGCCAAAGCTGCAAAAATCATAACTATTTCTAAACAAGTAGATGCAGAGGCAAATGAGCTTTATAAGCTTGAATCAGGCAAAACAGAAATTGTTATGAATGGGTATGATGAAGGGTTATTTATGCCTAAAGACTTATCTAGAAGTGCCATCTTACAAAAGTTTAACATTGATAGAGAACCCAAGTACATTGTGTCTTTTGCAGGTAAAATGACACACTTTAAAGGAATTGATGTTTTGCTAAAAGCTGCACGTGTTTACGAAAAGACAGTTAGACCATAGTGTAATGACTTTAATAGCGGGTAATGGTGAACTATACGACGAGTTAACGGATCTTAAAAATGAACTTGGCTTAAGGGACACCTATTTCCTTGGCCATGTAAATCAAGATCAACTTGTCGAAATTTACAATATTGCAGATGTTAGTACGGTTCCTTCACGGACAGAACCATTTGGTTTAGTAGCAATAGAAGCTATGGCATGCGGAACCCCTGTTGTTGGGACAAACCAAGGTGGATTACCTGACTTTGTGACTGACGATGTAGGAACATTGGTCGATGTTGATGATGATTTGGGCTTAGCAGATGCCATTGTTAGTGAAATTCAAAGAACGGACAAAGATAATCGTGCTCTTGGTGCACATGAATATGCTTTAAAGCATTTTTCTTGGAAGCATTCAATAAAAGCGCGTTGATGAGATATATCGAGAGAATATTAAATCTTAATAAAAGGAGTGTGATCTCATGCGTACAACCGTTGTTATACCAACCTATTGGAGTCGGGCAACAACAGATCCATGGCAAGAAGGGGATGCAGTTTATGATCACCCAACACCTATTGATGTAGAGGGTACTTTAGGTAGAACACTCGAAAGTATGAAAATATTGAATCATCGCGATTTCAAATTGGTTATTCCGATCTGTCCTACGGCCGATGAGGTAGAAGATGCAGCTGAAGAACGGGTCCGTGATATTATAAAAAAAAGCCAATTTGGACATTGAAACCTATGTTTTTACACAAAAGAAATTTACGTATGATTAAAGATGTTTTAAAAAGAGCATGGAGTTAAAGAAAAGACAGTTGATATGCTGAGCTTAAAAGGCTACTCAAACGTTCGAAACATTTGTCTCTATGTAGCCCATATCTTATCCAGTGATATTACTGTGCTCATAGATGATGATGAGCTTTTTGAACAAGCTGACTGGATAGGTATGGCAAGAGAGTTTATTGGTAAACGGGTTTATGGTAAAAGTGTTTACGGTGTTGCTGGATACTATCTCAATAAGTATGATGAGTTCTATGATGATGTAGATATACTACCTTGGATGACTTATTGGAATCGATTTGGTAGTAAAACAAAAGCCTTTGATAAAATTATTGGGTGTGAACCAAGACTCAAATAAACACCTTTCGCTTTTGGTGGAGCCATGGTAATTCATAAAAACATGTTCCAAATTGTTCCGTTTGATCCCCACGTAACACGTGGTGAAGATATTGATTATTTAATGAATGCTAAAATGTTTGGGTTTGATTTTTTCTTAGATAATAAGTTAAGTATTAAACATTTACCACCTAAGAAAAATCATCCTATCTGGAAACGTTTAGAGAAGACATTTATCGGTTCTTGTACGAACAAACTAAAATTAGGTCACAATATGAAGTCAATAATATGAACCGTGTTACACCGGAAGACTTTGAGCCATATCCTGGTGACTTCTTAAAAGAAGACCTAGAAGATAAGATTTATAAAACCAAATGTATTGCTCGGTCTTGAGTACTTATCAAATGGAGACGTAGAAGCCTGTCGTGAATCTATTAAAAATATTTACTTAAGTAAGTATGAAGCCATTCCTAAAGACGATCCATTTACCAATTATCGAAAGACTCAAAAACAATGGGTTAAGATAGTTGAAGGTACACGCGAAAAACGTATGGAGATTCGTAAGGAAATGGAATCTAATAACATGACTCGGGAAATGCGCGAAATAGACACAGAAGCATATAAGTCAGTTACTGTAGACCAGATTGTAGAACGCTTTGCGCAAATGAAAGACTTTAAAAAGTTTTCTGATGCAGAAATTATGCGTATTGCAAACATGGCTAAAACAGTTGCTTATAGAGAAGAAGAAGCGCTCTTCAAAGAAGGAGATACCAATTTAGGATTCTTTATCATCTTAAAGGGTTGTGTAAGAATCGTTAAATACGACGATAAAAAGGAAGAAATTGTACTTGGTAATGTGTGTTCAGATGGTGTTATTGGTGAAACTTTCTTATTAAAAGAGCAATACAATGTAACGGGTGTTGCCAATGAGTTTGTTGAAGCCATGGTTATGTATAAGGAAGATCTTGAAGTACTCATACAAGAGGATCCTGAACTAGGTAATAAACTTCTTTATCTATTCTTAGATCGCTTGTACTTTAAACTGCATCGAGCAAACTTGCAACTACGTGAAAATGTCATTCAAAATGAACAGATTTCAAGTATGAATTAAAAAGAACTAATAAAACATGCTACACTAGAATAAGCCTCAAATTTAGGGGCAGGACTTGTCCTGCTCCTTTGGCGAGTTTAGCAACAAACAAGGGGAGGACAAAAATTATGGATAAGTTCATCAATAAGTTTAAAGAAGGAACAAAGTTTGTTAATTTAGAGTCCAGTGTTGACGCAAGCTTGTTAGCTGATACGGACGGAGCAAGTAATACTTTATTAGAAAAAAATGTGTTAAGTTTATTCCGGCGAGTGGTGCTGCTACCCGCATGTTTAAAGATTTATATACATATCTAGATACAAAAAAAGAAACTGATTTCATTAACCATTTCTTTAAAAATGTTACTAAGTTTGCATTCTATCAGGAATTAACCCAAGATAAAAACTTTGATATAAAAACCCTAGAGGGACGTTTAGATCTTGTAGAAGCTTTATTAACAACAAAACTAAATTACGGAAACAAACCTAAAGCCCTTCTTAAAGTCCATCAATATGGAAGTGATGCTCTAACACCAATAGATGAACACATATACGAAGGAGAAAAATACTTACCTGGTGGTGAGCTTCATTTACATTTCACCATATCTAAAGAACACGAGCAGATGTTTAATGACTATGTGAATCGTGTGAAGGGTAAGGAGCTCGATATAACTTATTCATTTCAAAAAGAACGTACTAACACATTGGCTGTTAATATGGAAAATGAACCTTTTTTATTGGACAATGGTCAACCATTATATAGAGCAGGAGGCCATGGGTCTTTAATAGATAATTTAAATGATATTGATGCAGATATCATATTCATAAAGAATATTGATAATGTGTGTCATCGTGATCATTTAGAAGAAACGATTACATCTAAGAAGAAATTGGCCTTAATAGGTGTTCAAGTAAAAGATAAAGTGGATGCGTATATAAGCCAATTAATGACTAATGACTTTGATTTAGGTGATGTAGAATCATTTATACGTGATGTTCTTCATGTGAATTATAAGTCTGAAATGACGAAAGAGACAGCCCTAAGGGTTTTAAATAGGCCTTTGAGAGTATGTGGTGTTGTTAAGAATCAGGGAGAACCAGGCGGTGGTCCTTTTGTTGTTGACAATGGCGACTACACTGACTTGCAGATTTGTGAGACTGTTGAGATTGACAGAAATAATTCGAGAGATGAAGAAATACTAAGCGGATCTCAATTCTTTAATCCCGTTGACTTGGTTTGTTTTGTAAAGGATTATAATGGAGAAAAGTTTAATTTGTTGAATTATGTGAATGAAGATCGCTATTTTATCAGTGAGAAAACCTATAAAGGTAGAAAACTAAAAGCGTTAGAACATCCAGGACTGTGGAATGGTGCTATGCATAACTGGAATACACTATTTGTTGAAGTACCTCTCCTAACGTTTAACCCTGTGAAAACAGTCAATGATTTATTGAAAGATGGTCATATGGGGAGAAAATAGGAGCACGGTTGAATGAAGAAATAACGAGAACGGAGTGCGGAGAACGGTTAAATGAAGAAGTGACGAGAACGGAGTGCAGAGCACGGAGCACGGAAAAATCAAAAGCATAGAACATAAAGAATCGGCTACGGCCGATTCTTTTAGATTCAAAATCTTTTGATTTTAACCGTTCTCTGATAGCCGTTCTCCGAACTCCACACTCCCATTACATTAATGTAACAGTTTGTCGCAATGTACATTGTATAATAGAGTAAATAGGAATCATAATCAGGAGGGGTACATATGAACTTGGATCAACGAATTGATGCAATGCGTGACGAGATTATAAAATCAACTCAGGACATTATTAAAATTAAAAGTGTGGAAGCAGAACCTAAAGGGGATATGCCTTTTGGCGAAGGTGTTCAAAAATCTTTGGAATGTGCTTTAGAACTTTCTGAAAAGCTTGGTTTTTCAACTAAGAATGTAGATAACTATGCTGGTCATGCAGATTTTGGCGATGGTGAAGAAGTACTCGGTATTCTTGTGCATGTAGATGTTGTACCAGAAGGCGACAATTGGGATTACCCACCTATGGTGCGGAGATTCACAACAACCGCATTTACGGACGTGGAGCCATTGACGACAAAGGTCCTGCTATTGCAGCTCTATATGCAATGAAAGCAGTTATGGATTCTGGAGAGCCATTAAATAAAAAAGTACGTATGATTTTGGAACCAATGAAGAAACCCACTGGAAGGGTATTGATTACTATCTTGAAAAAGAAAAAGCACCTGATTTAGGTTTTACACCAGATGCAGATTTCCCGGCAATTCATGGAGAAAAAGGGATTCTTATATTCGATTTTGTTAAAGAATTTGAAGACAAGCTTAATGACGGTGGCATCGAAATTCTTAGTATAGTAGGTGGTACAGCACCCAATTCAGTGCCTGATTTTTGCCAAGCTCAAGTACGTTCGAATATTGCTTTTGATCATATATTAAAAGCTTTTAACGAAGAACGAAAGGCTAAGATTGAGATGGAGAGAGAAGACGATCTCATTGTTTTAAAATCATATGGGGTTTCTGCCCATGGTTCTACACCAGAAAAAGGTGTGAATAGTATTGCACATTTATTAGAGTTTTTAAATACCTTGGACTTACAAATAGGTGATGCTGCAAACTTTATTAGAGATTATAGTCGCTTAGTAGGCATGGACTTAAATGGAGAGCGAATCGGTTGTCATTTAGAAGATGAGCAATCTGGTAAACTGGTATTTAATGTTGGTAAAATAAAGATGACAGAGACTGATGTCCAAATGGCTATTAATATCCGTTACCCTGTTACTGAAAAAGCTGAAGATGTATATGCTGGTATGAGAGAAAAACTTGATGGAACAAAAATAGGAATCGTTGAAGTTGAAACGAAACTACCATTATATGTTCCTAAAGATAATGAACTTGTTGTAAAACTCATGGATGTTTATCGTAAGCGTTCTGGAGATACAACATCTGAGCCAATTACTATTGGCGGAGGAACCTATGCAAGAGCCATTAAAAATGCAGTTGCGTTTGGACCTTTAATGCAAGACATGGAAGAAACAGCTCATCAACGCAATGAATATATAGATGTTGATCATCTGATAGATATTGCCAAGATTTATGCCCATGCTATTTATGAGTTAGCTAAGTAGAATTTGCAAGTGTGTAAACTTTGACAAGATAGGTTAATAAAAGCCCTTAATGGTTAATCCCTTTGAGTTAAATTATAGGTTATAATAGGATCTATAAGGTTGACTTGGGAGGTTAATATGGGCGTAAAAATAATGGGTTTTTTAATTGTATGTTTAATAGCTGCGTATTTGTACTTTAGAATAGCACGATTAGTACATGTGAAAAATTACATCAAAAAATAAAAAGTAGAGTAGCCCCTAGAGGCTACTCTTTCTATGTCCCGTTTAATTGGGACTCAATGGATTTTCCCTTATGAGGAGGAATTTTATCCATTTTAATCTTTTATATGTTTTAAGTGTTTATAACCTTATATCTTGACTCATGTTTTGGTCAAATAGTTTCACTATTTGACTATATAATTAGACATTTCTCGTTCTTGATCCGGCAAGTCTTTAAATTTGACATGTTTAACTTTGCCTTTGCTCTTAACCATATATAATAGACCACCAATGCCAAACCATATGAGAATAATTCCCCATTCATAAGGCCAGGATAATGCAGCAGGTAAACCTGGGAAACATATAAGCAGAATAAATGCCGACATAATGACTGCTGCCGAACCGATTACCTTCCAGTGTTTGACTGAATATGGACGCTTAAGGTGTGGTTCATTTTTACGTAGTGCTAAGAATGATATAGCTACCATTAAGTAAGCAATAACTACAGCAAAACTACCAGCGTTAACAAGCCAAGTAAGCATACTCTTCCCGAATACCGGTGCAATTGAAGCAATGACACCAATCAATACGATTGATTTCGTAGGTGTATGATATTTTGGATGGATTTTACTAAAGGAATGAGGTATCATGTCTCTTTCTGCCATGGCATAAATAGCACGACTTCCTCCCATAAAAAAGGCGTTCCAACTGGTTACAATACCACCTAAACCAGCTAATACTAATAGTTTAGAGGCCCAATTACTTCCGTTAAATACGGCTCTCATAGCATCGGCTGTAACAAGACCAGAAGAAAGAATTGCGTCTTGTTTGAGAGCCAATGAAACACTTACAACAATCATTATGTACCAAAGAACAGCCATAACAACTGAGAGTAGCATAATTTTTCCAATTTCACGATGAGGTACGTTCATTTCTTCTGCTGCCTGAGGTATGACATCAAACCCCATAAACATAAAGGGTGTCATTACAGCAACGATAAAAATACCTTTGGTACCGTTGATCATCAGTGGAGCAAAGTTCTCAGCAGAACCATTAGCTACGCTTCCACCAAATAACATAAGACCAACA
>LQAI01000172.1_pt1 | contig 13124 bp, 19 predicted proteins | sample 1535821 | NCBI WGS metagenome assembly LQAI01 (sample SAMN04331586, study PRJNA305678) | bioreactor metagenome | isolation source: bioreactor_5 inoculated with Wadden Sea sediment 1st replicate of a... | place: Germany:Bremen | reverse complement strand
TAGCGAACATATCGCTACGGGATTCTCTACATTATCACTTTACGGAACAGGGCATAACACCCGTCAGTTCATCGCATCAATTCGAATCAAGGTGGCAGCAGGCGAAACGGGCCGGGGGCTATCTCCCGTCGCTCCGGGGCGACCTGTTTGCAGATATCCATGGCATGGGCACAGCGCGGATGAAAATGACAGCCGCTTGGCGGGTCCAGAGGAGATGGAATCTCACCCTTGAGCGGGGAGAAATCCACGTCACGCTTGTCCAGCCTCGGCACCTCGTTGAGAAGCGCCTGCGTGTAGGGATGAAACGGCGAATCAAACAACTCGTCCACCGGCGCGGTCTCCACGATACGGCCAGATACATGACCGATATCCTGTCGGAGATATGCTCCACCACGCCAAGGTCATGCGAAATAAACAGGCAGGTCAGGTTGTGCTTCTCGCGAATGTCCATGAACAAATTGAGAATCTGCGCCTGAATGGAGACATCGAGCGCGGCAACGGACTCGTCGCACACCAGACATTCCGGCTTCACCGCCATGGCGCGGGCAATGCCGATACGCTGGCGCTGCCCCCCGGAGAACTGATGCGGATAGCGGTTCTTGTAGGACGGGTCCAGACCGCACTGCTCCATGACGTCGGTCAGATACCCATCAAGCTCCCCATTCGTGGTCAGCCCATGATACAACGGCGCTTCACCGATGATGTTCTTGACCCGCTTGCGTGGATTGAGCGACGCGAAAGGGTCCTGAAAAATCATCTGGACGTTGATGGCATAGTCGAGTTTTTCGGCGTCGTTCATGAAGGCGACGTCCTGGCCCTTGTAGAATATCTTCCGCTGGACTGAGGCAGGATGTCACAGATCATGCGCCCGAGAGTCGACTTGCCGCAGCCGGATTCTCCGACCAGCCCGACCACTTCACCGGGCATGACGAACAGGTTCACGTCGTCCACAGCCTGAACGCGCTCCTCGGTAATCTTCGCGCCCAAGGCACGGGCCGCCTTGGAAGCGAAATCCAGTTTCTTCTCGACACCCGGCTGACGTTCTCGCAGCGGATGAAAGGTGTCTGATCACTCATAATATTTCTCCGCCCTCTCTTACGATTGTTTGCCGGGATGGAAGCAGCACACCTTGCGGCCATCATCCATGACGGTGACCGGCGGCACTTCAAGACAGGCATCCGAACTGCGCTGGCAGCGCATGCGGAACGGACACCCTTCCGGCAGGTTGATAAGGGACGGCGTCATGCCGGGAATCTGATACAGCGGTTCACCCCGCTTGTTGCGGCTGGGAACCGATCCGATAAGGCCTTCGGTGTATGGGTGCAGCGGCGCGTCAAGTACCTCCTGCACCGGCCCTTCCTCAATGATGGTTCCGGCGTACATGACAGCCACACGGTGAGCCAGACCCGCGATAACGGTCAGGTCGTGCGTAATCCACATGAGCGCCATGTCCGTCTTGCGGCAGAGCTTCTGCATTTCGGAAAGAATCTGCGCCTGAATGGTGACATCCAGTGCCGTGGTCGGCTCATCCGCAATATCAGGTCCGGATTGTTGAGCAATCGGTGGCAATGGCGACACGCTGCCGCATACCGCCGGAGAACTGATGCGGGTACGCCTTGATGCGTTCCTCAGGCGAAGGAATGCCGACCATGGCCAGAGCCTCGACGCAGCGACGGCGGGCCTCGCTCCTGCTCACCTTTTCATGTGTGCGGATGGCTTCGATCATCTGGGTGTCGATCCGCAACACCGGATTCAGGGTCATCATGGGATCCTGAAAGATCATGGCAACCTCGTTGCCGCGGAAGGAACGCCACTGGGATTCGGGCTGGCCGACCAGCTCCCTCCCCTTGAACTTGATGGAACCGCCCGCGATCTTGCCCGGAGGATCGACCAGTCCCATGATGGAAAACCGGTAACCGATTTTCCGGAACCGGACTCGCCCACGATGCCGATGACCTCACCCTTGTTGATGGTCAGGGATATGCCGTTGACCGCCTTGACCACACCGGCGCGGGTGTAGAAGTAGGTTTTCAGATTCTGTATGTCGAGAAGAGGGGTAGTCATCGCTTCAACCTCGGATTCAATACGTCACGTAACCTGTCGCCCACCAGATTGATGCAGACGATCAGGACCAGAAGGGCCACACCGGGATACACGCTGATCCAGTAGTAGCCGCTCTGCAGATACTTGAAGCCGTTGGCGATGAGCAGACCCAGCGACGGCTTGGTGATGGGCATGCCCAGCCCGAGAAAGGACAGGGTCGCTTCCAGAGCGATGGCACCGGCCACCTTCACGGTGGATATGACGATCAGTTCGGGCGTACAGTTGGGCAGTACGTGTCCGAACATGATCCGCCGCTGGGGCAGGGCCAAACATTTGGCCGCCTCGACATATTCCTTATTGCGTTCCACCAACACGTTACTGCGGATGGCGCGGGCATAGTAGGCCCACTGCACGATGACCAAGGCGAGGATAATCTTGTCGATCCCCTTCCAAGAATGGCGAGCAGAATGAGCGCCACGAGAATGGCCGGAAAACTCAGTTGCAAGTCAACCGTCCGCATGATGAAGCGTCGGTTTTCCCGCCCCGGTAGGCCGCCCACAGCCCGATGATCGAGCCGATTATCAACGCGATAATGGTAGAAACCACACCGACACCGAGACTAATGCGCAACCCGTACAGAATGGAGCTGAGCATGTCGCGGCCCTGACTGTCTGTGCCGAGCACGTAGGTAACGGCTTCATCCATGGACTTGGAACCGGGGGCCAGCTTGGAATCCATGATGTCGATGGACATCAGGTCATACGGATTCTGCGGTGAGATATACGGTGCGAGAAGCGCCACCGAAACAATGACCGCCAGCAGGATCAGACCGATGGTCGCGACCCTTGACTCGAAGTATTCCTTGATAGCCTGCCAGAGCAGGGATTCGTTTTGTACTGCCATGTCCCCCTCCTAGCGTTCGTCGCCCAGGCGAACCCGGGGATCAAGGATCGAGTACAGGACGTCCACGATCAGGTTGATGATAATGAACATGGTCACCGTAATCAGCAGGTAGGCCACGATAATGGGCCGGTCCAGAACGCCGATGGAATCAATGACCAGCTTGCCCATACCGGGCCAAGCAAAAATAGTTTCGGTAACAACGGCAAAAGCGATCAGGTTGCCGAGTTCCATGCCGAGCACCGTGATGACCGGAATCATGATGTTCTTCATGACATGCAGCCCGATGATGCGGGTGTTGGACAATCCCTTGGCCCGCGCGAACTTGACGTAATCCATCTGCAGGTTTTCCTGCACTCCGGCACGGCTCAGGCGAATTGCAAGCGACGTCTTGAAAAGAGCGAGGTTGGTGGCCGGAAGAATCAGATAGGTCAACCCTTTCCACGACAGGAAGCTGACCTGCATACCGAGGAACTCCGTGGTCGGCCCTCGTCCGCCCGAAGGCAGCCAGCCGAGATGCACGGAAAAAACGATGATCATCATCAGCCCGACCCAGAACGTGGGCAGGGAAAATCCAAGGATGGAAAACCGCATGATATTGCGGCCGATCCAGTTGTCATGCTGGATGCCAGCGACCATGCCGAGCGGGATACCGAGAAACACGGCCATGAACATGGCGGTAAAGGCAAGCTCAAGGGTGGCCGGAAGCCGGTTGAGGATGATCTTCAGGGCAGGCTCGTTGTAAACGAACGAGTTGCCGAAGTTCCCGTGCAGAGCACCCTTCAAAAAGATGAAATATTGTTCCCACAGCGGCTTGTCGAGCCCCAGATCCCTGACGGCACGGGCGTATTCTGCGGGTGAAGCGTCAGGCGCGATCAGGATGTCGATGGGATTGCCGATGTAGAAAACACCGACAAAAACCAATACCGACATAACAAGAAGCACGACAGCGCTTTGCGTTATGCGACGGATAAGAACGCGAGCATGTATTACCTGATTTTTAGAGTAAATGAGGGACGCGCCAGCACGTCCCTCATTGCCATTGATAAGGGAACCCTACTTGACGCTGATTCGCGCGCGGGTGTAGCCGTCGGTACGGCCGTTGTAATCGAGGCCCTTCTTGGCTGCCCAGACGTTCACCTGATAGTGGATGGGCACGATGCCGACCTGGCCGATGCCCTCTTCAGTGGACTCGATGATCAGCTGGTTGTGCTTTTCCGGGTCAACGGTGACAAGAGCTTCTTCCAGCTTCTGGTCAACGATGGGGTTGGAGAAACGGCCGCGGTTGGAAGCGCCGAAGCCCTTTTCCTTGTCATAGGTATGCAGCAGGGAGGCGATGCAGTTGGACTGTTCACCGGTGTCAGTGGCCCAGCCGACGAGCATCAGGCTGAATTCCAGAGCGGAGGCCTTACCGAAGTACACGGCCTTGGGCATGGTGTTGACTTCGGTTCTGATACCGATCTTTGTCAGCATCTGCGCGATGGCCTGAGTGATGTCACCGTCGTTGACGTAGCGGTCATTGGACCGTGGATAGTAATCTTGAACCCTTCGGGGTAACCGGCTTCGGCGAGGAGAGCCTTGGCACCCTTGGGATCATAGGCTTCAGGCTTCAGCTTGGTGCTGGTGCCTTCATACCGTCGGGGACCATCTGGCTGGCGGGTACTGCCAGACCTTCCATGATGCGGGCGACGATGGCGGGACGGTTGATGGCCTTGGAAATGGCCTTGCGGACGCGAACGTCAAGCATGGGGTTCTTGATCTTGTTGCCTGCATTGTCGGTAACCATGGGGGTGTCCTCACGGTTGGAGTCGAGGTGCAGGTAGATCAGACGGGTGGAAGGCGACTTGAACAGCTCCACGCCAGCAGTCTTTTCGAGATGCTTCACGTCTGCCGGGGGAACGAAGTTGATCAGATCAACGTCACCGGACTTGAGCGCGGCGACGCGGGTACCGTCATTGGTGATGGGCCGAACGATGATACGCTCGAAAGGCATCTTGCCGCCCCAATACTCGTCATTGCGTTCGTAGACGATCTTGTCACCACGGGCCCATTCGGCCAGCTTGTACGGACCGGTGCCGATGGCGCTGCGCCGGAGTTGAAATCTTCGGTGGTCTTGCCTTCGGCGGCTTTCTTGGAAACGATGGTGAAAGCTGCGAAGTTACGCGGCATGAGCGGAGACGGCTTCTCGGTGTGCACACGAACGGTCAGGGGATCAACGATCTCCACTTCCGTGATGGCACTGACTGCGAAAGTAAAGGATGACGGGCTATTGGGAACGGTGGGGATACGCTCGATGGTGTATTTCACGTCCTCGGCGGTGAAAGGAGAACCGTCATGGAATTTGACGCCTTCACGCAGCTTGAATTCCCATACCGTATCGGCAACCGGTTTCCAGGAAACGGCAAGACCGGGCTGCATTTTCTGACGCTCGTCCTGAAGAATGAGCTTGTCGAAAACGTAAATAGCCATCTGGTTGTTACTGGTGACATTGTGAAAGTGCGGGTCGAGAGAGGTAGGTTCGCCCTTCAGGCCGAGGGTCAAATCCTTGGCCATCGCAAAGGATGCGCCAAGCACCAGACTCATCAGGACGACGAAGCTGATCAGCAATTTTCTCATCAAATATCTCCTTGTTGTTTTCCAAAAAAAGGCGCACTAAACTGTCATAAAACTGTTTCAAGATCAAATTTTTTGCATTTTAATCGCCAAACCGTTACTTTTTGAAGCAATTTTTTTGCCATTTTGCCTAGTTGCGACAATTACAAACAGATTCACAGCAGAGCTCTAAGGAAAGACATATGACCGATACCATAATTGCCTATTTAAAAGAACATGAATCTGCAATGTTCAGCCTGTTGGAGAAAGTGGTCAACATCAACAGTTATTCCGCCAATCCGGACGGCGTGAACAAGGTTGTGGATGTCCTCGAATCCGTCATGCAGGATATGGGTTTCTCCACACGCCGCCTTTCCAACGATGTAACGGGAGACCATCTCGTCGCCGAAAACAAGGCCCGCATCGCAAACGGCGGCGGCCCGCTTTTTGTCGGCCACATGGACACGGTCTTTCCACCGGAAATGGGCTTTGACACATTCAGGCATGAAGGCGACACGATTTTCGGCCCCGGCGTCACGGACATGAAAGGCGGTCTGGTCATCGGCCTCTACGCGGTCAAGGCACTCATGGCTGCAGGCAAGGAAGACATGCCCATGGCATTCTTTTTCAATGCGGACGAGGAATCGGCTCACCGCATTCCCGCGAACTCATCGCGGAAGAAGCCCGCAAAAGCGATTTCTGTTCGTCATGGAAGGCTCCGGCATGGGCGGCGAAGTCGTCACCGGCCGCAAGGGACGCATCGTGTTCGACCTGACCGTGAACGGCCAGCCGTGCCACGCCGGACACAGCGAATTTCCCAAACCGAGCGCCATCGTTGAAATCGCCCACAAAATCACTGCGCTTGAGGCACTCAACGACCCGGAAGTCGGCACATCCCTCAACATCGGCCTCATCGAAGGCGGCGTCGGCCCCAACACCGTGGCAGCCAATGCAACGGCCCGGTGCGAGACCCGGTTCGTCAACAGGGACGACGAAAAACCCATCTGGGAAGCTATCAGCAAAATTGCGGCAGAATCCACACTCGACGGCACCACCGGTTCAGTCGAAATCGTCACCAGCCGCCCGCCCATGGAGACTGACGAAACCATTCTCGGTCTTTATGCAGAAGTCGAAAAGGCTGCCAAGGAAATCAATACGGAAGTGCGCCCCGTTTTCCGCGGCGGAGGTTCGGACGCCAACACGGTCGCTCAGGCAGGTATCCCGGTGCTCGACGGCATGGGACCGTCCGGTGCCAAATACCACACCCCCGACGAATATATGCTCGCCGACTGCATGGTGAAACAGGCCCTGCTCACGGCAATCAGCACCGTGAACGCATTCGAGAAGTATTCAAATAACGGGCCACGAAAGACGCGCTCGTCTTTCAGCATTCCGAAATACAGAAAATCAGTAAGTAGCCTTTTCCGAAAACCGGGAAAGGCTACTCTTTTGTTTTATTGCTTGAACTTCTGTCGAGAGCTTTTCCGATGCCGAAGATGGCTCCGGTGACGCCTTTGATGACGCTCCCTGCGGTCCCGATGACGGCCCCGCCCAGGGCCTTGACGTATTCAGTGATGCTGACCCAGTAACGGGGATTTTCAATGGTTCCCGCTACCCGGATGGGCACCATGACGCCGAACATATCGTCGGAGTCCTTGCCGCCCTGCCCTTCGGAGGTCGGAACGAGCTTGACCTTGAGCAGATAGTCGAGCTTGCGGGTCGGCAATGCAACCGAGCCGTTGCCGTCGGCACGCAGTCCGGGGGCCTTGACCGCAAGGTCGCGGTTACGCAGGATGCCTGCGGTGATGACACCGGTACCGGAAATGGAACCGAACTTGGTGGAATCCGTCTTTGAAGATTCGACCGTACCCTTCTTGTTCTTGCTCTCGTGCGTCTCCTTCGCCATGGAAAAAAGGTCCACACCGGGGAATACGCCATTGGAAGATGGAAGGAAAGCTTGCCGTTCATGCTTCGGAGCATGACGGGCAGCCGCTCGCCTTCACAGGAGATGGCACCGTTGAAATTGAGAAGCCCTTCATAGGAACGGTCACCGAGTGCGTCCTGCGAAAGAGCGCCCACATCGACCTTGTCGAGTCCGACAATGACGTCGGTTTTCGGATACTTGGTCATGGCATTGACAGTGATCCCTGTGGACAGCTTTCCGCCATAAAGGTCAGCCGATACGGGACTGAGGCGGACAAGACCGTGTCGAGCCTTGGAGACAGCCTTGATATTCTTCAGCCAGACGCCGTCGATGCGAACCGCTTTGGCCGTGGTCTCGACATCCAGATCAAGTTCGCGAAGCAGAGAGGAATCAATGATGCGGACATTCTCATCTGTTCCGTTCTTTTCGGCGTCATCGGTCTTGGCCTCATGATCCGGCGGCAGGTAACGGTCAAGATCAATGGAACCAAGGGCGAGACGGGCGAAATATTCACTGCTGCCGTGAGCATTCTTCATCCGTCCTCGGCCTGAGAGCGTCGTATCATCCAGCACCGCATCAACGGCCTTCACGTGCAACTGGCCCGGAGTATAAATCAGATCCGCCGTACCACCGAACTTTGTCAGGACCTTGGAATCGGCTGTCTCTGTTGCTGTAACGCCCATCTGTCGCAATGTTCACGCGCATCAAAGGAAGGGACATCAATCTTGGCGGCCAGTTTTTCAAACCGTCCGTAATGCCCTCAAGCGTGCCGTCCATATTGACTGTCGCGCCATAGGCAGAAACCGTCAGGCCGGTAATCTTTGCACGTTCCGTATTGAAATCAAGCAGCATGGACTGCAAGTCGAGACTGGCGTCCATCTCTCCGCCGGGGATGGCTGCCCCCTTGGCGGCAAGAGAAATTGTTGTTGCCATATGCCCATACTGACGACGGGCCAAATCAAGGGAAGACTTGCCTGTCAGTGTCAGGGTGCCCTTGGCCTCGGGCTTCGAGCACTCGAAATCGAGACTCATATCAACAGGAAACGGAGTGCCCTCCGGGCTATACCCGGTAACGAGATTCATGCCGCGCAGGATGAACTTCGTATCCGTTTTCCGATCATCCCAGAAAAGACTGGAATTGGTCAGTTTCACACCGTCAACATCCAGAGAGAAACCGCCGTCATCCTCGCTCGCTTCAGCTTTGCCGGTATCCTCGTGCCCGACCAGATCGTCCCAATTGCTCTTCCCGTGCTCATCACGGCTCAGATTCAGGGTCAGGCCGTCCAGTTCAAGTACGTCAAACTGAATCTGCCCGGACAAAAGCGGCAGAACCCGAACCGAGACATGGGCAGAAACAGTCTGCACCATGGGCTTCTTGCCGAATCCCTCGGCATTGCTCAGACTCAGACCGCCAAGTTCCACCCCGATCCTGGGAAAAAACGACAGCGAAAGATCTCCGTCAAACTTGAGCGTCCGCCCGGTTTCATCCTGAACCACCTCGGAAATGCGGGCCTTGTAATCATTCAGATCAAAAGTGAAGGCGAAAAAATCAGGGCCGCAACAAAAAGCGCCGCGGCGGCGCCGAGTCCAATCATGCTCAATTTTACCGCTTTGTTCATTGGTTACCCTCTATTCGGGCCAGACAACAGATTTTTATCGCTGAAGCAGTTTCTTTATTTGAAGCAGTTCATCATGCACTTCATGCAAGATATCAGCATGTTCACGGCTATGAAGTTTTTTCTTGGCACCGTCGATGGTCAGACCTTCATCGTAAAGCAGCCGCTTTATTTCGCGAATAATCTCCAGATGCTCCTCTGTGTACAAACGTTGACCGCTCTCGGTTCGAATGGGATCGATTTCATCAAACTCCCCTTCCCAGAACCGGAGAACGTACGTCTTGACGCCGATCGCCTTGGCGGCCTGACCAATCTTATATCGCTTGAACTCCTGCAAATCTTCCATCCGCACTGTTTAGCAAATACACCGAGTCCCTTCAATGGATTTGCACAATCGGTTTCAGAATACACAAAAAACCCCGCTCCTTGGAAGGAACGGGGTTTTTATTTCAATCATATTCGAGCTAGAAACGAATCGGCAGATTCTTCTCAAGCGCGGCGAGCACCTTGTTGTGCTCCTTGTCCACCTGCTTGTCCTTGAGGGTCTTTTTCGGGTGACGGTAGGTGAGACGGAAGGAAAGATTCCTTTCCTCTTCCTGACCTTCAGGCACGAACTCGGCGACCAGTTCAACGGATTCAAGGATGGAGACACCCGCATTTTCAATTGCCTGACGGATGGCGCTTGCCGGGAAGTGTCGAGGGACCGATGACGGTCACGTCACGACGGCTCGGCGGGAAGACGGGCAGCGGTGCAAACGTGATCTTGTGAGAATCCACAATCTCCCGCAGGAGGTCCAGATCGAGATCAGCCAGCCATGCTTCCTTCTTTGCGTGGTAGAAATCGGCAATATCAGACTTGACCTTGCCCATGAAGCCCACGACCTTGTCTTCAAGCTTCACCTCGACACACGGCTCAAGATAGCTGTGCTCTTCCACCAGAACGAACTCCGGCTCGGCGAGTTTCAGGTGATCCTCAATGACATGCTCAACATGTCCCTTGATATCAAGGTAATCGGCTTCACCGTCCTGCCACGGCCATTCGGTCGCATGACGCGGGCCGTAGAGCAAAACGCCGAGGCGGACATGCTCGCGAGTCTCGGTTTCGGACTCGGCGTCAGCCTCGAATCGCTTGGCGACCTCAAAATACGGATGTGATTGTTGCCTGAGCAGGTTGTTCTTGAGCGTATTCAGAAGACCGGGTGCGATATCGGTACGCATGGTGTTCTGGTCGGCACTCAAGGGTTGGCGATATGTACGCGTCCCTCGGCAGGCAGGTTCAGACGATCAAGATCGTCGTCACCGACAAAGCTGTAGTTGACCGCCTCGTTCAGGCCTGCGCCTGCCCCCACGTCTTGATGCGCTTGATAAAGGCATATTCGGTCCCGCCTGCCACGGTTTCCAAGGACTTGGCGACCTTGGGCAGCACAGCCGGGATGCGGTCGAGGCCGTACACGCGGCCCACTTCTTCGTAGAGGTCCACTTCGCGCTCCAGATCGAGGCGATGGGACGGGGAGGAAACTTTCCAGTTGGCAGCATCGGAATCGTCAACCGTGCAGCCTTCACCTTCGAAACCTTCTTGGCGAATTCCGGCTCCAGGTCGAGACCGAGGAGGCTCATGCAGCGGTCATGGCGGTAACCGTGTTCACGGTCCTGCCACGGCTTGGGCTCGTTGGAAGCCACACCGGACACCACGGTTCCACCGGATGTCTCAGCCATGAGCTGTGCAGCACGATCCATGGCGAACCGGTTCATGACCTGATCGACACCGCGTTCGAACGGTAGGACGCATCGGACGGCAGTGCCAGACGGCGGGCAGTCTTGCGGATGGTCCCAGGACGGAAAACAGCGGCCTCAAGGAGGACGTTGGAAGAACCTTCGCCCATTTCGGAATTGGCTCCGCCCATGACGCCAGCAAGCGCCACCGGCTTCTTGCCGTCCCAGATGAGCAGATCATTGGCGGTCAGAGTACGCTCAATATCGTCAAGCGTGGTGAACTTCATGCCGTCGGTCGCCGGGGCCACACGATGGTGGCTTCCTCGATCTTGTCGAGGTCAAAGGCATGGAGCGGCTGACCAAGTTCGAACATGATGTAGTTCGTGCAGTCAACGATGTTGCTGATGGGACGCTGGCCCAGGGACAGGAGCTTGAAGCGCATCCAGTCCGGAGCCTTGCGGGTCTCGACGCCGTGCAGAACGCGGCCGTTGTACAACGGACAGAGTTCCGGGTCGTCGATGAGAATTTTGATTTCATCGTTGACGTTGCCGCCGGCCTCGACGAGGTCCAGCTTCGGCATGGTCAACGGCAGGTCGAATGCCAGCGCGGTCTCGCGTGCGAAACCGAGAATGGACAGACAGTCGGCGCGGTTGGGCGTGATGTCGAAATCAAAGACAGTACGTTCCAGATTCAACGCGTCGACGAGTTTGTCGCCGACCTTGAGGGAATCATCAAGAACCCAGATGCCGTCATGATCTTCGGAAAAGCCGAGTTCACGTTCGGAACAGATCATGCCGAACGACTTGATGCCGCGCAGCTTGGCCTTCTTAATCTTCATGCCCTCGGGCATGACAGTGCCGACTGTGGCGACCGGAACCTTCTGGCCCTTGCCCACATTCGGGGCTCCGCAGACGATGGTCAGGGTCTCGGGACCGCCCACGTCAACGGTGCAGACCGAAAGTTTTTCGGCTTCAGGGTGCTTTTCGCACTCCACGACATGACCGACAACGATGTCCTTGATACTTTCGAAAGGATCATCGATGCCTTCGAGTTCAAGGCCGAGCATGGTGAGCTTGTCACCAAGCACCTGAATGTCGCCCTCGTAGGGAACAAACTCACGCAACCAATTTAAGCTGACTAACATTGCACTACCGTAAGCGATGAAAAGTTATGAAAAAAGCGGCCGCGAAGTCCCCTGATAAAGGAGACTCCGGACCGCACTCTATCTATGCAAACTGTTCGAGAAAGCGGACGTCGTTCTCAAAGAACATGCGCAGATCGCCGATGTTGTACTTGAGCATGGCGATGCGCTCGATACCGAGGCCGAAAGCGAAGCCGGTGTAGACTTCGGGATCGTAACCAACGGATTTGAAAACGTTGGGATCAACCATGCCGCAACCCAGAATCTCAACCCAGCCGGTGCCTTTGCAGACACGGCAGGTCTTACCGTCAGCCTCACCCTTGCCGCCGCACATGACGCAGGAGATATCGACCTCTGCGCTCGGCTCGGTAAAGGGAAAGAAGCTCGGGCGGAAACGGACATCGGTCTTGGCACCGAAAATCTGCCGCACGAACACGGTCAGGGTTCCGCGCAGGTCAGCCATGGATACGTTCTTGTCGACCAGCAGCCCCTCGATCTGGTGGAACATGGGGGTATGGGTCAAGTCGGAATCACGGCGGTACACCTTACCGGGGCAAATGACAGCCACCGGAGGCTCCTGCTTGAGCATGGATCGAATCTGCATACCCGAAGTATGGGTACGCAGCACGATGTTGTCCGAGACGTACAGGGTATCCTGCATGTCACGGGCCGGATGCTCGGGCGGGATATTAAGGGCTTCGAAGTTGTGCCAGTCGTTCTCCACTTCGGGTCCGGATGCGTGCTCGAAACCGAGTCCGGTGAGCACGTTGCAGACTTCGTCCATGACCAATGTCACGGGATGCAGAGAACCGGCCCAAGGCTTGCGCCCCGGCATGGACGGATCGAACTGGCTCATGGCCTTGCTTGCCTCGGCAGCGTTCAGATCGGCTTCCCAGGAATCAATCAGCGCGGTGATACGCTGCTTGATCTCGTTGGCCTTCTTCCCGCCTTCGGGCTTGTCGGTCTTGTCGAGCTTGCCGAGCTGGCCCATGGCCTGCGCGAGTTTGCCCTTGCGACCGAGGAATTCGATACGGAGATCGTCCAGTTCCTTCAACGAACAGGCCTGGCCCTTGCGAGATTCGCAATCCTGGGCCAGGCGTCGAGTCCTTCCAGGAAGGACTTGAGTTCATTACTCACGATAGTTAGCTCAACTTGGCTTTCGCGGCCTCGGCGACCTTGGCGAACACTTCGGGGT
>LQAI01000171.1_pt1 | contig 13204 bp, 15 predicted proteins | sample 1535821 | NCBI WGS metagenome assembly LQAI01 (sample SAMN04331586, study PRJNA305678) | bioreactor metagenome | isolation source: bioreactor_5 inoculated with Wadden Sea sediment 1st replicate of a... | place: Germany:Bremen | reverse complement strand
TCTCAATAACGCAGGCCTGACCCCGACCCCGAAACTGACAAAATTGAGAAAGCCACGCATCCATTATCCCGGAGCAGTGTACCATGTCATGCTCCGGGGAAACGCCCGGCAGACAGTGTTTCATCATGATGCGGAATGCAGATATTTTGAAGACATTGTTGCTGAGGGGCTGGATCAGTATGCGATCCGGCTTCACGCGTACTGCTGGATGGAAAATCATGTGCACATGGCGCTGCAGGTCCGGGAAGAGCCGCTGTCAAAGCTGATGCAGAATATTTCACAGCGGTACACCTGGTGGTTCAACAAGCGGCATGACCGGGCAGGGCACGTGTTCCAGGGACGGTACAAGGCCATACTTGTGGACAAGGATGTCTATCTCAAGGAGCTGATCCGCTACATCCATCTGAATCCGGTGCGGGCCGGCCTGGTCACTGACCCCCTGGCATACCCCCGGAGCAGCCATGCTGCGTATGCCGGTGAAATCCGCCCGCCGGACTGGTTGTGTATCGACTATGGACTCAGGCAGTTCGGTGTAACCGAACCGGATGCACGCGCAGTGTATCTATATTACATGGGGAGGACAACCGGCGAGAAACTCCTGGAGAAGCTTCGCCGCGGCAGCCGCACAGAAGGGCGGATCCTCGGCAATGATGATTTCATTCAGGCAACCCTCGGCCGGAAAAATGAATCGGTTCAGGCGCATATCGGAATCGAGGCGCTGGTGGCGGTGGCTGCCGGTGTTTTTCAGATCCCGGCCTGGGAATTGACCAGTGCGAGCCGTGCCCGGCAGCCAGCCCAGGCCAGAGCCATGGCCACCCTCATCGGCGTGGATCATTGCGGGTATCTGGTGTCTGATTTTGCCCGGTATTTTAACCGGGACATGCCGGGATTGAGTAGACAGGTGAAAGCCCTCCGCACCCGTGTTGAAAAAATACCGATCTGCAGGAAAAATGGCAGGTATCCGGGATCAAATAACTACAATAACGCAGGCCTGACCCCACACAAAAATGATAGAGAATTTGAATCCGGAAGATTTTTTCTGGCGGGTGCGTATTTTTGACTCCCTGTCATATCCGTCCGTGATCATTGACCTGGAAAAAAGTGTGGTCGGGGCCAATAGAAAATTTTATGACGCTTACCATCTGACCCCGGAAGATATCCTGGGCAGGAAATGCTATCATTCGTTTTTGTATAAAAACACGCCGTGTAAATCAGAAGACTGTCCCATTTCCCGGGTGATCGCCAACAAGGAAGCCCATACCTACACCCTGAAGCGGCAGTACAAATGGGAGGAACGGGTGTTTTCCCCGATTTTCGACGATCACGGGGAGGTGGGGTATGTGCTGTCCAGCATAAGGGACATTACCCGGACCAAATCCCTGGAAAACCAGCTTATCGGGGTAAAAGAGTTCATCACCCGGGTCATTTACGCCTCTGCCAGCGCCATTGTGGCCGCCGACAGGTCCGGCCGCATCGAACTGATGAATTCCGTGGCCAAAGAACTGTTCGGCGCGTACAACGGCGGGGAAGGGACCATCACCCATACAGAACAGCTGTACCCGCCGGGCAGGGCCAAAGAGATCATGCGCATGCTCCGGGATGAAAAAATCGGGGGCAAAGGCAAGCTCATCATTCCCAGAACCACCATTGTCAATTCCAAAGGCGAAGAAGTAGAGGTCGAGATGTCAGCGGCCATCATCTATGACGAGCACGGGAACGAATCCGCCACCATGGCCATTTACAACGATCTCAAAGACAAGAACAAGGTGGAGCAGGAACTCAAACAGGCCCAGAAACAGCTGGCCCAGTCCGAGAAAATGGCGTCCCTGGGACAGCTGGCCGCCGGCGTGGCTCATGAGATCAACAATCCCCTGACCGGAATTCTGTTCTACGCCAGCCTGCTGCAGGAGCGGCCCGACCTGGATGAGGATGCCAAGGATGATCTTTCCTATATCGTGGAAGATGCCAACCGGTGCAAAAATATTGTTAAAAGCCTTTTGGTCTACAGCCGGAGCACAGATTCCAACAAACGGATTGTGCAGATCAACGAGATCGTGGAGCAGAGCCTCAAGCTCATGAGAGACCAGAAAAAGTTCCGTAACATCCAGATCCGCCGGATCCTGGCCGAGGAGATGATGCTGATCCATGCGGATGTCAGCAAACTCAACCAGGTGATCATCAACCTGATCATGAACGCGGCCGACGCCATGGACGGCACCGGAAAAATCACCTTGTACACCTTTCGGGACAAACCCAATAAAAAGGTGTTTTTAGAGGTCAAGGACACGGGCTGCGGCATTCCCAGGGAAAACCTGTCCAAAATTTTCGACCCGTTTTTCACCACCAAGGAAGTGGGCAAAAGCACGGGCCTGGGGCTGAGCATTGTCTACGGCATTATCGAGGAACACGGCGGCCGTATATCAGTCAAGGAAACCGGGACCAAGGGCACCACGTTCATCATGGAATTTCCCATGTATGTGCCCAGTGAAGACGGCCCTCATTTATGCAATCCTTTGGGATCGGCATGAGTTGAACTATTAAAATGTAAGAAAGAGAACAACAGGAACCAACCATATAATGTCGAATACAGATTCACAAACCCCATTGAGTGACACCCAGGACAACCCGGATGCGGATATGAAAAAGGTGGCGGATGCATTTTCGTTTAAGCCCAAAGTCCTGGTGGTGGATGATGAAGACCGGATTCAGAAAGCCTGCCACCGGCTGTTGACCCAGGAAGGCTGCGAAGTGGCCCTGGCCGACAACGGCATTAAAGGCCTGAAAATGATCGAAGATACCCATTTCGACATCGTGCTCTTAGACCTGATGATGCCGGGCATGTCCGGCATGGACGTGCTCATCGGGATCAAGGCCCGGCACCCGGACACAGTCATCATCGTGATCACCGGATACGCAACGCTTGAGCACTCCATTGAAACCATGAAAAAGGGGCGTTTGATTTTCTGTCCAAGCCGTTTTCCCCTCAGGAACTGCGGATGGTGATCTCCAAGGCCATCGAGTTCATCCGCACCCTCCAGGACATTGCCAGCGAAAAAACCCGGATGCGCGTTATGGTCAACACCCTCAAGGAAGGGGTGCTCACCACGGATCACCAGAAAGCCATTGTCCTGGCCAATCCCGCGTTTCTGAACATGATCGGCTCCAAAACCCGATCCGCCATCGGCCGGCAGGTGGACGAGATCGTCCAGGACCCCCGGATTCTGGAGATGATTGACCAGGCCCTGGCCCAGACATCCGGCCATTTTTCCGAACTCACGGATGAACTCGCCGTGATCCCGGAAGACGGGAAAGAGGAAAAAATCATCGGGATCCGCTGTTTTCCGTTCCGGGACCGCCTGGACCGCAACCTGGGCGCTGTGACCGTGTTCCATGACATCACCGCCCTGAAAAAAATGGACCAGCTCAAATCCGATTTCGTGTCCATGGTGGCCCATGAGATCAAAAGTCCCTTAAACTCCATTCTCATGCAGCTTAAGGTGATCCTGGACGGCCTGGCAGGGGATCTCACAGACAAGCAGACCGAGATGCTCCAGCGCAGTGCTGACAAAATAACCTCCCTGGCCCAGCTGGCCTCGGAACTTTTGGATCTGTCCAAGATCGAATCCGGACTTATCAACCAGGACAGAGAAACCGTGGATTTATGCCCTTTGATCAAAGACCAGGTCCGGTTCTTCCGGGAAAAGGCCGATGCAAAATCCCTGCGCCTGATCCGCAAACCCGTGCCGGAAAACCTCACGGTCATTGCCAACCGCACCAATATTGAAGAGGTCCTGTCCAACCTGATCTCCAACGCTATCCGGTACACCACGTCCAACGGAAAAATCGAGGTATGGGCCGATCAGACCGATGACTGCGTCAACCTCCATGTGGCGGACACGGGCTTAGGCATTGCCGAAGACGAAATCGAGCACATATTTGACCGGTTCTACCGGGTCAAAAACGAACACACCCGGTTCATCAACGGAACGGGCCTGGGCCTTGCCATCGTCAAAAGCATTGTGGAGTCCCACCACGGCACCATCCACGTCACCTCCGAACCCGGCCGCGGCACCCACTTCACCGTCTGCCTCCCCAGCGGTTAGGGGTCTGCTTCGGCCAACGATCAGGGGTCAGGCTTGCTTTATTGTAGTTATTGCACCCTTATTCAATACATCTATGGCAATAACTACAATAAAGCAAGCCTGACCCCGGGTTTTTATTTACACCCGCTTATGTTTATTGTATACCAACACCCCAGCACCATCCCTGCTTTCGGCTGCAGCCCCTCCTTCCTGTAACCGACAGAGCGGAGCTATATCCACCCCTTAACCCCCAACCCCTGATACCCATATGACGAAACTTGCCATTATCGGCCTCGGCTACGTCGGCCTCCCCCTGGCCCGGCTCTTTGCCACCCGCTACCCCGTGATCGGATACGACATCAACCAGACCCGCGTTACCGAACTGATGAACGGCCACGACGCTACCCTGGAAGTGGAAGATGAGATCCTGCAGCAGGTCCTGATCAACCAGGCCCCAACCCCCCAGGACCCGCCCGAACCCGGCCTGTTCTGCACCACCGACCTGGATGACATCAAACACTGTACCGTCTACATCATCACCGTCCCCACCCCCATCGACAAAAACAACCGCCCGGACCTGACGCCCCTGATCCGGGCTCGGAGACCGTGGGCAAAGTGATCTCCAAAGGGGATATCATTATCTATGAAAGCACGGTCTACCCCGGTGCCACGGAAGAAGACTGCATCCCGGTGGTGGAAAAAACCTCCGGCCTGACATTCAACATTGATTTTTTTGCCGGTTATTCCCCGGAACGCATCAACCCGGGCGACAAAGAACACACCGTGGAGCACATCAAAAAAGTTACGTCCGGCTCCACTCCGGAAATCGGCCAAAAAGTTGATGCCCTGTACCGCTCAGTCATCACGGCCGGCACCCACCTGGCCCCCTGCATCAAGGTGGCGGAAGCCGCCAAGGTCATCGAGAACTCCCAGCGAGACATCAACATCGCCTTTGTCAACGAGCTGGCCAAAATCTTCAACCGCATGCACATCGACACCCATGCCGTGCTCGAAGCCGCCGGCACCAAATGGAATTTCCTGCCGTTCAAGCCGGGACTCGTGGGCGGCCACTGCATCGGCGTGGACCCCTATTACCTGGCCCAAAAAGCCCAGGAAGTGGGATACCACCCCGAAATCATCCTGGCCGGCCGCCGCATGAACGACAGCATGGGCGCGTACGTGGCCTCGGAAGTGGTCAAACTGATGATCAAAAAGGCATTCCCGTCAAAGGCGCCTCCGCCTGATGCTGGGCATCACGTTCAAGGAAAACTGCCCGGACATCCGCAACACCCGCGCCATTGACATTGTCCACGAACTGACCGACTTCGGCATGACCGTGGACGTGCACGACCCCTGGGCCTCCCCGTCCGAAGTCATGCACGATTACGGCATCCAAACCATGACCCAATACCCGGAAAACAACGGCTACAGCGCCATCGTCCTGGCCGTGGCCCACAAACAGTTCCTGTCCATCGACCTGAGCGCCCACAAACAGACCGGCACCATTATCTACGATGTCAAAGGTATCCTGGACAAACTCCTCACCGACGGCAGACTCTAACACCCAATACCCAACTTCCCAATAACTACAATAACGCAGGCCTGACCGTATGCTGTGAACGGCTGTAGTTCTGGCTGGTTAAAGTCCAGCAGGAGGAGTTGTCCGTACCCCTCCTTAGCACCGGGAATAGACGGTGTGAGTTTCGAGCGCAAGGAATTTGCTTTTTTTGTAAAAAGCCTTATAATTCGGATTGTATGATGTTTTTTAACTGATAATTCGAAAAAGGTCACAATGCCGACTACAATCAAAAATATAAAAGGGACGGAACTTCCCCCTTCATTACGAAACAGATTCAATGTCAAGGAACATCAATTTCTGACAGTTACCATTGAAGTTGAAGACGATAATATGTGGGATAAGGTTATTGAGTCTGCTCGACAGACCCATAAAGATTTAAAAATGGGAAAACCGATTCCCACAATTCAAGACGTTTTGAAAAACCTCTAATGTACATCATCCGTCCCCTTGCTTTCTTTCCCCGGGATCTCAAAAAACTCAAGAAAAAGTATCCTCAAATTAAAACAGATTTAGAACCTCTTATAAAAAAACTTGAGCAGGGAATTTTTGAAGGGGATAAATTGCAAGGTTTTATCGGTGATGTGTATAAAGTCCGTGTCGGTTCGATTGATCAAAAGAAAGGGAAAAGCGGCGGATTCAGGGTTTTGTATTATGTTGTAACAGAAACCAGGAATATCTGGCTTCTACACATATACGCCAAGGCGAACCAGCTTAACCCCACAGCTGAACAAATCAGAACATTAAACCGAATTCTTGAAGATTTATTATAGATTTTACCCCAAAACCCAGCACCCAACACCCAACCCCCCAATAACTACAATAACGCAGGCCTGACCCCCGAAATGAAACTGACTGACAAACGAATTTTGGTTACCGGCGCAGACGGCTTCATCGGCTCGCACCTCACCGAAACCCTTTTGGACATGGGCTGCCGTGTCCGGGCTCTGAGCCTGTACAACTCCTTTAACGACTGGGGGTGGCTGGAGGTCATCAAGGACCGGGACAACCTGGAGGTGGTATGCGGCGATGTCCGGGATCCGCATTTCTGCAAAGAGATCACCAAAGATATCGATGTCATCTTTCACCTGGCGGCCCTGATTGCCATCCCTTATTCCTATATGGCGCCGGACTCGTATGTGGACACCAACATCAAAGGCACCCTCAATATCTGCCAGGCGGCCCGGGAAAACAGGTGCGGCCGCGTGATCCACACCTCCACTTCGGAAGTGTACGGCACGGCCCAATACGTGCCCATTGATGAAGCCCATCCGCTGCAGCCCCAGTCGCCGTATTCCGCCAGCAAGATTGGGGCCGATCAGATGGCGCTGAGCTTTCATCTGGCATTCGGCCTGCCCGTGACAATCGCCCGGCCCTTCAACACCTATGGCCCCCGCCAGAGCGCCAGGGCCGTGATCCCCACCATCATCACCCAGATCGCTGCCGGCAAAAACAGATCCAGCTGGGGGATGTGTCACCCACCCGGGATTTCAACTATGTCCTGGACACCTGCCAGGGATTCATTGACCTGGCCCAATCGGACAAAACCATAGGCGAGGTGGTCAATATCGGCTCAGGGGTTGAGATTTCCGTGGGCGACACCCTGAACCTTATCAAGCAGCTGATGCACTCGGATGTGACCTTCATCACCGACGACGCCCGGATCCGCCCGGAAACTCCGAAGTGTTCCGCCTGTGCTGCGACAATACCAAAATCCATGATCTGACCGGATTCACACCGCAGTATTCCCTGGAACAGGGCCTGCAGCAATGCATAGCCTGGTTCACCCGGCCCGAGAACCTTGCCCGGTATAAAATAGACATCTACAATGTATAACGACCTGATAAATTTTATCAGAGAACTCTACGGCACAGACCAGTTCATCCCCCTGCATGCCCCGACCTTCTCACAGAAGGACAAAGACTATGTCATGGATGCCATTGACTCCACGTTTGTGTCCAGCGTGGGCGAATATGTCAACCGGTTTGAACAGGACCTGGCCGCCTTTACCGGCGCTGCCCGGGCAGTGGCTACGGTCAACGGCACCTGCGCCCTCCAGGTGGCACTCAGGCTGGTGGGGGTGGAAAGCACCGATGAAGTCATCACCCAGCCCCTGACCTTCGCTGCCACGGCAAACGCCATTGCGCACCTGGGCGCAGCCCGGTATTTGTGGATGTGGACAAAGACTCCATGGGCCTCAGCCCGGATGCGCTGGAAATTTGGCTCAAGGAAAATGCAGTGTTTAAGGCTAAGGCTAAGAACTCTCAACCTCAATCTGTTTCAACAAACCACCGGCCGCCGCATCGCCGCCATCGTCCCCATGCACACCTTTGGCCACCCCTGCCGGATCGAAAGAATTGTTGCCATTGCCAAAGCCTGGTCCATCCCTGTGGTGGAAGATGCAGCCGAAGCCATTGGCTCTTGGTCCAAACAAACCCATTGCGGCCTGTTCGGTGATCTGGGGATTTTGAGCTTTAACGGCAACAAAACCATCACCTGCGGTGGCGGCGGGGCCATTCTGACCCAGGATGACACTCTGGCGGACCGGGCCAAACACCTTACCACCACGGCTAAAGTGCCCCACCCCTGGGAATTTGACCATGATGAGATCGGATACAATTACCGGCTCCCGAACCTGAACGCGGCCCTGGCTTGCGCCCAGCTGGAAAGGCTCCCGGACATCCTCAAACAAAAGCATGAGATTGCCCGGGCCTATCAGGCATTCCTTGCCTCCCGGAACTGGGGACAGTTCATGGCCGAACCCCATGGCACCCAAAGCAACTACTGGCTGTGCACCATTGCCCTGGCAGACCGGGCCGCCCGGGATGCATTGCTTGACGCTACCAACACCGCCGGTGTCATGACCCGGCCGGCCTGGAAACTGATGCCGGATCTGGCCATGTATGCCGCATGTGTCAGCGGCCCTCTCGAAACGCCCGATGGCTCCAGGACCGGATTGTCAATCTTCCCAGCAGTGTGAGATCATGAAACCGGACATCATCCTTGTGGGCGGCGGCGGTCATTGCATATCCTGCATCGATGTCATTGAGCAGGAAGACCGGTTTACCATTGCCGGCATCATTGATCTGCCTGAAAAACAGCACCGGAAAATTCTGGGTTACCCTGTGATCGGAACCGATGATGATCTGCCGCACCTGGCAGCAGAATACAAACATTTTCTGATTACCCTGGGACAAATCAAATCCCCGGACACGCGGATCGCCCTTTTTGAAAAAATCAAATCCCTTGGAGGCACGTTTCCGGTCATTATTTCGCCGCTGGCTTATGTGTCAAAGCATGCCACCGTTGAAGAAGGCACCATTGTCATGCACAAAGCCCTGGTGAATGCCGGTGCCGCCATCGGCAAAAACTGCATTGTCAACACCAAGGCACTGATCGAACATGACGCGAAGATCCGGGATCATTGCCACATTGCCACCAATGCCGTTATCAATGGCGGATGCACGGTTGGCGAAGGAACGTTTTTCGGCAGCACCGCCATGGCCCGGGAATGTATTGAGATCGGTAAGCGCTGTGTGGTCGGGGGGGGGGCGAGTCATGGGGAATCTGTCTTCTTTCCAGACGTTCAAGGGCCGGTAAAGGCAGGTGTGTTCGGCGCATCCGGCTTTTCAAGAGAAGTGGCCGATATCTTGAATCCCTTTGCCGATGAACTGGTGTATATTGATCTGGACCCCGAGACCACCCGATATTTTGGAAAACCGGTGGTAAATGAAACAGAAATCTTCCAATTAAAAGAGCAGCGGTTTGTGTTTGTCATCGGGGCCGGGGACAACCCAACCAGGCAGAAAATTTACAACAGATATCCGGATCTGCCTTTTCCCAATATTGTTCATCCAGCCGCCAGTATGGGACACGGTCAACTTGAAAGACTCAAAATGAAAAAAGGAAACATCATCACTGCAGGAGTCCGATTTACCAACAACATTGAATGGGGCGATTTTGGAATTTTCAACCTGAATTGCACGGTGGGGCATGACTGTATCATACAGGATTTTGTGAACATAGCTCCTGGTGCCAATATTTCCGGGAATGTGTTAATCGAACAAGGGGCATATATCGGAACCAACGCAGCGGTGTTGCAGGGAAAGTCTGTTGGAAATAAAATTCGGATCGGACAGTTTTCGGTTGTCGGGGGGGTGCGGTGGTGACAAAGAGCGTTTTTGAAAAGACGGTTGTAATGGGCGTTCCTGGAAAAACTGTTATCGACAAGGGTAGTAAGAATTCAAAATGAAAGATCACGTATATATTATTGCTGAAGCAGGGGTGAATCATAACGGCAGCTTTGATCAAGCCTTAAAACTGATCAAGCTGCAAAACACGCAAAAGTGGATGCCATAAAATTTCAAACCTTTTTAACCGAAGCGTGTATTTCAAAAAAAGCTACACTCGCATCCTATCAGAAAAGAAATATTGAGAATCCCTTTGAAAATCAGTTTGATATGGTTAAAAAACTTGAATTGTCATTCAATCAATTCGAGGAATTGAGCAAAATATGTTCAGAACAACAAATTGATTTTATATCAACCCCATTTTGATTTTAAAAGCATAGAATTTTTATCAAATCTGCACATGCCGTTTTGGAAAATTCCGTCAGGTGAAATGACAAATCTACCATACTTGGAAAAGGTGGGTTCCTGGGAAGAAAAGTCATTTATCCAGCGGAATGGCAGACTTGGGTGAAATAGAAGACGCATTGAATGTGTTAACCGATTCTGGCACATGCCTTGAAAAATTACTGTTCTGCACTGCAACACTGAATACCCGACGCCCTTTGAGGACGTCAATCTGAATGCCATGCAAACCATAAAGAATGCTTTTCCTGGTATACAAGTCGGGTATTCAGACCATACCATAGGAATCGAAGTTCCTATTGCAGCAGTGGCTATGGGGGCCACGGTGATTGAAAAACATTTTACTTTGGACAGAAACCTGCCCGGGCCGGATCACAAGGCCTCATTGGAACCGGCGGAATTATCTGCCATGATTCAAAGTATTCGAAACATAGAGACCGCCCTGGGGCATGGCATAAAAAAGCCAAGCCCTTCCGAAACAGCCAACATGGCCGTTGCCCGCAAAAGTATTGTCGCGGCCCGGCCGATTACTGCCGGTGAGGTGTTCACAGAAGAAAACCTGACAGTGAAGCGGCCGGGCAGCGGGATCAGCCCCATGCGGTGGTATGAAATGCTTGGCAAAAATCAAACCGTACATTCGCCGAAGACGAGTTGATCGATGCGTAAAATATGTGTGTATACATCTACGCGTGCAGATTATGGTATTCTCCGGAATCTGATCAAAGAAATCGACAACAGCCCGAAATTATCTTTGCAGTTGTTGGTCAGCGGTACACATCTGGTGGCTGACCAGGGCATGACGGTCAATGAGATACAAGCGGATGGGTATGCACTAGATCATTGCATTGATATCGAACTGTCCGATGATTCACCGAGCGGTATTTGCGATTCCATGGGCGTGGCAATCAGCCGATATGGTAAGGCCCTGGAAATGATTCAGCCGGACATCCTGGTCATTCTCGGCGATCGGTTTGAATCTTTCTGCTGTGCTTCAGCAGCCACTGTTTGCAGAATACCCATTGCCCATATTCATGGCGGTGAAAGCACTGTGGGAGCCATGGACGAAGCGTTCCGTCACTCCATCACAAAAATGGCGCATTTGCATTTCCCCTGCTGTGACACATATCGGCAGAGAATCATTCAATTAGGGGAAGCCCGGATCGGATATTTGATGTGGGGGCGCTGGGTGTGGAAAATATAAAAAATCCAGTTAATGACAAGACATGAACTGGAAACATCCATAGATTTTAAATTGGATCGCCCTTTTTTTCTGGTTACGTTTCATCCGGTTACCCTGGAAAATGAAACCGCCGGAGAGCAATTCGGCCAGTTACTGGCAGCACTGGATCAATTTCAGGATCATAAATGTATTTTCACCCAGGCCAACGCAGATACAGATGGCAAAATAATAAATCAAATGATGTATGCCTATGTGGACATGCATTTTGATCGTTGCATGGCGATTCCTTCTTTGGGATATTTGCGGTATCTTTCGGCCGTCAGTCTTGCGGCCGCTGTGATTGGGAACAGCTCCAGCGGAATCATTGAAGTGCCTTGCTTCAGTGTTCCCACCGTCAATATCGGTGACAGACAAAAGGGCCGGGTGCGGGTTCAAAGTGTGATCGATTGCGGAACTGAGACCCAGGATATTGTTTCAGCAATCAGTAAGGCCCTTGATGCAGATTTCAGGCAATCGCTCAAAAACATAAAAAATCCTTATTTTCGACCCAATACTGCCCAAAAAATTGCTGAAATACTTACAGTAATCCCTCTGAAAGAAATTCTCAAGAAACAGTTTTATGACCTGGATTTGTCCAGCAATTTGATCAAAGAACCTGCTTTATGAAAGATCTTTTTCTTATACCTGCAAGGGGCGGTTCCAAGGGGATTCTGGGGAAAAACATTAAACCCCTTGGCGGAAGGCCGCTGATCTATTATACACTCGATGCAGCTATTGATATTGTATCTCCTCAAGACATCTGTGTTTCGACAGATGATGATGCCATAGCGGCCAAGGTGCGTGAATATGGATTGGAGCTCCCTTTTAAACGGCCTTCTCACCTGGCAACTGACACGGCGGGAAGCGATGAAGTGATGCTGCATGTGGTGGCTTTTTATGAAAAGGCCGGTATTAAGCTGGACCGCATTGTGCTTCTTCAGCCGACCTCTCCTTTCAGAACGTCAAGACATATCACTGAAGCCCTTGAACTTTACCATCAGGATCTGGACATGGTTGTGTCAGTAAAAAAAACAAAAGCCAACCCATATTTCAACTTGTTTGAAGAAGATAAAGCCGGCTATTTGAGGCCATCAAAGTCCGGCAACTTCAGCAGACGACAGGATTGTCCCGCCGTGTATGAATACAATGGCGCTGTGTATGTCATCAATGTGGACAGTCTGAAAAACAAATCAGCCACCCCTTTTTCACGGGTAATAAAATATGAAATGAATGAGCAGGATTCCATTGACATAGATACAGAAATGGACTGGCTTCTGGCTGAAGCGGTCATGGCCCATAACCGGTTGCATAAAAAGGAAGAAACCCCATCGTGAATATCAGAATCATCCCCAGGCTGGATATCAAGGGCCCGAACCTGGTCAAGGGAATTAATTTCGAGGGCCTCCGCGTACTGGGAAAACCGGAAAAATTTGCGCGGTATGCTTTGTTTTTCAAAAACGTGAGAAAAATTTACGTTTTTTTGATGTCACATATTCACCGCCAATCCTTGTGTGATCTGGCTTAACCCCTGATTGATGAGGCTTACACCCTGTTCCAGAATGTATGGTTGCGTAGAGGATTTTGTTGGCATAGTTTTGAAAGTAGCTGAAATTACAGGGTTTTTAAAATAGTGCTTGGAGCAAATTGAGGCCCATAACCATTTCCAGCCCAATGGCGTAACCCTATAAAATGATTGCCCTTTCTTTTTTTGGATCACGCCACGACAGATCAATTT
>LQAI01000170.1_pt1 | contig 13262 bp, 20 predicted proteins | sample 1535821 | NCBI WGS metagenome assembly LQAI01 (sample SAMN04331586, study PRJNA305678) | bioreactor metagenome | isolation source: bioreactor_5 inoculated with Wadden Sea sediment 1st replicate of a... | place: Germany:Bremen | reverse complement strand
TATTTTGTAGGTCACTGCATGAGGAGTCCCTCAAGCCGAACCTGCGTGTCAATAAATGAGATGTCACGCTGTAAGCGTGGGCTACGAATTATTATCGCGTTGGGGAAGCGGGTCATCCGCTGAAGCGCCGGTGGGTTCCCGTTGGTCATAGGGATCTTTTGACTTTCGCGTGAAGAGCCAGACCACAAACAAGATTATCGGGACGGCAATCGCCAGCAATGCAAGGAGGATCGCCCCACCGCTCAGAACCATATTCCAAATATAATCTTCCTGACTCACGACACTGCCGGTTTGCAGCACATCAAAGAAGGCATTAACCCCAGGAATTAATAACGCAAAACCGGGACAAGCGCAAATAAATATAGAAACCAATAAGACGATCAACAACGTGGAACGTTTTTTATTGCTCATGTTCACCTTATAAATTAAGAGGCGGTTAAATCCGATTTTACCACGAAGCTTTTCTTACCCAAGAGGGTTATTTGCTCTGTTGTCATGATAATCTTATTGTAAAATGAAAGCAGTAATTTTTCTATTGATCTGGAGATGAGGCATGCCCGACCCGGATATTGACCTTTTAGTTTTGATCGTTGTTTCGCTCTCCCAATCTAAAAAGCTGGAAGCGAACCTCAACCGTCAGCACTTCTTTTTCACAACCATAGACAGCGCGAACAGCCTGTTCCATGAGCCGACAGTGTGCTTGCTGCTGGGACTGAAACATGACCGTCTGGATACCCTCAAAACCCTGGTGCGCAAATACTGCCAGCCATATCGCAAGTTCATCCCGGTTGATATGCGCTCGATGCGAGAACTTGGGTCACTGCCTGTTATGGAAAGCCAGGAAGGTGGCGCCACCCTCTATGCCTTGCCCATTGAAGAGTTCGATCAGATCTGAGGATTCCGATGAAGTTAATGACCATCATCATACAAGACAAGGATAGCGACCGCGTGCTGGAAGCCCTGGTCGGAATGGATTTTTCGGTAACCCGTCTGACCAGTACCGGTGGTTTCCTGCGAAAGGGCAACGTAACCCTTATGCTGGGTCTCGAGGCTAAACAGGTGGACATGGTAATTGACATCATCAAGAAAAGGTGTACAGTTCACAAACCTAATCAACATGCTGCAACAATTTTCGTGCTGGATATGCCCGAATATATGAAAGTTTGATCTCGGGTGATATGAATTTCCAAAATCTCAATGCGCAATGGGCGCGGTTCAAGCGCCATTTTATCCGGTTTACCTGGGGTGGGGCCTGGGCTGCCATGCTGCCAGAAGGGCAGCGCCGGAACCTGACCCTCTTCTTCTTCGATGGTCTCTTCTCCGCAGCCAGTGACAAGATCATTCTGACCTATCTTACAGTCTATCTGTTGGATTTAGGTGCTTCCAGCCAACAAATCGGCCTACTCAGTTCCCTGAGCAACTTGGCTGCAGCACTGTTATTACTCCCCGCCGCCATGCTGGTGGAGCGGACCGGTGAACGCAAGAAAACCACTCTCTGGGCTTCGGGCGGCAGCCGGTTTATGCTCCTGCTGATCGCCTTGCTGCCTATGGTCTTTGTGCCAACCGCTGGATTGATCTGGGTCATCCTGGGCATGGCCTTGCTCCGTGAGACTTTCAATAACTTTGCCTATCCCGGCTGGGTCGCCCTCACGGGGGACATCATCCCCATGGAAGGCCGGGGGCGCTACTTTGGAACCCGTAATTTCATCATGGGGGTCTCAGGCATCGTTGCCGCTCTGGTCGTTGGCAATCTCATCACAGCCATTGGTTCCCCGGCGGGTTATGAACTGGCCTTTCTCTCGGCGGTTGTCCTCGGAATGGCATCCATGTATTTCTTCAGCCGGCTAAGAGATCACAACCAGGAAAATGGAACCATTAGAACCGAACATAGCACCCTGGTCCAAATTCTCAAGTCCGTAAAAGGTCAAAAGGCCTTCCTGCTCTTTTGTGCTTTCACAGCCTTCTGGAACTTCTCGCTCAATATCGCCGGTCCCTTCTTCAACGTCTACTTAGTGGAGACCCTAAAGATGTCCGCTGCGACCATCGGTGTGATCACAGTGGCCAACACAGTTGCCAATCTGTTGGTGCAGCGCCGGATTGGCGCTCTATCGGATAAATGGGGCAATCGTACGCTGGCCATCATCACCCTGTTCCTGATCCCCTTTATCCCCTTGGTTTGGGGCTTGTGGGCCAAGGCAGCCTGGCAACTGATCCTTGTTGAAATCTTCAGCGGCGCGCTCTGGGGCGCTTATAACCTGGTTAGTTTCAATATCCTGCTAACCCAAACACCCCCTGAGCAACGAGCCCGTTTCTCAGCGCTCTACCAAATCGTGGTGACCCTTTCACTGGCAGGCGGGGCAGCGCTGGGTTCCCTATTGTTCTCCAGTATCGCATTCAAAGGTGTGGCGGTGCTCTCCGCCATTGGCCGCTGGTTGGCTGGGCTGCTCTTCCTGATCCTTGTCAAGGAAGTCACATTGCCCTCCCCCAACGGTCTTGATGAACCCGAGACGCAATTGGATAACCCCCTGGAAGGAAATTTAAATTAATAAAGGCTGCTGGTCTAAAACCCAACAGCCTTTTTAGGGTGGAGATAATATTATTATTTAGCCGCTTCCAGCCATTCCCGAATTTCTGATTTTTCGGGGATCCGGCCAAAGCACATCACTTTTTCATCAATAACCAGCGCTGGGGTGGACATCACATCATACGCCATGATCTCCGCCATATCCTTCACCTTGATAAATTCCGGCTCAAGACCCATTTCTTCAGCCACAGCTCGAGTCTCTGCTTCCACTCGCTTGCATTTCGGACAACCGCCGCCTAAAACTTTGATAATCATTTCCATTCTCCTTTTTATTTGATAAACCAGCCAAAGATGAGACCTGATAGTGTACTGAATACGGTTACCAGGGATACATAGACTGCTGTCTTCTTTTTACCAATCACAGAATTGGTGATCAGGATCGATTGCAGGCTCAATTCCGGGTCAGATAAAAGGTAAGCCAATAGCGGTCCACGGTGCATGCCCAATGAGAGGAAGGTCTGTGCCACCGGCACCTCGACCAGGGTCGGGAAGTACATGAATACACCGAAGAGCACCGCAACCAGGTTCGCCCAAATGGTATTCCGGCCAGCAAGCGTCTGGATCCATGAAGCTGGGATCAACGCTCGGGCCATGGAGGCCGCAAAGACACCCACGATCAGCAACGGGATGATCTGCTTGACGAAGCGCCAGGTTTCCCACAGCCATTCCTGTCGTTCAGCAGCCGAGAACACTTTCGCGCCCATCCACCAAATCGCACCGAAGAGCACAATTTCCGAAATCAAACGACCATTGACGCCCAGGGCCATGCCAGCCTCGGTCACAGAGACGCCAAACGAAGCCACAAAGAGGGTCAACGTGATCAAACCCAGAGTCAGGAAGGTCCAACCGGACAAACCCTCTTCCACGTTCTTGAAACCTTTGATGGAAGCCAATCCGATCAACACCAGCAGCCCAATCAACAGCAAACCGTGAACGGAGACGCCCTCGATCCCCAAAGCGGGATTGGGTGGGATTAACGCATTGAGGCTTTCCTGAAGGGTCACCGCCCAAGTGCCCGGTAGATTAATCGAGAAGATCACATCCCGCAATAGACCGACCTGCAGTGTCCCGGCAATTAATACACCCAAAAGCAGCAGGAAGAAAACCACCACCCGACCGGGAATGGTTGCCTTGGCATTAAAAACCTGGCTCGCCGCGGCTTCTTTGGCGTGGTCAGCATCATCCTTGCGGAAGACCCAGGCCATCACCAAACCAATCAGGATACCGAAAATGATAGATAGGATGATGCGCGCCAGCGCAATGTCCATCCCGATTTGAACACCGGTGAAGGAAATCGCCAGGATATTCACAGCCGGACCCACGAATAGGAAGGTCACCGCCGGTCCAATCCCTGCACCTTTCTTATAGATGCTGGCAAAGAGGGGCATGATCGTGCAGGAACAGACTGCCAACAGGAAGCCGCCCAGAGCCGAAGCCGGATAGGAAATCCAGGGCGAAGCATCCCGTCCGAGGTAACGTGTGATCGCTTCCTTTGGCAGGAGGGCTGCCAACGCACCGGCAATGAAAAAGGCCGGCAGCAGGCACAATAACACATGCGCAGCCAGGTAAGCGGCCAAGCCGCCTAATCCTGCCTGCAATAAATCAGTAATGTAGCTAATCATGTTCAAGCGAACTCCTTATATATATTTTTCTGCATATAATCCATTAAAATTTTTTATGCTTTTTCCCCGGAACAAAACGGGCAATTGCAATTCGGTAAATGATGCGGCCCTGCGGCTGTTCCCAGAGTCTGGTCCAGCACATCTTTCACCAGGTCATCATGGAGGTGATAATAGACATTTTGGCCTTCTTTCTCGTCCACCACCAAGTCCGCTTCCCGCAGGATGCGCAGCTGTTGAGAGATATAAGCCTGAGGGCGGCCGGTCAGTGCCTGCAGATGACAAACGCAAGCCTCGCGCCTGCGGAGTTCATCTAAAATCTGCAGCCGCACAGGATGGGAAAGGAGTTGGAAAATGTCAGAAGTTTTTCGTAAGTCATAATATTCAATGAACAATATATATATTTCTCTGCATATATTAGTCCCATTTGCAACCCATGTCAACATGACTTTCATCCTGCGATAAAGAAAAAGGCGTCCGTTTGGACGCTTGATCAGTCATCAGGAACAATTCAGTTTAAGCTTCATCCGATCCGTTTTTCAATACGGTTTGGACTTCTTCCACCTTCACACCGGCTTTGAAGGCTTTGATGATTTCCTTTTCATCCACAATGCCAGCGGCTTGCATCCCCTTCACATACTCTGCGGGGACCTGGAAATGATAATATCCACCGATGCTGCTGGGACGCCAATTTGGCAAACCTGCCTGCCGGTAAGCCACCGGGAACTCTGGCGGCATCTTGTGAATCCGGGCAGCGATGATATCCCGCAGCGTGAGCCCTTCCAATTCATCGATCAGGAAGGATTGAACAAACTCAGCGTTCACCCGGTGGATCCGACATTCTACCAAGTCCTCAATGGAGAAATCCAGACCGGTGGAACGCATCTTGCGAATATATTCCGGGCTGACCCGGTGGATGGCGCATTCAACCAAACTATCCCGGTCAAGGTCTTCAAAGCCCAGATCGTAATATTCACGTACGACTTCTGGGGAAACCCTGTGAATCCGGAACTCGATCACGTCATCCAGGCTGACATCCTCCCCCAACACGTCACGAAAAGCCTTGAGCAGTTTGGCGGATATATTATGAATCCGAAGCTCCACCAGCTGGTCCATCCGCAGATCCGTCAGACCCAGATCCCGAAATTCACGGATAAACTCAGGGGTGATATTGTGAATCCGGCACTCTACCAATTCATCCGTGGTCAAATCCTCCAGGCCGGCTTCCTTAAATTCTTTGATCATCTCAGGACGGACCCGGTGAATAGCGAATTCCACCAGATTATCCATTGGCAGATCTACATATCCTAATTCAGTAAACTCTCTGACCACCGCCGGGGTTACCTTGTGAATCCTGGCGTTGACCAACTCGTCGATGTTCAGGTCCTTCAACCCGGCATCAACCATTTCACGGATATAGCTAGGGGTCACTTTATGAATGGTGACCGATTCCCAGTCCTCCAAGTCGGTCGGTGCCACGCCCAGTTCATTAAATTCACGGACTTCTTCCGGGGTCAGCCCAAAATTACGCAGCTGATTCAACTCTTCAAAATCGATATCATCCAATCCGATGTCTTCTAACGAGGCCCGTAAATCTGCAATCCTGCGGGTATCCCTGGCCTCATAGGGCGTACTTTTTTGGGGATGGCTGGCTTTCAGAGCTTCTAAAAGTTCAACACCCTCATCCGGAGAAATCTTTCCGGATGAGACCATATCCAATATGGCCATCACATCCATTTCGTCTTCCATTGCGTACTCCTTTGTTATTGATTTTCCTTTCCCAGTTGACGCAATAGTTCCGCCGCCTGATGGACATCAATCTCTTCGGTGCTCAGTTTCGCCAGAATCTCCTTGCGTTCATCACGCAGGTTTCGCTCCACTGGCACCGATTCAAGGTCCATCTCCTCAATCACTTCATCCAATCGCCTTCGGATCGCCCAATAGGATTGACCGGTATTCCGTTCCATTTCCTTGACGTTCCCGCGGTTGAGAATAAAGGTTTCAAGAAATTTCAGACTCTCGGCCGATAGCCTGAAAAGGGGCTCAGATCATATCTCCCCATCACAACCGTATCACATTCAGTACAGCTAAGTTGAGAGACCTGAAGTGGGGCTGAACAACTGGGACATTTATGGGGTAAAGCGCTCATGAGTGACTCCTTATGGTCAGAGAATAGCATATTTTTGGTAAGTTGTCAAATATTTTGGTATTTTCACCAAATATTTTGATTTCTCTTCTCCAGTACAGCCCATTAACCGGTCGTTGGGCCAGGTTCAGTTGCACCAAGCATGATTATAATAAAAAATATAGTCAAAAAGTGGCAATTACATTCCCTTATTCGCCCAACCAGGACAGGAGAATTGAGAATGACCCTGATTTTCAAGGCCAAACAGACCATCGAATTCATCGGCGACAGTGTGACTGATTCCGGGCGCAGGGATTTACCTTTTGCCCCACTCGGGAATGGCTATGTCTGCAAAATTCAGCAATTATTGCAAGCAGGTTATCCAGAACTCAAGTTATCCGTCCTCAATAAAGGCGTGAATGGTGACCGTGTCACCAGCCTGAAGGATCGCTGGGCAGAGGACGTAATCGCCGTCAATCCTGATTGGCTCTTTATCCTGATCGGAGTCAATGATGTCTGGCGCTTTTCGAGTTTGACCGCAGCGAAGCTGTCCCTGCCGAATTGAAAGTCTACCGGATGCTGAAAAATACTTTAGCCAACACCCAGTCCCAGGTCCGCCTGATCTCCCCCTTCCTGGCGGAAGCCAATCATGATGATCCCTTCCGGGCAATGTTGGGCGATTACCAGGCCGCTATTGATCGCCTGGGCGATGAATTTGACCTCCCCGTCATCCACCTGCAGCCCGCCTTCGACTGGGCCATGCTTTCCCAACCCGCTGACTTCTGGACCGCCGATCGAGTTCACCCCACCGATGTCGGCCACATGTTGATTGCTCTCACCATCTCCGGACATGCGGCTTCCGCTTATAAATTATCCAAATCCAAACAAAACAGAGGCTGCCTTTAGGCAGCCTTTTTTTATCAGCTCCTCATCACAGCACAAAAGTTATGGATTATTATTACCATTATTATCATATTAATGGTAAAATTTCTCTAGTTGTAATGAAAGGTTAGGCTTAAATGTTAGAGAAAATCACCAAAACCGACGAAGAATGGCGAGCGCAGCTGACCGAGGAACAATATCAGGTCACCCGGCGCAAAGGCACCGAACCGCCCTTCTGTGGGAACTTATATGACCACAAACAGGACGGCACCTATTACTGCGTTTGCTGCGGGCTGCCGCTATTTTCCGCCAACCACAAGTTCATCTCCGGAACTGGCTGGCCCAGTTTCTTCCAGCCCGTCGCTGAAGACCACATCCTGAATCATCCCGATAACAGCTACGGCATGCGGCGGACGGAAATCGCCTGTGCCCGCTGTGATGCTCACCTGGGGCATGTGTTCAACGACGGTCCCAAGCCCACCGGCTTGCGGTATTGCGTGAATTCGGTTTCTCTCCGTTTTGAACCCTCAATAAGTAAGGAGGCTGAATAATGTCCATCAAAAGTGCCACTTTTGCAGCAGGCTGCTTCTGGGGTGTTGAAGATAGGCTTGGCAAGATCCCCGGCGTCCTGGAAACAATGGTCGGCTATACCGGCGGTGAGGTTGAAAATCCCACCTACAGGATGGTCTGCACCAATCGTACCGGGCATGCTGAAGCCGTTCGGGTGAGCTACGACTCGGACAAAATCAATTATGATACCCTGGTCAAGCGCTTCTTTGAGATCCATAACCCCACCACCCTGGATCGTCAGGGACCGGATATCGGCAGCCAATATCGCTCCGCCATTTCTATCACAACGACGAGCAGCGCCAGATTGCGGAACGAGTTAAGGAAGAATTAAACCTTTCCGGCAAATTCCCCTTCCCAATCGTGACCGAAATTGTCCCCGCTGGTGATTTCTATGAAGCGGAAGATTATCACCAGAAATACTACGCGAAAAACAGGGCCCACTAGCCCCAATTTTTCGGAAAAGGTTTATCAGCCAGGTGCGCATGCAGCATCTGGCATTTTTAATTAATTCATTTTCCATTCAATAAGGTATGATAAGATTAATCCTGATAATATAGTAAACAAAGGACCCAACAACAAACACGGAGCCTGCCTGTTGGTCGGCTCTATAAGGACAGGAATAATTTATCTATGGCAAGAAACAACCAAATTTCACACGATACACTCGAAGATATTGAGGGCCGAATCGCCATTTTAATCGATGGCGATAACGCCCAGGCGACCTTGATCGAAGAGATCCTGGTGGAAGCCGGTAAATACGGCAGCGCTACCATCCGCCGGGTCTATGGCGATTGGACCACCCCCAACATGAATTCCTGGAAGGATACCCTGAACATTCACGCCTTCCAGCCCATTCAGCAATTCCGTTACACGGTCGGTAAGAACGCCACCGACAGCGCAATGATCATCGACGCGATGGATATCCTCCATATGCACCAGGTCGATGGCTTCTGTCTGGTCTCCAGTGACAGCGACTACACCCGGCTGGCAACCCGCATCCGGGGAAAGCGGCCTGCTGGTGGTGGGGATTGGTCGAAAAAGCACCGCGCGGGCCTTCGTCAGCGCCTGCAACGTTTTCATCTATACGGAAACCTGCGCCGCCGAAGTCGCAATGGCAACAACGGGAAAGACAAAACCAACCACATGAGCGCCCAGGAGCGCGACTGATGGATATGATCAGCCAGGCGGTGGACATGGTCGGCCCGGATGACGACGGTTGGACCCGGCTCTCAGAAGTCGGCACAGCCCTTCGCCGGATTGACCCCGGCTTTGACCCCCGCACCTACGGCTCCCGCCAGCTCAGTCACATGGTGAAGAGCCAGAGCCAGCAGATCGAAATGCGCAAGGTGGCTAACGGCGCCATCATTGAGATCCGCTTGAAAGATTAATTATTTTATTCTGACCAACTCCGGTGCAGCCCAGGCTGCACCGCTTGATTATTAATCACTATCCAGGGGAAATAGATGCTCGATGGAATTCAGGTAAACGCCCTCCTTGCTGCAGCGATCTTTGCCGCCGAGAAACATAGCGGCCAGGTGCGCAAGGATCAGCGCGGCTCCCCTACATCACCCACCCGCTCACCGTCGCCCAAATCCTTTGGGAAGTGGGTGGCTATTCAAAACACTGAAATCCTCGCGGCAGCCATTCTGCACGATACCCTCGAAGACACATCCACAACCCGAAATGAACTCGCCAGCCGCTTTGGCGATTTCGTTCTGACAATTGTCCTTGAAGTCACGGATGACAAATCCCTCCCCAAAATGGAACGCAAACGCCGCCAGGTCCTGCATGCACCGGAGCTATCTCACCCCGCGCGTCTGGTCAAACTTGGGGATAAGCTAGCCAATTGCACCGATGTGCTGGAATCACCCCCTAATGACTGGAACCTGAAACGCCGGCAGGAGTACGTCCAATGGGCAGCCGATGTTGTCTCCCAGATCAGAGGGGCTAGCGCCGCCCTCGAACATGCTTTTGATGCCGTCCTTATCAAGGCTGAGACTGAGCTCCATTACCAGATTCAGCCCTTTGAAACCATTCACCAGCGCCCATGGGGCTGGTCCGTCTAATTTTCACTTCAGGAGAGCGCATTGAACACCAAAAACCCGGAACCCGAAATTATCGAACCCGTCAACCTCTGTGACGACAAAGGTAACCTGAATCCCGCTGCCATTGGCTGGAGCCGCCACCCCCTGCATCACTGCAACCTCAAGGGTCACTGGCTGCGCAAGAAGCAATGGAATTATTGGGCGATTGTCAGCCCAACCCACCTGTTTTCCGCCACCCTATCCGATGTGGATTACCTCGGGATGCCCTTTGTCTACCTTCTGGATTTTGAAACTAAAACCTTTGCTGAGAAAACCCTGCTCAATCCCTTTGGCGGCGGTATCGAGATGCCCCCGGAAGTGGCCGCTGACGTTCAGGATAACAGCCCCGCCATGCCAATTGCCCTGCTGCAAAACGATCAAGGCGTACAGATCATAGTCAGCTGTCCGGATTTTGAAGGGAAACCGCTTGAAGTGGATCTCCAGGTATTCACTCCCGAAAATCACGAAACCCTCAATGTCGTCATCCCCTGGTCATCCAATCGCTTCCAGTTCACCAGCAAACAAAACACCCTCCCCGCTGAGGGCACGGTAAAGTGGGGCGATGAGGTCATTACCTTCAGCCTTGAAGACACCTTCGCCTGTTTGGATTTTGGCCGCGGGGTTTGGCCCTATGAATGCTTCTGGAACTGGTCCAGTTTTTCCACCCGCTTGGCGGACGGCCGGACGGTGGGCGTGAACCTGGGCGCAGGCTGGACCGATGGCACAGGGCTGAACGAAAACGGCCTCTGCCTGGATGGGAAATTATTCAAGCTCAGCGAAGATGTCGCTTTCACCTATGACGATCAGAACTTCATGGCCCCCTGGAAGCTCACCACCACCGAGACTGACCGAGTCAACCTGGTCTTCACCCCCTTCTTCGAGCGCACCGCCAAAACCGATGCTGTCGTGATCAAGTCCGAAGTGCATCAGATGATCGGCTGTTTTAGCGGCACTGTGAAATCAGATTCGGGCGAAGTTTACCAGATTGAGGATGCCATTGGCTGGGCGGAGGATCACCACGCAAAGTGGTAGAAGCCCAGAATTTACGCTCTGAAATCTAGACAACATAAGTATCCCGGTCTGGTAAAATGAATCCTGTCTCGGTTAATGAGGATTCCACCTTTATGAGTGTCCCTGATCTCGACAATTTTCCACTCTTTAGGCAGCTTGCACCGGAAACCCAACGTGCGATTGGTGCCCGTCTGATTCTGCGTCACATCTCGGCCGGGGAGATCCTGCTGATTGAAAATGAGCCTGCGGAATACGGCTACTTCATCCGGTCGGGTATTTTGCGGATAATTCGGACGAATTCTGAGGGGCGCATTCAGGTGTTAGCCAGGTTTTCACGCCCCGAACCCGTCAATCTCATCTCCTTGCTATCCGCCCCACAACACAATCGAGCCACCATCGATTCCCTGAGTGATACAGAGCTCTTTGCCATCTCAGCAGCGGATTTTGATTATCTTATTTCGAATTACCCCGATTTTTCAACCCGACTTTTACAGCAATTGGCCGGGAGAATTGGAAATCTGACGGACAAAATTGCTAACCTGTCACTTTTCCCCGTCCGGACACGATTGGCAAGATTCCTCTTGCAACTCGTTGATGGTCTTCATCCCAGTGCCAATGGCTGGACTCAAGACGAGATCGCTGCTGAAATCGGCACCACTCGAGACATTGTTGGGCGCATACTCCGAGATTTTGAACACGATAATCTGATCACAAAGGACCACTCAGAGATTCTCCTGTTGGATAAACCCAAGCTATATCAAATCGCAGATCTTCCACTGCCCTAACGCCCAAAATTCTTTCATCTCATACTCCTACTAATCTGACTTAAGTCGTATTTATATTTAGATATATTTGATACTATTTATATAGATTATTCAAGGAGCACCAATGAAAGAACAAATCCTTCCGACCATTAACAAGAATCTATGCACCCTTTGCGGCGCCTGCGTCACCGGCTGTCCTGAGGAAGCCCTGGTCATGGAAGAACAAGGCCCAACCTATTTGCATCCGGAAAAATGCACCTATTGCGCCTTATGTGAGGAAACCTGCCCCACCGGCGCTATCCGGGCGCCGTTGACTGTTCGCTGGTCTCCGGGACTGTAAATTTTTATTCGGAAATATTAAGGAGAGTCATATGAGTGAACATATTGATAACGTATCAAAGCGCAAACAAGCTTTGCTGGAAGTGATCAAACGGCTCCATGCCGGTGAAAGCGTTGCAGACCTTCAGGACAAATTCGGTGACGCTATCAGGCGGCGCATCGGCCGGGGAAATTGCGGATGCCGAACGGGCGATGATTGCCGAAGGTGTTCCCGTCGGCGAAATTCAACGCCTTTGTGACCTGCATGTTGCGGTTTTCCGTGATTCGCTTGATGAGGAACCTACCCCCGAGTCGCTCCCCGGCCATCCCATTTACACCTTCCGGATGGAAAACGAAGTGATCGTCCGCCTGTTGGAAGTGATGGCTGAGAGTGTCAATCAATGGGATGAAGGCCAGCCTGAAGCGCTAAATGCCCTTCGCCGTCAGACCATTGACCTTAGGAACATCGAAAAGCACTATTCCCGCAAAGAAAACCTGCTCTTCCCCTATCTGGAAAAGAAGGGTTTTGAAGGCCCAGCCACAGTAATGTGGGGTGTCCATAATGAAATCAGGGAACAGCTCCGGGAATTCCAGACTGCTCTCAATGCGGATGAACCGAACCAGGAAGCTGTCGCCAAGCTCTTCGTTCCCCTGGGTAATGCCATTCGTGAAATGACTTATAAGGAAGAAAAGATCCTCTTTCCCGAAGCATTAACCCGTCTGACCGACGCTGAATGGTCAGAAATTCGTGCGCAAGAAGACCAGATCGGCTATTTCAATGTCGAACCACAAAGCGGCTGGCAGCCTGAGTCATCGCCTGAACCCCTGCCGACGATCCAACCGATAGGAACAAATATGGAAAACCTATTGAATCTTGATACCGGCCTTCTGAGCCAGGAGCAGATCAATTTGATGCTTACAAACCTGCCCATAGATGTCACCTTCGTTGATGAAAACGACGAAGTCCGCTACTTCACTCAGGGCAAGCACCGCATTTTTGACCGCTCTCCTGCGATCATTGGCCGGGCGGTGACCAAATGCCATCCGCCGCAGAGCGTCCATAAGGTGCAGATCATCCTGGATGATTTCCGTTCCGGCAAACGGGACGTCGCTGAGTTCTGGATCCAGGCTGGCGAAGCCTTTGTCCATATCCGCTATTTTGCTCTACATGATGAAGGCGGCGCTTATCGGGGTTGCATCGAAGTGTCACAGGAGGTCTCCCATATTCGTTCACTGGAAGGTGAGAAACGCCTTTTGGATGATGCTCCAGGTTATACCGATTGAAAATATTTAAACCCGGGAGGT
>LQAI01000169.1_pt1 | contig 13369 bp, 17 predicted proteins | sample 1535821 | NCBI WGS metagenome assembly LQAI01 (sample SAMN04331586, study PRJNA305678) | bioreactor metagenome | isolation source: bioreactor_5 inoculated with Wadden Sea sediment 1st replicate of a... | place: Germany:Bremen | reverse complement strand
CGCCGGGCACCCATAGAGGTCAGCACATTCGCCACGCCGATCCCAAGGTACTTGCCGACCCGTTTCCAAACCTCCAGCGCCCATTCATCCCCCATCTCAGCTGCTTTGGCTACCACTTCCGCGGTCAGTTGGTTGAGGTCATGGTCAATCAGATCCACAATCTTAGTCTTCCAGCCCTGGCGAACGCCGCGGGCAGCCTCGGCCGCAATGGCCGGGCCGGAACAAAAGACTTCCACACAGCCATAATTGCCACATCCGCATTTCGGTCCATTGGGGTCCACCGTTTGGTGGCCAAGTTCGCCGGCAGTTCCGCCGATACCCAGCACCAATTCGTTATTAATCACCAGGCCCCCGCCAACACCCGTGCCCAGCGCAAAGCAGGCCATCGAATCGACGCCCTTGCCTGCGCCAAATGCCCATTCACCGTAGGTGATCGCCCGGACATCGTTGAGCATCGCTATCTTCATCCCGGTATAGGATTCGATCCGCTCGCCCACCGGGATACCGCGCCACTCACCATACAGGTTCGGCAGGAACTCAGTGGTGTTGGTCTCCAGATCAATGCGCCCGGCGCACTGATTCCCAGCCCACCGATCTCGTCTTTGTTAACCCCGGATTGGGCAATCAAGTCCGTGATCAGATTTGAGATCCGTTCCATCACCGATTCCGGTCCCTGACGGGAAAGCGTGGGGGCTGAATCCGAGATCAGAACGTGTCCATCTTCTATGTTGACCAGGCCAGCCTTGATGTTCGTGCCGCCCAGGTCGCATCCGACAAATATCTTCATCTTTGAGACTCCAAAGGTAATACTGACTATTATAAATCTATGCTAATAATACCTTCCATCTCTCAAAATGAGAGATGGTTTTGGCCTAAGGGTTTCAATTAATGAAGATAGGGTTTCAAGACATCCCGAGAGATCTCAAAACCGCGCTTGACCAGTTCTTCACTGCCTTCAAACTTGCGGTCCTCATGTTCAATCGAAAGGACATAGTCATAGCCCCAGCGATAGAGTGCGCTGATGAAGCCGGGCCAGTCCACCTCGCCCAAGCCGGGCAGCCTGGGGATCTGCCAGCCCATGCCGAGGGAGAGGATGCCGTTTTCATAAAGCCCTTCCCGTCAATCTCAAGGTCCTTGGCGTGCACATGGAAGATGCGGTCCGCGAATTCGCGCACTACCTGCTTATAGTCAATCATCAACCAGACAGGTGTGAGGGGTCTAGGTTCAGGCCGAAGTTCTCATCAGGGACGATCTCGAACATCTTGCGCCAGATCGCTGGCGTCGAAGCCAGGTTGTTGCCGCCCGGCCATTCATCATTAGAGAAGATCATCGGGCAGTTCTCAATCGCGACCTTCACGCCGCGTTCTTTGGCATAATGGATAATTGACGGCCAAACTTTGGCAAAAGCATCGAGATTGGCTTCAATCGTCTTATCCTTATCGCGACCGACAAAGGTGCCAACAATCGGATCATCCATCACCAACGCAGCGGCATCGATCACCTTTTTCAGGTGGCCGATCACAATTTCGCTGTGTTCCGGGTCGGGATGAAGCGGGTTGGGATAATAGCCCAGGGAGGAGATTTCCAGCCCATTGGCCTTCATGATGGCCCGGGCTTCATCGGCGCCCTTCTTATCCAGATCGGTCACATCCAGAGTGGTCACACCCGCGTAACGGCGGGTGGCCTTACCCACCGGCCAGCACGCCAGTTCCAGCATTTCAAATCCATTGGGAGCAGCCCATTCGGCCACTTCCTTTAAGCTCTTGCCGGGGAAAGCAGCAGTCATTAAACCGAGTTTCATTTTCCATTCCTCCAGTTGGTTCTAATCCGAATTAATACGCAATATCCACCCAACCACCTTCGCGGGCGCTCTTCAGGATCGCCTCATCGACCAAAATGGTGTTATGGCCGTCGCGGAAGGTCGGGAAGTCGGGTTTTGCGCTATAGTCACCCGCAGCGATGTAGCGATAAACTGCCATCTGCAGGTGTTTGAAGGTATCCGGGAACCTTCGGCATGCCCGCCGGGATAGGAAGCCGTCCAGCGTACATCCTTGCTCATCAGGGAGGGGTCCTTGATCAGCACCTGGTTGGGTTCCGGCCGGTGACCGATCATCAATTCGTTGGGAACTTCCGAATTCCAAACAATTGAAGATTCTGATCCGTCGATCTCGAAGAACAGCCGGTTCTTACGGCCGCTGGAGACTTGCGACACAGTCATCACACCCCGAGCGCCATTTTCAAACTTGAGCAGCACAGAGGCATAATCCTCAGTGCGGATTTCCTTCTCTTCATAAGTCATATCAACTTCGATCTTGCCACCGAAGGTGTCGATCTTCTTGGTGGGTTTGCGCCGGATGGGCAGGAATGTCTCGAAATCCGCTAACACGGAACTGATCCGAGTTCCGGTGATGAAGGTCACCAGGTCCATCCAGTGGGAACCGATATCGGCCACGGCACGCAGGTCACCGCCCAGTTCGGGCTCCAGCCGCCAGTTCCAATCCGTGTCATAAAGCAGCCAGTCCTGTAGATAGGACCCCTGAATAATATAGATCTTATCGCCCAGCTCGCCGGCTGCGACCCGTGCCTTGGCTTCATGCACCAGTGGGTAGAAGCGGATGTTGAAATTGACTGCATTCACCAGGCCCTTTTCGTCCGCCAGCCGCACCAGCTCCGCCGATTCCTCAGCTGTCATCGCCAGCGGCTTTTCACAGATCACATGCTTGCCCGCTTCGAGGGCAGCTTTGGCATGTCTGAAATGCAGGAAGTTGGGGGATGCGATATGCACCACGTCAATCTCCGGGTCATTGACCAGGTCGTTGAAGTCGCCATAGGCTTTGGGCACCAATAAACGTTCGGCGGCGGCTTCTGCCAGTTCCTGATTGGCCTCACCAATCGCCAGAACCTCAAAACCCTGCCGCCGGATTCCTTCCATGTGCGCGGGGCCGATGAACCCGACACCCACAACACCGACTTTAAATTTCTTTGCCATTAAGAGACTCCTTTCCAAAAGTAAGTTCCATTCCGAAAAAAGTAACAGTCTCACAGCAATGGATACAAGCCATTAACTCAATTGATCCCTGCTGGAACGGTTTATAATCATGGTGCCGGTTCACAGGCGATTTAACCCCGTGCGAACAACACCATTCGGGAGTATTATACAGGCAAACACACCAATAGGTATCATAAGCAAACATAAACTAACGTTATTTCACATTATCTGACATCACAGGAGGACCGATGGACCCCAGAACCCGCATCCAAACTGCACTCAATCACCAACAGCCCGACCGGGTGCCCCTGGCTTTGTGGGGCGGCCCCTACGGGCTGGTCGATCCCTCTATTTTGACCTGGTCAAGCTGCTGGGGTTGGGCGCACCGGAGCCACCGATCCGCGAAGGTCACACCGTCAACCACATGGATGACCGGCTGCTGGAAGCTCTCGGCACGGACACCCGCCTGATCTGGCCCGGTGCATCACCCTCCAGTCCCACCCACCCCTCCCCGGAGGGCGACCTGATCTATGATGACTTCGGTCAGCCCTGGAAGCGCACCTTTCCATACTATTCCGCTACCGAAGGGCTGCTGAAGAACGCTGATTCCATTGCAGCAATTGATGAGCTGGTGGATTGGCCGGACGTGAACGACCCGCGCTGGACGGCCGGGGTGGCTGAACGGGCTGCCAGCCTGAAGGACAACGGCTATTTCGTGATCGGCCGGATGGTCGTCTCGCACGGGCCCTATCAGATGGCTTGTGACCTGCGCAGTACGGAAAACTTCATGATGGATATGATGATGGAACCCGAGTACGCCGGCGCGCTGCTGGACCGGGTGACCAACACTATCATCGGCCTGACCCGAAATTACCTGGAAGCGGCCGGCCCGTTAATGGACATGATCGAACTGCCCGGAGATGACTATGCCGCCAATGACAACTTGATCTTCTCCCCCGGCTCTTCCGCAAATGATCCGCCCCCGACTGGAGCGCATCATCGCGGCAGTGCGGGAGGTACGCCCGGATATTGCCATCATGCTCCATTCCGATGGCGCGATTGGCAAATTGGTACCGGATTTCATCGAGATGGGTATAGATGTGGTGCACCCCCTGGAGCCGGTCAGCGGGATGGACCCGGCCCAGGTCAAAAGGGACTTTGGCGACCGGATCAGCTTCCTGGGTGGCGTGGATATCTCCCATGCCATGCCCGGGACACCGGCGGATGTCCGCACAGACGTGGATCGCTGCCTGCGGGATCTGGCCCCCGGCGGCGGTTATATCCTGGCACCCTGCAATCACCTGCAAGCGGACGTGCCCGCCAAGAATGTGGTTGAACTCTTTAAGTATGCCAGGGAAAATGGCGCGTATTAATTAACGAAAGACCGCTGCATTCAATAGCAGCGGTCAGGCTGGCATTCATTCACAGAAAGCCAAATTCCCCTGTTTATGCAGGGGGTGATGCGAGGAGTCAGACGATCATCACAGGTAAAGCGTTCTCGCCTAGATGATATTAAGTTGGATCATCAGGAAACGAACGAGTACCAGGACGACAAAAACGATACCCATCCCGGCAACGATAGCACCAATGGATGGAGTACCCTTCCTGTCTTCAATGATCCCGGCTATCGGAAGGCCAATCAGGCCGCAGATCAGGGCGATGATACCCCAGTTCGAAAAGTTAAACATAGCGACCCCTTTCCATAAATTTGGAAGATAAATTCAGCGTCAAAGAAAGGACACACAACGCTAACATTAATTTATTATTAATCATATTATAGCATACACAAAGATTTAATTAAGCCCCAAAGTATAACAATTTAATTACATTTAATATTTAACTCGTATTTTATTATTATCTGCTAAAACAACGACCACCCATTGGCTGAAAAATTTATTACCTTTAATCCCTCTCCCCGGCCCGCAGAATAGCGCCGACCAGCACGATCTCATCCCCCAGCTCACAGGGCTGATCTCGTAATTTCCCACATTGGAGACAAATTCAAACTCATGCACAGCATGGCGAATGGGCTCGATCAGGACATCACCCATTTTGGCCACCCCGCCGCCAATCGCAATCCGCTCCACTCCTGAGAGACAGAGCACATTGGAGAGCGCCAAGCCAAAGCTGCGGGCAATGTTGCCGATCTCGGCCATGGCAAAGCGATCACCCTCACGGGCAGCCTCACCCAAATCCCGCGCGGTGACATCTGCAAGATTCGCCTTTGAATTTTCGATAGAGACTGGATTCCTCAGGAAGATAACCGGGTGTGCGCAGACGGCTCTCAATGGCCCACCCCGAGCAGAGGTTCTCCACCTTTTCCACGGCGCCGGGGGTCTTTGAGGTCCAATCGGCGACATAGGTCTGGCCCATCTCACCTGCGCCATAGCCCTGCCCGTCAAAGAGCTGGCCGTTGAACACAAAGCCGCCCCCCACCCCGCTGCCGATATTGGTATAGAAGAAATGCTGACAGCCGCGGCCAAAACCGCGTTTATATTCGCCCCAGGCGGCGGCGTTGGAATCATTATCAACAGTGGTGGGCAGCCCGAAGCTGTCTTGGAACCAATCTCGGATCGGGAAATCCTGCCAGCCTTCAATCTGGATCGAGCGCGTCACCCGGCCGGCCTTGGTATCCATTGGGCCGCCAAATCCACAGCCAATCGCGCTGACCTGACCATACTTCGCTTTTTGCTCTTCGATGAACGCTGGGATTTCACCTTTCAACCAGGCGCGGATCCCCTCACCGCCCTGTTCTTTCGCCACACGCCCCTGATGAGTCGCCAGGATCTCCCCCGAGGCGTCCCCAATGCCAGCTGCTGTTTGGTACCGCCAATTTCCACACCCAGGATGAGGTCTGTCATATTTTTTCACTCCATTCGCCAGATCGTCGATCAAATGTACGTTTATATCTCCCCAATTATAACAAATTCCACTCAATATCCGCACCTTTTCCTTGAAAATCGCGAGTTTTACCTCTTGACAGGACCAAAAAGAATCTCTATTATTGTATTTGTACGTACATTTCGGAAGGATTTCTTCTCACCAATCGGGAGCAGTCATTTTGGACACCCCCCTAAGTTCTTCGACCGACCTGGATATTCGCCCGTCGATGAAAACAGCCCAATCCCCTCTATCAGCAGGTGCGGATTGATCTCTTAAATATGCTGCAGTCCGAGCATCTCAAGCCCGGCCAGATGCTGCCCACCGAGAAAGAGCTGGCGGAGGCGTATTGCGTCAGCCGGCAAACCATCCGCCAGGCCATTGGTGACCTGGCCTCAGCCAACCTATTACAGCGAACACCTGGCCGCGGCACGACCGTACTTGCCGGCCGCAACCGGCTGAAATTTTTCCTGGACAAATCATTTGCCCAACAGATCGTTGAAATGGGACTCGAACCCCATTCTGAAGTGCTGCGCCAAAAGGAAATTGTGATTGATAATTCCTCACCGCATACCCTGCGACACAAACGCGGCAGCAGCGCACTGGAATTGATCCGGGTTCGTTTTGGCAATGAGACCCCGATCGGAATGCAATACACAACCATCATTACCGACCTCTGTCCCGATCTCGGATCGCACGACTTTAATGAAGAAGCCTCCCTCTATAACCTGATCCTAACCAAGTATAAGCTCCCCATCGCCCGCATTGACCAGACCATCGGCGCCGTATTTGCCGACGAATGGCATCAGAATCTCCTGAAAGTTTCCCAGGAGATCCCCCTGCTGCTGGTCAACACCACCGCTTACCTCGAAAATGGCGAGCCGCTGGAAGCATCTACCAGTTATTACCGGGCTGACAAGTACGAATTCAGCGTCAGCCAAAACTATTGGTGAAAGGCAGACGACCATGAAACTCGGTGTTTATACCGTTCTCCTGGCGGATCTGAGTTTTGAAGAAGCCTGAAATATCTGACTGACCGGGGGATCCATACTGTCGAAGTTGGCTGCGGGGGATATTCCGGCACGGCTCATGCGACCCGGATGTCCTTTTGGCCGATGATCAGCTCTGCGGGACTTCAAAACCCTGCTTGAAAAATATCAGGTGAGCCTCAGAGCGCTGAATTGTTCCGGCAACGCTGTTGACCCCCAACCCAAAAAGCTCATGCCTTCCATGAAGCCTGGAAAAAAGGCGTCCTGCTGGCGGAAGCGCTGGACGTTGAGACTGTGATCACATTCTCTGGCTGCCCGGGGGATCAGAAGAAGCAATCTACCCCAACTGGGTGACCTGTTTCTGGCCGCCCGAAGTCTGGCACACCATCCTCGATTATCAATGGAACCAGGTCCTGATTCCCTACTGGCGGGAGACTCTGCCCTTTGCCGAATCCCGTGGAATCCGGGTGGCTTTGGAGCCCATAGCCGGTTTTTGCGTCTATAACCCCGAGACCTTCTGGCACTTGCATGACGCCGTGGGCAGCGACTATCTGGGCGTCAACCTCGATCTCAGTCACCTCATGTGGCAGGGTGCAGACCCCGAAACCGTGATCCGGGCATTCAATAAGGCCATATTCCATTTCCACGCCAAAGACACCCGCATTGATTCAGCCAACACCGCCCGCAATGGCGTTTTGGACCCCAAGCATTTCAAATACGGCCTGACCCGCTCGTGGAATCATCACACTGTGGGCTACGGGCATGACGCGCTCACCTGGAAGGACATCATCCGCAATCTGCGGCTGGTGGGCTATGACGGCACGATTAGTATTGAACACGAAGACCCCCTCGCCTCCCGCGATGAAGGGCTGCAGCATGCGATTGACTTCCTGCGCCCCATCGTGCTGATCGAGGACCCACCCGAGCTGTGGTGGATAAGCGATTAAAACTTTAATACCTGTAACTCAGGAGATTTTATGACCCTCAAAATTGGCATTATCGGCGCTGGAAAAATTGTCCGAGTGCGACACCTGCCGGAGACCCAAAGCTGTCCCGATGCGGAAGTTGGCGCGGTCTGTGATGTGGTTGAATCCCGGGCCAAAGAAATGGCCGAGGAATATCACTGCAAAGCCTATACCGACTACCGTGACCTGGTGCAAGACCCCGATCTGGACGCGGTGATTGTGGCTGCAACTAACACCACTCATGCAGAGATGACCATTGCTGCCCTCAAGGCTGGGAAGCACGTGATGTGCGAAAAACCGATGGCGACCACCCTGGCAGATGCCCAGGCGATGATCACCGCCGCTCGCGAATCCGGCAAGCAGTTGATGATCGCCCACAACCAGCGGATGGAACCCGCCAATATCAAGGCCCGTGAAATCCTCCAGTCCGGCCGGCTGGGCAAGGTGTTGACCTTCACATCCGTTTTCGGTCATCCCGGCTCAGAAGATTGGGCCATTGATGGCGCAAAAACCTGGTTCTATAAGAAAGCCATCACCGGGTTGGGCGTTCTGGGCGACCTGGCCATCCACAAGCTGGACCTGGTGCGCTGGCTGCTGGATGATGAGTACATCGAAGCCACTGGCTTTATGGATACGCTCAGCAAGACCTACCCCAATGGCGAGCTGATTGATGTGGAAGATAACGCGCTCTGCCTACTGCGCACCAAAAAAGGCGCATTGGGTACAATGATCGCATCATGGTCGTATAAGAAAGAAGACAACAGCACCATGATCTACTGCCAGAATGGTGTGATTGAGCTTTACCGCAACCCGGAATTCCCATTGGTCGTGCATCACAACTGGCAGGAAGCCGAATATTACAAGGTCGGCAAGAAATCTACCAATGTGGAACAGGTCAAATCCGGGGTCGTGGATGCCTTTGTTGAGGCCATTGTTGAAAACAAACCCGTACCGATCCCCGGCGAGGAAGGCTATAAGGCGCTGGCGGCTGTGATCGCCTGTCAACAGGCGGCTGAGGTCGGGACCGTCACCAAAGTTAGCACTGGAGCATAGAAAAATGGATATCGTACAGGAAATTATGAAAATGGTCGATCATTCCCTGCTGGGACCAGGCCTGACCGACGCACAATTGAAAGAAGGCTGCGCCGTCGCCGCTAAATATCACACCGCCTCAGTGTGTGTGAAACCCTATCATGTCCGCCAAGCCGCAGAATATCTGAAAGGGACGGATGTGGCGGTTGGCGCGGTGATCGGCTTCCCGCACGGTAATTCCACCACCGCGATCAAAGTGGCCGAAGCCAAACAGGTCCTCGCAGATGGCGCAGTGGAAGTGGATATGGTGGTCAACATCGGCAAGGTGCTCAGCGAAGATTGGCAATACGTCTCCCAAGAAATTAAGACCCTGGCAGACCTAACCCACCTCAATGGCGCCATCCTCAAAGTGATCTTCGAGAATGACCTCCTGTCGGAGGACCGGTTCAAGATCAAACTCTGTGAGATCTGCAATGAGGCCGGCGCGGACTTCGTCAAGACCTCCACCGGCTACAACTACGTCAAAGGCGCAGATGGCAAATACAGCTATCAGGCGCAACACTGCAAGACCTGCAGTTGATGCGGGACCATGCCGCGCCGGAGGTGCAGGTCAAAGCAGCGGGCAAATCCGGAACGCTGGATGCGTGGTCAGGATCCGTGAGATCGGCGTCACCCGGACAGGAACTGCCCAGACCGCCCAATTATATGAAGACGCGGTGACAAAATTCAGATCATGATGGGGTCTTTACTACCCCCATCTTTTGAATGATAATGGATTAATAAAACACCATTTATCAATTATTAACATTAATTAACATTAAAACGACTTGCTGGCTATAATATGGGCTAGCGGATAAAAATAGTACGAAAATCTATAATCTCGCCGAAGGAGGTGAAACACTGACCTTTAGACCCGAATTACCCACTCAAAACCGTACCTCTATTTACTAATACCAAGGAGAAAAGAAATGAAGAAATTCCAGAAGCTGTTTGCCCTCTTCGTAGTCGTTTTGATGGTGGGCGGTCTTATGGCTGCCTGCCAAACACAAGAAGAAGAAGTCGGCACCCCCTTCACGATCGGTATTTCAAACCCCTTCATCACCAGCGAATATCGTACTCAGATGATCGATGAACTCATCGAGACAAACGCTGAATATATGGAAAAGGGCCTGACCAACGAACTGGTGATTGAAAGCTTCAACACCGACGTTGCCGGTCAAATTGAACAGATCGAAAACCTGATGAACCAGGGCGTGGACGCCATTCTGGTGAATCCTGGCGATGCTGTTGCTCTGAACTCCATTCTTGAAGAAGCCGTCCAGGCCGGTATCTTGGTTCTGTCCATTGACCAGGAAATTGAGGCCGAAGGCGTGATCAACGTTGGTCATGACCAGTACGAATGGGCCCAGATCAGTGCTGAATGGTTTGCCGAGAAATTGCAGACAGGCGATGTTGTCCTTATTGAAGGCTTCATCGGCCATCCCGCCAATGAACTCCGTATGTCCGCTGTTTACGATGCTCGAAGGCTACGATATCAACGTTCTGGCCAGCGAATCTGGTTCCTGGGACGAGGCCACCGGCCAGCAAGTTATGTCCAACTTCCTGGCAGCCTATCCGAACCTGAATGGTTACTGGACCCAAGATGGTATGGCCATTGGCGCTCTCGAAGCTGTGATCGCTGCCAATCCTGACCCAGCTCCATTGGGTGTGGGTGAAGCCCGCGTGAAATTCCTCAAACTCTGGAAAGAAATGCTTGATGCAAATCCAGATTTCGAGACCATGCTGTCGCGAATGCCCCCGGCGTGAACTCCACCGCTCTGCGGATCGCTGTCGAACTGCTCCAGGGTCGTGAACTGGACGAGAGCAAACTGGCCGGCCAATTTGGTTACCAGATTGTTATCCCGATCCCCGTTGTCATCACCCCCGAAAACTTCGAAGAAATGTATAACACCTACGTTGTTGAAGGTGGCTTCCCGGATTCCTACCTGATGTCCGGTATCATGACCGAGGAAGAAATCCAACAGTTCTTTGTTGCAGAATAGCCTAACTTAGGTTAAACCTTGGAGGTCCTCCAGAAATGGAGGCCTCCAATACAAGTTAAGCCACAAAAATCCCCACCACCTAGCCTGAAAAGGCTATGTTCATAATAATAAAGTGAATTTTATGAAATCCATTGTCCTGTATACAGAACAAATTGAAAAAAGGTTTGGCGGCGTCATCGCCCTGAAAGAAGGCACCATCGAAGTGCGGTCAGGCGAAGTGCTTGCGCTGGTAGGCTCCAATGGGAGCGGAAAAAGCACCCTGACCAAGGTCATTACGGGTGTGCTTTCCTCAGATGGCGGCACGATCATCTACCACGATGAACCGGTCACCTATAGCAACCCCATGGCCGCCCAAAAAGCCGGCATCATGGCCGTCTATCAGGAACTCAGCCTAATCCCTTCGCTGACGGTCTCCCAAAACATCTGGCTGGCGAATGAACCCAGGACCAAATTCGGTACGATTGACGATAACACGATGAATGAGGAAACAGCCAAACTGCTGACCTTATTCGAGGGCACCTTTCAGTCCAGCCTCCATCCTGAAGCCTATGTGAACGATCTGCCGCCGGATGAACGCCAGATCGTCGAAATCCTGAAAGCTTACAGCCGTAAACCGGATGTTTTGATTCTGGATGAAGCCACAGCCAGCCTGGATAGCAAGCAAGTCAGCTGCCTTTTTGACCTTGTGCAATTACTGAAAAGCGAAAATAAGGGACTGGTTTTTGTCTCCCACCGGATGGATGAGATCTTCCGCATCGCAGACCGGGCTGTGATCCTGAGAAACGGCATGACAGTCGGCGAAGTTGTCATCTCTGAATCCAATGAAGACGAAATTGTGAACATGATGGTAGGCGGTAACATTGGATTGAGCCGGGAAATCATTGATCAGATGGATTTTTCAGATAAAGACACCATTCTGAAAGTCGAAGATATTGAAAATGACCGCCTTTCCGGAGTTAGTTTTGACATCAAGCAGGGTGAGCTGGTCGGTATCGGGGGCCTGCGGGGCCAGGGACAGAGTTCCCTCCTGCATACCCTCTTCGGCAACAACCACTACACCGGCACGATCACGCTCTTTGATGAAGTCCTTGATTTTGACCATCCCAAAGAAGCGATGGACAACGGCATTGCTCTGATCCCGGGTGACCGGGCCACAGAGGGCCTGCTGTTGCTGCGCTCCATCTTTGAAAATTTACATCTGCCCAACTGGGCTAAATACAGCAAACCACTCCTAAAAGTCAAACGGGCCTATTCCGATGCTGAAGAAGTTAGCGAACAGCTAAAACTCGTGATGGAATCGCTTGATTCCCCGTCAGCAACCTCTCCGGCGGAAACGCCCAGAAGGTCGTCATTGGTAAATGGCTGTTGCGTTCACCCAAACTCCTGCTTCTGGATGACCCCACCAAGGCGTCGATGTGGGGACCAAATCTGAGTTTTATAAATTGCTTGTCAATTTACAACAAAACGGGACAACTATCCTGTTTTACAGCTCAGATGAGCAGGAACTTCTGGACCTTTGCGAGCGCGTCCTCGTCATGCAGGATGGCAAGATCAAAGCCGACCTCTCGGGTGACAAACTGACCGAGGCCAACCTGGTCTTCCACAGCATGGGCGCAACCAATAACAACAATCAAAAAGAGGAAAGTACGCATGCCTGAACAAAACAAATCCAAGATCGCCCAGTGGTGGCACAAGATCAATGTCAGGCATTCCATCGGGCTCTCCCTGATCCTGCTGGTCGTAACCACCATCCTCTATTTCGTCCTCCAGAAAAACATCTTCAGCAGTGGCACCGTCAGCCGCCTGCTGAACAGTAACTTTCGCACCTGGCTCCCTGTGATTCTCGTGACGGTTGGTCAGGCAATTGTGATCCTTGGTGGTGGGCTGGACCTCTCCAATGGCTCGATTGTCTCAGTGGGCAACGTGATCCTGGCACTGACCGTGACCACCCCCGATGAACCCGGCAAGAATATTCTGATGGTCCTGGTTGTGATCGCCTTTGGCTTGGTCGCAGGGCTGTTGAATGGCTTTTTCACCGCTTATTTAGGCCTGCAGCCCGTCATTATTACCTTTGCCTCAAGTTTCGTCTACAGCGGGCTGGCCTTACTATTACTCCCCTCCCCCGGCGGTGCCATTCCCCGTGAATATACCGATGTCTATCGCAACACAAAACTTCTTGGGCATCCCCCTCAGTTTGATCATCGTAGTCGTCACCGTCCTGATCTGGGCCTTTTTCCGACGTCGGAAATATGGCCGATTCTTGTTTGCCGTGGGCGGCAATGACAAAGCGGCCTACACCACCGGTGTGCCCGTCACCTGGATGAAAATCTCCACCTACATGATTTCCGGTCTGATGGCTGCCCTGGCTGCGATCAGCTATTCCCTGCTGACCGGCTCCGGGCTCAGCTCCAGCGGTGATGAAATGACGCTGGCCTCCATCACGGCGGGCGTCCTGGGCGGTATCTCAATGAG
>LQAI01000168.1_pt1 | contig 13552 bp, 19 predicted proteins | sample 1535821 | NCBI WGS metagenome assembly LQAI01 (sample SAMN04331586, study PRJNA305678) | bioreactor metagenome | isolation source: bioreactor_5 inoculated with Wadden Sea sediment 1st replicate of a... | place: Germany:Bremen | reverse complement strand
ATTTTTGAATGAGGCTTGGCAAGGTTTTGACCTCAAAAAGGGCATTAATGGCCCGGTAGGATTCGAACCTACGACCGAGCGGTTATGAGCCGCCTGCTCTGCCGCTGAGCTACGGGCCCGGCTGAGTTTGGAAATTATACCATTTCTGGCCTGTCATTATGTTTTCGCCAGCGCCTCTTGACGCTGGTACTTCGCTGATGCGGCTTGAGGCCGCTCAGCTTGTCGCAATGACAAGAAACTATTTGCCTTTTTCCTTTTCCATTTTCGCCCAGGTATCCACCAGGGAGATCGTCCGGTTGAAGACCAACTTCTCCGGCGTCGAGTCCTCATCAGCGCAGAAGTAACCCTGGCGCATGAACTGGAAGGGCTCGTGCTCTTTGGCATCCTGCAGCGCGGGTTCCAGCTTGGCGGTCACCACCTGCAGCGAGTCGGGGTTGATATTGTCGGTGAACTTGCCGCCCTCTTCCACCTCATAGGGGTCCGCCTTGGTGAAGAGGTAATCATAAAGCCGCAGCTCGGCGTCCAGCGCGTGCCGGGCGGAGACCCAATGCAGCGTGCCTTTCACCTTGCGGCCGTCAGGGGACATGCCGCCCCGTGACTCGGGGTCATAGGTGCAGTGCAGTTCCACGATCTCGCCGTCGTCATTCTTCACCACGCCCACACAGGTGATGTAATAGGCGTTCATCAGCCGCACTTCGGCGTTCAGTGCCAGGCGATAGAACTTCTTGGGCGGGTCTTCCATGAAGTCCGAGCGCTCAACATAGATCTCACGGCCAAAGGGCACCATCCGGGTGGGGCTGTTCTCGCGGTCCCAGGGGAAATATGCCACTTCGAATTCTTCTTCCTGGTCCTCAGGATAGTTATCAATGACCACCTTTAACGGGTCCACCACGGCCATTACCCGCCGGGCGCGGTTGTTGAGGTCATCGCGCAGCACATGCTCCAGCAGCTCCACATCCACCAGGCTGTTGGCCTTGGAGACGCCAATCGTATCGGCAAAGCCCGGATTGCTTCGGGCGTGTAACCCCGGCGGCGCATCCCCGAAAGGTCGGCATGCGGGGGTCATCCCAGCCGCTGACAAAGCCTTCCTTCACCAGTTGCAGCAGTTTGCGCTTGCTCATCACGGTGTAGGTCAGGTTCAGGCGGGCAAACTCGATCTGCTGCGAATGGAAGATGCCCAACTCATCCAGGAACCAGTCATAGAGCGGGCGGTGATCTTCAAACTCGAGCGTGCAAATCGAGTGGGTGATCTTTTCGAGCGAGTCGGAAACGCAGTGGGCGTAGTCATACATCGGGTAGATGCACCAGGCGTCACCCGTGCGGGGGTGTTCGGCGTGCAGAATGCGGTACATCACGGGATCGCGCATGTTCAGGTTCGGTGAGCTCATGTCAATCTTGGCGCGCAGTGTGCGGGAGCCATCCGGGAACTCACCCTTTTTCATCCGCTCAAAAAGGTCCAGGTTCTCCTCAATCGAGCGATCTCGGTAGGGGCTGTTTTTGCCCGGTTCGGTCAGGGTGCCGCGATATTCGCGCAATTCCGTCTGCGTTGAGGTCACAGACAAACGCCTTGCCCTTCTTGATCAATGCCACCGCATATTCATAGAGCGCGCCAAAGTAATCGGAGGCATAGAACAGCCGGTCATCCCAGCTGAAGCCCAGCCAGCGCACGTCCGCCTCAATCGACTCCATATATTCCACCTCTTCTTTGGTGGGTTGGTGTCGTCAAAGCGCAAATTGGTCAGTCCGCCATAGTCCTGGGCGACGCCAAAATTCAGGCAGATCGACTTGGCGTGGCCGATGTGCAGATAGCCATTCGGCTCCGGGGAAGCGGGTGTGCACGGTTTCGAACCGGCCGCTTTCGAGGTGCTCATCAATAATGTTGGTAATGAAATTGGATCGGGGGCGTTTGTTTCTTCACTCATAAGTTTCTCCGTTCAAATGATGCCAAAACCATAAATAGTTCCATACTCATCCCTTTCGCTTCGCTTCAGGGACTGCGTCGCTTCGCTCCTTGGGGGAAGGGACGGTGAGGGGGTTATTATTTCGATTAGTAGTTGTAATAATCCCCTCTTCAGGGGATGTGCACCCAATTATAGCCCATTCTCTGGTATCGATTGGTGTGGATACTAAAGCAGCCCCGCCTGAGCAGGGCTGCTGAATTAACATTGACTAAATAATTTATTCAGAATCCTTAACTGCTTTCGCCAGCTGCACGCCCAACTCACGAGCACGATCGAGGCCGAGGTCTGGGGACCGCCAATGAATCAAGCGCGTTCACAGTTTCCATTCCATCTTGGCCGCCATCTCGTCAAACTTTTCTTCGCGCCGCCGCTCCAGGCATAGCTGCCAAGATAGGCCGCCTGTTTATGCTTCACGCGCTTGCGGTCGGCCATCATCAGGACATCCATCATAGCAGGGAACATATGCCCTTCATAGGTCGGGGCAGCCACCAGCACACCGCGCTTGGTCCAGAGATCAGGCAAAATATAGCTGACATCGACCTTGCGCACATCATGCACGGTCACCGGGACGCCTTCCGATGCGATCCCTTCCAGGGCCGCGCTCAGGGCATGTTCCGTGTTGCGATACATGGTGCCAAACAGGCTGTGATCCCCACTTCAGCGGGGGAGCCATAATATTCGGACCAGCGTTGATAAAGTTCAACGATCCGGCCTGGGTTTTTGCGCCAGATCAAGCCGTGTGAGGGCGTACCACCTCAATCGGGGTATCGGCAAACTTGCCAATCGCGGACAGCACAGACTTGCTGAAAGCCGCCACAATATTCGTGAAATAGCGTAGAGATTCCGCTTCATACCAACCGAGATCGGCACAGGTGTCGTCATAGATCGCGCCGTCCAGCGTGCCATAACCGCCAAACCCATCACAGGGGAAGAGCACTTTCTGCTCCACCAGATAGGTCATCATCGTCTCGGGCCAATGGACGAATGGCGTATAAACGAATCGCAGTGTATTTAAGCCCAGGTTCAGTTCCTGGCCGTTCTTCAGGCGTTCGGTGTTTTCTGTCAGGCCATAAAAATCAGCCAGCATGCCAATCGCCTTGGGCATACCCAGGAGTTTGGCATTCGGCGCCAGTTCCAGCAGTCGCGTTAGCGCACCGCTGTGGTCCGGCTCCATATGGTTGATGATCACATAATCCAGGGTGCTGATATCGAAGACCTCGGCCAGCTGGGCCAGATAGTCATCGCTCAACATCTCCTTGGAGAGGTCAATCAGCGCGGTCTTTTCATCCTTGATCAGATAGGAATTATAGGAAATCCCTTCCTCACTGATCGGCCAAAGCCCCTCAAAGAGATCGGTGACCCGGTCGTTGATCCCGACCCACCAGATCCCTGGTCGGATCTCAATCGGCTTCATAAATCCTCCTACTTGGAGAGATATTCGCGAACGCTTTCCAGTTCGCCAGCGCTGCCAAGGTAGTCGTTCTTCTGGGCAATAAATCGGCATAGGCTTGCATGAAGATCTTGCCAGGGTTGCGCAGGTCAAATACCTCAGGATGGTCACGGAAAACCTCACGGTGCACGCGGGTCCAAACCAGGCGGCCGTCGGTGTCGATGTTGATCTTGGTCACGCCTAATGTGGCAGCCTTGCGGAATTGGCTGGCATCCACACCCTTCGCGCCTTTGATGTCACCACCGGCAGCGTTGATCCGAGCCACTTCTTCCTGTGGGACCGAGCTGGAACCATGCATGACCAGCGGGAAGCCGGGGAGCTGTTTCTGGATTTCGGCGAGGACGTCAAAATGCAGGGACTGGCTGCCGGAGAATTTGAATGCGCCGTGGCTGGTGCCGATGGCAACGGCCAGCGAGTCACAACCGGAGCGTTCCACAAATTCCTTGGCCTGAGCGGGGTTGGTGAGCTTGGCATCGGCTTCGTCCACCTTGACATGCTCTTCCACGCCACCTAACTGACCGAGTTCCGCTTCCACCACAATGCCCTTGGCATGTGCAGCATCCACCACACGCTTGGTGATGGCGATATTTTCCTCAAAATCCTCATGGCTGGCGTCAATCATCACGGAGCTGTAGAAGCCGGAGTTGATGCAGTCATAGCAGGCTTCCTCGTCGCCATGGTCCAAATGCACAGCGAAGATCGCCTCGGGGAAAACTTCGTCGGCGCTGCGGATCAGGCCCTCGAGGAACAGCTTATCGGTGTAGGAACGAGCGCCTTTGCTGATCTGAATAATAAAGGGGGCCTTTGATTGCAGGTTGCCGCGGAATAAACCAACGGTCTGTTCCAGGTTGTTGATGTTATAAGCGCCGATGGCGTATTTGCCATACGCATGCTCAAACAGTTTTTTAGTCGTAACGATCATCTTAAACTCCTTGAAATATTAATAATTTATGACTAATTATCGTGGCGACGCAAACTCCGCCACGGAAAGCATCTAACATTTTATTATACCCATAAATCCGGCTGGGAAAACCGGTGATAAATGTCTATATCATTCAAATATTTGAAAAACACCATTTCGCGGTTAAAATAGGAATCAATCTGGACGCCACCTAACCTTAGGAGAATTTATGCTCCCCATTTCCCTCATCCAGCGCGAAAATCCGGTCCGTCTGATCCATCACGCCGCCAACTGTAAACAATCCTACGCACCCGGCTCACCCGCCGCCCTTGAAGGCTGCCTGAGCGCGGGTTCCGCCATCGTGGAAATTGATGTTATCCCCCTTGCCGATGGCAGCTTCGCCCTGATCCACGACCGTGACCTGAGCGTTGAGACCAGCGGTTCGGGTGACGCCATTCAGACCACCCGTAAGCAGGTGAGAAAATTGACCTACAAAGTCAATGGTGAGGTCACCAATCACAAAATCGGTTTCCTGGAAGACGCCATTGAGATCTTCGCTGCCTATCCGGATGCCCTCCGTTTACAGCTGGATCTCAAACCCTACACGCCGCTCACCCAGGCTATTCTGCGGGAATTTGTACGCATCTTGTCTCCCGTGTTGGACCGCATCCAGGTAACTTCCGTTTCCGATTGGGCTGTGCGCTCACTGCGTCGGTTCTCACCGGAGCTCTCCCTGGGATTTGACCCCCTGCTCTATCTGGACCTGGTGGATGACGAACCCCGCCCAGATGGCATTCCACCTTTCCGGGTGGGCGCCTATGGGCTGCGCGACGATCATCCCCTGTCCGCCTTTGAATGGGGCCCGATGGGTGAATATTTCGCCGCTCGAGCCGCCGCCCTGCTGGTTCAGGCGCCGGAAGGGGCCCAATGGTTTATCCGTGCGGAGCTATTGGATAAAGCGCTCAAGGCTGGTTTCGACTGGATCCAGTTCCTGCACCAGCATGGTTCCCGCGTAGATGGCTGGACCATTGACGCCAATAACCCCAAGGATATTAAACTGGCAGAAACCCTGGTGGATCTCGGCATTGACGATCTGACCACCGATAAGCCCGCCCTGCTGGCTGAAAAGCTGGGCATTGGAGCAATTTACTAAACCTTCCCAAATATCATCATCCTGTGCTATGATGACTGGCAGAACGTATTGAAGGCGTAAATTATGAATTTTCTAATCACAGGCGGAGCGGGGTTTCTTGGCTCCGCTTTAAGTAACCGGTTACTCAGGCAGGGGCATCATGTCCGCGTGTTGGATGATCTATCCACAGGCAACCCCGATGCCCTCGACCCCGAAATCCACTTCACCCGCGGTGATATCAACGACCGTCCCAAACTCTGGACCCTCCTCCAGGATATCCATTGCGTTTACCACCTGGCCGCACGGGTCTCCGTGCCTGAATCGGTTCTTTTCCCGCGTGATTATAATGAAGTGAATACCGGCGGTACTGCAACGCTAATGGAAGCCATTCGCGATGCCGGAACGCCTCGGGTGGTGTTGACTTCCTCCGGCGCCGTTTATGGCAACCAGGAATCCGCCATGATGGTTGAAACCATGTCACCCCATCCGCAATCCCCATATGCAACATCTAAACTGGCAGCAGAATGGTACGTCCGCACGATCGGTGATCTCTCCGGCGTTGAAACCCTGATTTTGCGGATTTTCAACGCCTATGGGCCAGGCCAGCGGATTCCCCCCGCCCACCCGCCAGTCATCCCCAATTTCATCCGCCAGGCCAAACAAAACGGCACCCTGATCTTCCACGGCGATGGCAACCAGACCCGCGATTATGTCTATGTGGACGATGTGGTCAATGCCCTGGTCGCAGCCGCCACCGCTCAGGGTTTGAACGGTGAAGTGATCAATGTTGGCAGCGGGCAGGAAACCAGTGTGCGCGAATTGGCACGCCAAGTGATTGATATCACCGGCGGCAAACCCGAAGAGGTCTACAACCCCCGGGTAGGCAGCGGCGTCTCTCGAATGTGCGCGGATATCAGCAAAGCCAAGAATGCCCTGAACTACGTCCCCTGATCTCACTGGAAAACGGCCTGCGGCTGACCCTCGAAAAAGACCCCAATTCCAAAACGGGAAATAATATCGATCGAAATTTAATTCCATCCGGCCATCCGGATCAGTGGGATACCCCCCGCCCTTTCCGCATTCCCACCTGTTAATCAAGTAAAATAACAGCATGTCCATTCTGGAACGTGACTTTTACAATCGCTCTGCGCTGGATGTGGCGCGGGACCTGCTGGGCTGCCGTTTGGTTCGGATGATGAACGGGCAGCGCCTGGCCGGGCTGATCCTCGAAAGCGAAGCCTATCAGGGCGAAGAGGACCTCGGCTGTCATGCCTCCGCGGGCAAAACGCCCCGCACAGCGGTGATGTATGGCGCGCCAGGCCATGCCTATGTCTACTTCACTTACGGCATGCACTGGATGCTCAACGTGGTCACCGACCAGCCCGAAACTCCTTCAGCTGTGCTGATCCGCTCGATCCTGCCGGTGGAGGGACAGGGACTGATGACACAAAACCGACCTTATAACGCCGGTAAGCGCGGCTGGACTGACGGCCCCGCCAAGCTGACGCAGGCGTTGGCAATTGACAAGACTTTTAACACCATTGATCTCTGTACCCCAAGGGACGGCTTATGGATCGAATCCGGCGAACCTGTTCCCGACGACCGGGTGCAGCGTTCCGCCCGGATTGGGCTCAACAGCGTCCCGGAACCCTGGCGCTCGATCCCCTGGCGATTCAACGTGAACGGAGGAGGGCTGCTTGACTGACTACGCCCAGCTCTACGAAAAACTTTATACCATCCGCAGCTTCGAAACCCTGCTATTGGATAAATTTTCCAGCGGTATCTTTCCCGGCACAACCCATACCAGCCTGGGCCATGAAGCCAATGCGGTGGGTGTGCTTTCCCATGTGCAGGAAAATGACGTGGTAGTCAGCAATCACCGCTGTCACGGTCACTTTCTCGCCTATGGCGGTGACCCAACCGCCCTCTATGCTGAACTGATGGGTAAATCCGGCGGGATTGGGCGGTGTGGGCGGCTCACAGCACCTGCAGTGGCGCAACTTCTACTCCAATGGCGTCCAGGGCGGCACACTGGCAATGGCGGCCGGGATGGCCTTTGCCGAGAAGCGCGCCGGCCGCAATGCATCGTATTTGACTTCATGGGCGACGGCACCCTCGGTGAGGGGATCGTTTATGAATGCCTGAACATGATCTCACTCTGGTCGCTGCCGATCCTGATTGTGCTCGAAAACAATCATATCGCTCAAACCACCCCCACTGAAAAAGCCGTGGCAGGCAGCATGACAAAACGCTTTGAAGCCTTTGGGATTCCAACCACCCACCTCGACACCCACGATGTGACGGAGATGCTCCCGGTGGCCGGCGAACTGACTCGGCTTATTCGCCGTGAAAGCAGCCCTCAGGCTCTAGTCATCGAAACCGCCCGGCTGGGAACGCACTCCAAAGGGGATGACACCCGTGACCCAACGGAGGTTGAACTGCTCTGGACTTTGCGGGACCCGGTGGAATTTATCGGCTTATTTATGACGGACCAGGAACGGGCCGCCATCCAATTTAGAATCCTGGACCAGATCCAGTCGGCCTTTGACGCAGCCCTGGCGATGGAAGGGAGGTCTGCATGACCGACTACCCTTCCCCCGCACTGTTTTGCAATCCCTCAACCAAGCCCTGTATCAGGCATTACAGGATAATTCCCAGGTCGTCCTGCTGGGTGAAGATATCCTCGACCCCTACGGCGGCTCCTTCAAGGTGACGCGGGGACTTTCCACCGCGTTCCCCGACCGGGTGCTGACCACCCCGATCTCCGAAGCCGGAATCACCGGTATGGCTGGTGGGATGGCCCTGCGCGGGATGCGCCCGGTGGTAGAGATCATGTTTGGCGACTTTGCCACGCTGATTGCCGACCAGATCGTCAATCATATTGCGAAGTTCAACGGCATGTATAACGGCCAGGTGAACGCACCGGTCGTGATCCGCACGCCGATGGGCGCCCGCCGCGGTTACGGACCCACTCACAGCCAAACGCTTGAGAAGATTTTCCTCGGCACGCCGGGGCTGACCTTCCTGGCCCCATCGCACCTGCAGGGCAGCTCAGCAATCGGCGCAGCCGGGCAACTGCTCCTTGACGCCATCCTCCACCAGGATGGGCCGACCTTCTTTGTGGAAAACAAACTGCAATATCTCCTGAAACTCCTCACTTCGGAGGACCTTCAGGATTATGAAATCACGGAAAGCCTCCCCAAAGACGGCTTCCCCGGGCGACCTGCACGACACTCTCCCTGCGCGGCGCACCGAAACCGCAGATCACCCTGACCGCCTATGGTTATATGGCCCACCTGGCGCTGCAAGCACTGCACAGCCTGGCCTATGAGCATGAAATTTTCGCGGACTGGTGATCCCAACCCGCCTCTCCCCCGCCCATCTTGATCCGCTTATCGAATCCTTCAGCGATCCGGCAGATGGCTGGCTGTGAAGAAGGGACCGGGTCTGGGGCTGGGGTGCGGAGGTGCTGGCCCGCGCTACCGAAACTTAGGACCAAATTGAAACGGGCAGGGCGGATTACCGCTCAGGAAACCGTTATCCCGGTGGCCGCAGACCTGGAAGAGGCCTGCCTGCCGCAAGTTAGTGATATCATCTCGCAAGCCAGAGAAATGGTGCAAGCATGAGTGAGAAACTGATCCCAATCCTAGTGCCCCTGCTCAACCCAAACGAGAAGGAAGCCCTGCTCGTCGCTCTTGAAGCGGCGGAGGGGGAAGCCGTCCAGCAGGATGATGTGATCGCCGTGGTGGAAACCACCAAATCCACCGGTGAAGTGACCGCCCCTGCAGCGGGTTACCTGGTAGGCGTGCGTTTTCAGCCCGGCCAGTCGATGGTTGCCGGCGAAGTGTTGGCCTATATTGGGGAATCACCCGAATCCAATGACCCCACCCTGCCACCTTGGGCACCGGAAGCTAGAGCTGCTGAAGAAACTGCCCCACAAGGCTTGCGGATCACCGCCCCTGCACGGGCTCTGGCCGAAGATAACGGACTGGACCTGGCAGAACTGCCCCTTGGCCCGTTGGTCACCCGTCAGATGGTGGCGGAACTGGTTGCTCAAAAATCCGCCGCCAATTTACCCCCCCGTTCCGGAAAGCGAGAAACGGTTGGTGATCTTTGGCGCAGGTGGGCACGGCCGCTCACTGGCCGCACTGATCCAAAAGATGGGCGGATTTGACCTGTTGGGCTTCGTTGATGACGGCGTCCCTGCCGGCGAGACCATGCTGGGGCTGCCTGTCCTTGGTGGGCGAGACACCCTGGCAAAGCTGACCGCCGACGGCATCCGGCTGGCGATCAATGGCGTGGGCGGAATCGGCAATCTGAATGCCCGCTTGTCTGTTTTTGACCTGCTGCGGCAGTCTGGCTTCCAATTCCCGAAAGTGATCCACCCCACCGCTTTCATTGAAGACAGCGCCAACCTGGCCGATGGGGTGCAGGTTTTCCCCCTGGCCTACGTCGGCACGGAAGTGACCGCCGGTTTCGGCACGATTATCAACACCGGCGCGATCGTCTCTCATGACTGCCAACTGGGCAAGACGGTGAACCTCTCCCCCGGCGCAACTCTGGCCGGCGGCGTGACGGTGGGTGAAGGCACCCTGATCGGCATGCGCGCCACGGTCAACCTCAATGTCAAAATTGGGCCTATGCCCTGGTGGGTAACGGCGCTACGGTCAAAGCGGATGTGCCGGATCGCGGCGTGGTCCCAGCCGGGACGATCTGGCCGCCTCATCACTAAGCGTTTCTGCTAAATAGACTGATTTGTCGTCCCCTTATAAAGAAAGCCCAAAATGACAAAAACAACCGAACAACCTACCTGGCATATCAAGAAATATTATATTGATCGGGATTATGAACAGGTCGATTTATTTCGTTTGTTGAAAAACAAATTTAATATTGCTAATGCAATTTATCCCGGCAGCTATATCCAAATCTCGCCTTCCTTTATCTATCCCTACGTGGTTTATCTTGATTCTGACAAGAACGCAGCGAAATTTTTCAGCAACGAATCATTCAAAGATATCGTGAGGGAACGTAAGGAATATCAGGAAGAACCTCAGATCGCATTCCACAGCACTGATTACCGGAAGCTCATTGAGGAGTATCTCTCGAAATTTGATCTGCTCATTTCACAATATGCAGGTTTCATTTCAGAGGTTTGCAAACCCTATTTACGGGTCGGCGGTTATTTACTCGTTAATAACAGATGGTGATGCCGGAATAGCCTCTCTTGATGAAGATTTTCGCTTTATTGCAGCTGTTCACCGGCGATTAGGAAAATATCAGCTTTCGACATCTTCTCTGGAGCAATATTTCATCCCTTACAAAGACATCCCAGTGACTCGAGAAATATTACTGGAAAGGCGAAAAGGGATTCGATATACCAAGACGGCGACACTATACCTTTTTCAAAAGGTGAATTAGGATTGAGATACATTAAAACCTGCGATTAATTCATAGGCCCTCGGTAAAGAAAAAAGACCAGGCCATTCTTAGCGGCCAAGGAAATTTTATAGTTATTGGCATCCGTCAAGAAAGGACTCATCCATGTTATTCGGCAATAAGAACAAACCAACCAACACCCAGGCTTCCGTTGGCCCCGTCGAACGGGTCACCACCGTCCTCGGCCCTGGCATCAACTGGAAGGGTGACCTGCGCGGCAAAGGCGGCGTTCGGATCGAAGGTACCCTCGAAGGCGAAATCGCCGTCCGCGGTCTGGTGATCGTGGGCGAGACCGGCCGGGTGACCTGCAACGCGCTCAAAGCCGGGACGGTCATTGTGGCGGGCACAGTCAATGCGCCGATCATCGCCGAAAAGCTGGAAATCCGCGCCACCGGTCGGGTCTATGGCGATGTGACCACCCAGTCCTTCGCCACCGAAGAAGGTGCCTTCCTGCGCGGCACGGTAACTATGGAAGAAAAAGTAGACCTCTCCGACCTGCCAGAGCCACCTGCCGAAGCGGCGATTGAAAACGAACCTACACCCAGCGACGAAACCTCACCGGAAAGCGATAATTAAGCCATGCGCCTTTCGAAAGCCTTTAGCACCACCTGCGGGAGGTGCCGTCCGATGCTGAAACCACCAGCCACCAGCTCCTGCTGCGGGGCGGGTTTATCCGCCAACTGGGCGCAGGCATCTTCACCTATTTGCCCCTGGCACGCCGATCCCTGAACCGGATCGAGGCCATCATGCGTGAAGAGATCAATGCCATTGGTGGTCAGGAATTGACCATGCCTGTTGTGCATCCCGCCGATGTTTGGCAGGAGACCGGCCGCTGGTCTCAGATCGGTGATGAGATGGCCCGCTTCAAGGACCGCATTGGGCACGATATGGTGCTGGCGATGACCCACGAGGAAGTCGTCACCGACCTGGCCCGGCGTGAGATCCAGTCCTACCGCCAGCTCCCCAATTGATCTACCATATCCAGACCAAATTCCGTGATGACCCCCGCCCGCGGGCTGGCTGATCCGAGTGCGCGAATTCACCATGCTTGACAGCTATAGCCTGGACCGGAATTGGGATGGGCTGGATGGGCAGTATCAGGCGCACTATGACGCCTATTTCCGGATTTTTAACCGCTGTGGGCTGCCTGTTCGGGCAGTCGGCTCGGATACCGGGATGATGGGCGGCAAGGAAGCTCATGAATATATGTACCTGACCCCTGTGGGCGAGGATACCTTGATGTTCTGTGATTCCTGTGACTATTCTGCGAACCGTCAGGTGGCTACCTTTGCCAAACCCCACCCGGCAGAGGAAAAATTGCTGCCGGTGGAAAAAGTCGCCACCCCGGATGTCACCTCCATTGCAGATCTGACCACTTTTCTGGAAATTTCCCCCACCAAGACCGCCAAAGCCGTCTTTATGACCGCGGAATTATCCGACCGAGAGCAGCCCCTGCTGATCTTCGCTGTCCTGCGGGGCGATATGGCGCTCAATGAAACCAAGCTGGCCAATGCCGTGAGCGCGTCCGGTAAAGGGGCTGTCCGCAGCCTGCGACCGGCACTCAATGAGGAGATCGAGCGGGTTGGGGCCGTGCCGGGCTATGCCTCCCCGATTGGCATCGAGCGGAAGAACGTGCTGGTGGTGGCCGATGACCTGCTGGAACACTCCCCCAACATGGTGGCCGGCGCCAATGAAGCCGGATATCACCTGCGCAACACCAATCTGGGCCGTGATTATCAGGCGGATGTCATCGCCGACATCGCCCAGGCGGAAGATGGCGCGCCCTGCCCGCAGTGCGGCGGCAAGCTGGAAGCCAAACGCGGCGTGGAAGTGGGCAATATCTTCAAGCTGGGCACCCGCTATACCGAATCCCTGGGTGCGACCTTCCTGGATGAGGAAGGGGAAGCGCACCCGATCATCATGGGCTCCTACGGCATCGGCGTGGGTCGATTGCTGGCCTGTGTGGCCGAAGAATATAACGACGAGATGGGCCTGATCTGGCCCGTCAGCATCGCACCTTACTCCATTCATTTGATCGTGCTCAACAGCAAGGACGGCTCCGCTGAAATCGCTGCCGAAAAGCTCTATGCTGAGCTGGTGGAAGCCGGGCTGGAGCCGCTCTATGATGACCGCGATGAACGCGCCGGGGTCAAATTCAACGACGCGACCTGATCGGCTTGCCCTTGCGGGTCACCGTATCGCACCGGGCGATGTCCCAGGGCGGCTACGAGTTCAACGCCGCGATCAGGATGAGCGCTGGGTGGTCCCCGCCGATGAAGCCCTCGCCACGATCCAGGAGATCCTGGCCGAGATGGCGCAAGCCCAAAAAGACCGCTTCAAGCTCTAATTCCTGATTATCCTCTGAGGAAACCGCCATGCCTGAACTAACGGCAAAATTAGTCGAGATTTTCAGCCTTGGCGGTTCCCGCGCAGGGATTCTGGACCTCCCGCGCAAAACCTGGCCTGTTCCCGGTCAATACCTGCCCGCGCAGGCGCTTGCGGACACCTCCGAAATCCTCCCCACCTCACTCTTCCGAGTTGGCACCGAAACAGAGCGCCTGGCTTTGGCCTCACTCCCCCGCAAGCTGGCAGCCGGGTGACCGGCTGGCCTTACTCCCTCGACAGGGACAGGGATTCCAGCTGCCAGCCACTGCGCGACGGGTGGCCCTATG
>LQAI01000167.1_pt1 | contig 13673 bp, 15 predicted proteins | sample 1535821 | NCBI WGS metagenome assembly LQAI01 (sample SAMN04331586, study PRJNA305678) | bioreactor metagenome | isolation source: bioreactor_5 inoculated with Wadden Sea sediment 1st replicate of a... | place: Germany:Bremen | reverse complement strand
GGGCACGGGGAAAAGCTCCAAAACGATTCAGAGCTTGAACAAGCAATGAAGGAACTTGGAGGTGACAAGTAATGAAAATGGCTACACGTGAAGCTTATGGTGCATTTTTTAGCATCATACGCAAAAGACAATAAAGAAATAGTTGTTTTAGATGCAGATTTATCTAAGTCTACAAAAACAGCAGAGTTCCAAAAAGTATGCCCAGAGCGTTTCTTTAATATGGGTATTGCTGAGCAAAACCTATTAGGTGTTGCTGCTGGAATGGCTGCTTCTGGCAAGGTTCCATTTGCAAGTACATTTGCAATGTTTGCTGCTGGAAGAGCTTTTGAAATAATCCGTAACTCAATTTGTTATACGAACTTGAATGTTAAAGTGTGTGCAACTCATGCTGGCTTAACAGTTGGACAAGATGGTGCATCACATCAAGCTATAGAAGATATCGCACTTATGCGTTCACTCCCTAATATGACGGTTTTAAACCCGGCAGATGGTGTGAGTGCAAAAGCATTATTAGAAGCTGCTGCAAAGCATGATGGTCCTGTTTACGTGCGTTTAGGTCGTGCCAGTGTGCCACTTTGCTATGACGAAAATGATACCTTTGAAATTGGTAAAGCAAAAGAGCTTAAAGCTGGTTCTGATGTTACATTAGTAGCAACAGGTATTATGGTAGACTCAGCTATGCAAGCTGCTGAAATTCTTGAAAAAGAAGGTTTGTCAGTAAGAATACTTGATGTTCATACAATTAAGCCACTTGATTCTGAAGCAATTATAAAAGCTGCTAAAGAAACAGGTGCAATAGTAACAGCTGAAGAACATTCAATTATTGGTGGTTTAGGAAGTGCAGTTGCAGAAGTGCTTGCATTAAACAGTCCTGCTCCAATGAAAATGATTGGTGTTAAAGATACATTTGGTGAGTCTGGTTTACCAGATGAGCTATTAGAAAAAATACGGCATGACAGCAAAAAGATATTGCAGAAGCTGCAAGAAGTTTAGTAAAAAAATAATCATATTTTATAAAAACGGGTGATCAATTGATCACCCGTTTTTTTGTTTTTTGCATTTTGATTTTTAAAACTTTTCCCTTGTGCAATATGCATAAAATTAATACTTGAGCATAAAAAACTAGATTGTTCTAGTAAAAAAACATGTCCAAGAAAACGTTTATTTCAAGGTTTAGGAACAGGTGTGCAAGGTCCTTCTAATGCAGTCATATCAATTGCACGAAAATTGTAAGAAAATTTTCACTATTTACGGTTGACATGTATACAATAGGACAGTATAATTGTCATTAAAATTATCATTATTTAAAAGTCGAGATGGAGACAAAAGCATACTTAAGATTTTGAGGCTTATAGAGAGTCGGGATTGCTGGGAACCGATAGCTAATGAGAATGCAAAATGATCACTCCTAAACTGTTGAATCGAAAGGTGATCCTTAGTAGATGATACCGGGTGCTTACGTTATAAAGCTAGGATTCGTTTGAAACTTAAACCGATCTGAAATAAAGAGGTAGTTTTTTTAAAACTACAATTAGGGTGGTAACGCGTCAGAGATGACGTCCCTAACAAATGCCAGGGACGATTAGCATTTAAAAATTGATACACATCAAAGGTTTTGATGGAGAGAAAGATACGGGTAACATCTGAAGAGAGTTAACGGTTGGTGAGAGTTAACGATGATCTGTATGAAATGGTAACTCCGGAATCGTTGATATGAAAAAGTCGGAATATTCTGAACTTAGTAGTTGATACCGTACGCTCACGTTATAGAGCTATGATTCGTATGTATATACCGATCAGAATAAAGGTGGTAGCTCATAGAGCTGCAATTAGAGTGGTAACGCGTGAGAAATCCCGTCTCTAATAAAAGAGACGTCATTTAAATAAGCAAAATAGTCATGATGGAGAGAAAAATACAAAAATTATCCATAGAGAACCAACGGTTGGTGGAAGTTGGTGATAAGGTGTATAGAATACTAGCTCCTGAACTGCTGATATGAAAGGTTAAATACTGAGTAGTTGATGCCGTTTGCCTACGTTATAAGGCTAGGGTTGCATACGACCCAAAGTTAAGGTTACATCCCAATGAGGTGTAATTAGAGTGGTACCGCGGAGTATATAATGCCTTCGTCTCTAGATATTGAGACGAAGGCTTTCATTTTGCCCAAATTTATTTGTACAAAATTAGAAACTAGTTGTTAGGAAAAGACTGTTGTTTAGAAGGATTTTGATCTTACTTTCGACATTAAACTTTGAACTTTCAACTACCAACAGCAAGGCTGTTGAGAAAGGGAGGTGGCTCAAGGAATCGATTTAGTAGCATTATAAACATAAGAGCTGCCTTTAAGGTTCAGCTCTAAATAAAAACAATGAAACAATTCATGAAGGAGGTCAAATAATGGATCACAAAATTTCAGCAAAAGTATCAGACGGTATGGAGTCACTGATTCGTGTTATGGGTGTACTCAGACGAAAAGAATTTTTAGTAACGGATGTATCCTTTAACCAGCTGGATAACTCCGAATATTCTGACCTATGTATTACACTCGGCAGTGGAACAACTGCTGTCGTAGAACAAGCAGCCAATCTTATGGGAAAAATCATAAGTGTAAATGATATTAAAATAGTCCAAGGGGGAAATTAAAATGGCGAAAATGTATTATGATAAAGACGCAAACATGGAATTTTTAGCAGGTAAAAAGGTAGCGGTAGTTGGTTATGGATCACAAGGTCATGCCCATGCTCAAAACCTTAAAGAGAGTGGTGTAGATGTTGTTGTTGGTCTTTATGAAGGTAGTAAGTCATGGGACAAAGTAAAAGCAGATGGTCTTGAAGTAGCTACAGTTGCTGAAGCAGCTAAAGCTTCAGATGTTGTTATGATTCTTATTCCAGATGAAAGACAAAGAGACGTATACTACTCGGAGATCGAACCACATCTAGTAGAAGGTAACTCTCTAGCATTTGCTCACGGTTTTAACATTCGTTTTTCACAAATTACACCACCTGAAAATGTAGATGTATTCATGGTTGCTCCTAAGGGCCCTGGTCACTTAGTAAGACGTGTTTACTCAGAAGGTTTTGGTGTTCCAGCACTTATCGCTATTTACCAAGATTATTCAGGTAAGGCTAAAGATACTGCACTTGCTTATGCTATGGGTGTTGGTGGAACACGCGCTGGTGTTCTTGAAACAACTTTCAAAGAAGAAACTGAAACAGACCTATTCGGTGAGCAAGCTGTTCTATGTGGTGGTGCGTCAGAACTTGTTAAAGCAGGTTTCGATACGCTTGTAGAAGCTGGTTACCAACCAGAAATTGCTTACTTTGAATGTTTACATGAACTTAAATTAATCGTTGACCTTATGTATGAAGGTGGCTTCGAAAAATGCGTTACAGTGTAAGTGACACTGCTGAGTATGGAGACTATGAAGTGGGTCGTCGTATTATTACAGACGAAACACGTAAAGAAATGAAAAAAGTTCTTGCAGAAATTCAAGACGGTACATTTGCGCGTAACTGGATGTTGGAAAACCAACTTAACAGACCAGGGTTCAACTCAGTTAAAGCTAAAGAACTTGAGCATCCAATTGTTGCTGTTGGTTCTAAACTACGTGAAATGATGGCGTGGATCAAAAAATAGGAGGGCTTCGCTTTGAAAAGTGATTCAATGAAAAAAGGTATCGAAAAAGCGCCTCATCGCTCATTACTAAAAGCGTTGGGCTTAAATGATAAAGAAATAGAAAACCGTTCATTGGAATCGTTAACTCCTTCAATGAGATTGTCCCAGGGCATACCCATTTAAGAGAGATTGCTGAAGCTGTTAAACGTGGTGTTCTGCTTGCAGGCGGAACACCTCTAGAGTTTCCTACGATTGCGGTGTGTGATGGAATTGCAATGAATCATGTTGGGATGCGTTACTCCTTGCCTAGTCGTGAACTTATTACTGATACAATCGAAATTATGACAAGAGCTCATGCATTTGATGGCCTTGTTATGATAGCCAATTGCGATAAAAAATGTTCCGGGTATGTTAATGGCTGCTGCGCGTATAGATATACCTGCCATTGTTATTAGTGGTGGACCTATGCTTGCTGGTCGCACAAGGAATAAGAAGTTAGACCTTGCTGATGTCTTTGAGGCTGTAGGTTCTGTAAAAGCTGGTAAAATGTCTGAAGAAGAACTCTTTGTTATGGAAAACAACGCGTGTCCTACATGCGGTTCGTGTGCAGGTATGTTCACAGCTAACTCTATGAATTGTATGACTGAAGTTCTTGGTATGGGACTTCCGGGCAACGGAACCATTCCTGCTGTTTACTCAGCTCGTAAAAGACTAGCAAAAGAAGCTGGTATGAAGATAATGGAACTGGTTGAGAACAACGTTCGACCAAGCGATATTCTTACAGATGCAGCATTTGAGAACGCATTAACAGTAGATATGGCTCTTGGATGCTCAACTAATACAGTCCTTCATTTAACTGCTATAGCTGAAGAAGCGGGTGTCAATGTAGATTTGGATAGAATCAATAAGATTTCTAGTATAACTCCTAAATTTATGTCGATTAAGTCTGCTGGACCATATCATATAGAAGAACTAGACATGGCTGGTGGTATCTCAGCTGTTATGAATGAACTTAGTAAAAGAATTTATTAAATTTGGACGTTATGACAGTAAGCAACAAGAAGTTGTCTGAAGTTATTGAAGACGCTGAAAAATGGGGCGATAAAGTCATAGCTGATATTGATAAGCCATATAGCGACGTTGGAGGTATTAGGGTTCTATTTGGAAGCTTAGCACCTGATGGAGCTGTTGTTAAAAAATCTGCGGTTGATCCTAGTATGATGGTTAAAGAAGGGCCTGCACGTATCTTTGAGAGTGAAGAAGATACTGTAGAAGCAATTCTTGGCGGTACTATCAACAAAGGAGACGTTGTTGTAATACGTTATGAAGGACCTAAGGGTGGGCCTGGTATGCGCGAAATGTTAACGCCTACTTCTGCTCTTGCTGGTATGGGTCTCGACAAAGAAGTTTCACTTATTACAGATGGTCGTTTCTCAGGCGCTACACGTGGTGCAGCTATTGGCCATGTATCGCCAGAAGCTTCTGAAGGTGGACCTATTGCTCTCGTTCAAGAAGGCGATTTGATTGCTATTGATATGAACAAAGGTACACTTGATCTTAAAGTTTCGGACGAAGTCTTAGAAACAAGACGTCAATCTTTAGTTATTAAAACCAATGAAGTAACGGGCTATTTAGCAAAATATCAACGTGTTGTATCATCTGCATCAAAAGGTGCTGTGATCAAATAGGGTAGGAGGTGTCAATATGCAGTTATCAGGTGCACAGATCGTGCTTGAATGTTTAAAAGAACAAGAAACAAAAACCGTGTTTGGCTACCCGGGTGGTGCGGTTATACCACTTTACGATGCCCTCTATGATGAGATGGAATACTTTGATCATTTTAGGACTGCCCACGAACAAGCGGCTGTTCATGCAGCTGATGCATATGCACGTACGACAGGTGAAGTGGGTGTTGCATTTGTTACATCGGGTCCAGGAGCTACCAATACTGTAACCGGAATTGCAACAGCATACATGGATTCGGTTCCTATTGTTGTTATTAGTGGTCAGGTACCAAGTGTTTTATTAGGTAAAGACTCATTTCAAGAAATGGACATAACGGGTATTACACTACCTATAACCAAACATAACTTCTTAGTTCGTGATTTAGAAGATTTGGCTGATACCGTGAGACGTGCATTTGATATTGCACGCTCTGGTCGTCCAGGACCCGTTCTTATTGATGTTCCAAAGGATATTTTCATTAAGAAAACGGCCTTCAAATCGGTTGTGATTCCTGAAAGGGAAATGGTTGCTACTAAACCACAAACATCAGAAATAGAGAAAGCAGTTGCGCTTATAAATAGTGCTGAAAAACCTGTTATATATGCAGGTGGTGGTGTTTTAATTGCTGAGGCATCTGAATCTTTAAAACAATTTTCTGAGAAAGGTCAAATTCCAGTTGTTAATACACTTATGGGACTCAGTAATTACCCACGTAAGAGTGATTTATCTCTCGGACTTGTAGGTATGCATGGCTTTAAAGAGGCCAACTTAGCGGTTACTAAATCTGATTTAGTTATTGCAATTGGTGCTCGCTTTAGCGATCGTGTAACAGGAAAAGTGGATGCATTTGCGCCTAAAGCAAAAGTGATTCATTTAGATGTAGATGTTACTGAAATAGGTAAAAATCTGAATGTAGATGTTTCAATTCTCGGGGACTTGAATACACTACTTGCATCTTTAACAAGTAAAATGAAAACCTGTGACCGGAAAACATGGTTGTCTGAAATTAAGTCTTATGAAGTAGAAGACAAGTTTGAAGATGAATTTGTACCTGAGAAAATATTACCTCTCATAAACAAATATGCAAGTGATGATTCCATAGTCGCAACAGATGTTGCCAGCATCAAATGTGGACAGCACAATACTGGCCATTTGCTAAACCTCGTACATTTGTTACATCGGGTGGTTTGGGTACCATGGGCTTGGTTTAGGCGCAGCAATTGGTGCACAAGTTGCTAATCCAGATCGTCCGGTTGTTTTAGTAACTGGAGACGGTTCTTTTAGAATGAACTGTAACGAAATGTCGACGGTTTCTTATTACAATATTCCAATTTTAGTTGTGCTCTTTAATAACCAAACTTTAGGTATGGTTCGCCAATGGCAGAAATTATTCCAAAATAAGCGCTATGCTGAGACATGTATTGACCAAAATGTGAATTATGTTAAACTGGCAGAAGCCTTTGGTATAAAAAGCTTTTAAAGTTGATACCTATGATGAACTTGAAGCGGCACTTAAGGATGATTCAGTGTTTAAGGAACCAGTATTCATTGAGGTAACTATTGATAAGGATCATAACGTTATACCAATTGTTCCTCCAGGAATGCCGATTGATGAACTTATTTTAGAATAAATAAATGATGGACCACAAAGCAGAAATTGATAATTCAATTTCTGCTTTTTTCTTTCTAAATTAATTGTTTGATTCATGCGTTGATAGAAACAAGTAGGGTATAAAATTTGTAACCAACAAGGATTCTGTAAACTTATGAAGAATCCATACTATGGGAAGAATGATATCAGGTTCAAAAAACAGAAGCTGTATGCTTCGAAAAAAATCTGTTATCAAGCCTGATATTAAACATAAAGGGGGTTGAGTTATGAACAAACTAAAATTAAAACCGGAAGAACTAACGAGTTTATGCGATGTAGAATGCTTTGATTTTAAAAACTACAGAGGAACTACAGCCATTGTATGGTGTTATTGGTCAAGAAAGAGCCACCAAAGCATTAGATTTTGGTCTTTCTATTAAGCAAAGAGGGTATAACATCTATGTTTCAGGTAGTTGGGGTTCTGGTCGTACCAGTTATGTTAAAAGAATTACAGAGAAAAAAAGCGTCACAAAAGTCCCCACCCACCAGATTGGGTATATGTACATAATTTTAAAGATCCTCATAACCCTATGTCTTTGAGTTTAGAACGTGGAACAGGAAAAGATTTTGTTAAAAGTTTAGAACGAATTGTTGATTTCTTAAAAAAAGAAGTAGAAACTGTATTCTCTGGTAAAGACTATGAAAATACAAAAACTATTATTATGGAGCAATATACTGAGAATACACAGAAAATAATAGATGCATTAAATGCAATTGGTGAAAAATACGGATTTAGATTTAGTCAAAACGAACGAGGGCTTATTAGCATACCATTAAGAGATGGTGAGCCAATGACTGAAGAAGAGTATCGATCTATTAGCGAAGAAGATTACGAAGATTTGAAGACCAACTCTAACAAGTTGAGTTTAGAAACGGTAGACCTTTTTAATCAGCTTCGTAAAGAAGAAGAAGATTATAGAGATAAAAGTAAAAAGATCTCGATGAACAAATGGGTCGACGTGTTGTTAGTTTTTCATTTTATTGCCTTTAAGAGAAAGTATAGAGAAGATGAAACGTTGTTAATGGCTAGATGGACTCGTTGATGACATTGTAGAGCACATTGATCGTTTTAAGTATTTTAAACAAGGAGAAACACCTGCAGCTGAATCACCTTTAGCAATGTTACAAATGAAAAATGCAGAATCTTTCTTTGATCGTTATAAGGTAAACCTCTTTGTTGACAATTCTGAAAGTGAAAGTGCGCCTATTATATTTGAGAATAACCCAACCTATGCTAACCTTTTAGGAACCATTGAATACAAGAATGAATTAGGGGTTATGAAAACAGATTTTACCATGATTAAAAAAGGATCACTCCATGAAGCAAATGGCGGATTTTTAGTCATTCATGCAAAAGATTTATTACCTGCACCATTTGCTTGGAAGGCTCTAAAACGTTGTCTAGTTACTAAAGAAGTAAATATTGAAGGTATAAGTAAACAAACAGGTATGGTTGTTGCATCGACATTAAGACCTCAACCCATTGCCTTAGATGTAAAAGTCATTATCATTGGTGACCCGTACACCTATCATTTGTTATATGCATATGATGAGGATTTTAGAAAACTATTTAAAATTATGTCAGATTTTGATGTTGAAATGGAGCGTACAAAGGAAAATATAAAACTTATGTCACGTTTTATAGCTGCCCATTGTGAACAAGATGGCTTGCGTCCCTTTACCAGTGATGCAGTTGGCCGTATTATGGAATACAGTTCACGTATGGCGGGAGATCAAAAGAGACTTAGTTCAAGGTTAAATCGTATTGTTGATGTACTGTATGAGTCTGATAGTTGGGCAGAAGTACAAGGAAATGATGTTGTTGATAAACATCATGTAGATACTGCCCTAGAAGATAAACGTCATCGTTCAAATAAAGCCGAAGAAAAGACTCTTGAAATGTTTGATGATGGAACATACCTTATTGATGTTGAAGGTGAAAAAGTAGGGGAAATAAATGGCCTCGCAGTTGTTGGCTCAGGCCAGTATTCCTTTGGTAAACCAAGTAAAATTACAGTTTCATCCTACCGTGGTAAAGCAGGATTAATTAACATTGAACGTGAAGCAAGAACCAGTGGTTCCCTCCATGATAAAGGTGTTATGATTATTTCTGGTTACCTTGGTCATACATTTGCTCAAGATAAGCCTTTAGCCTTAACAGCTAGTATTGTATTTGAACAATTGTACTCTGGTGTCGATGGTGATAGTGCATCTTCTACTGAGCTTTACGCTTTGCTCTCAAGCATAGCAGAAGTACCAATTAAACAATCTATTGCTGTAACAGGTTCCATTAACCAAAGAGGTGAAATTCAACCGATTGGTGGCGTTAACGAAAAAGATTGAAGGATTTTACCGAGTGTGCCGCCTAAAAGGCCTAACAGGAGACCAAGGCGTTATTATTCCTCATCAAAATGTTCAAAACTTGATGCTGTCTAACGAAGTTGTTGAAGCAGTTAAGGCAAATATGTTTAACATATATGCTGTTAGTCATATTGATGAAGGTATTGAGATATTAACAGGTATTAAAGCAGGTAATCGTTTAAAATCGGGTGGATTCTCGAGAGGTTCCATTAAAGATAAAGTAAATAGACGTTTACTTGAACTTGCTAAACCTTTAATGCAACGAAAAACAGATGCAAAGAAAACAGCAAAGAAAACGAGTAAAAAATCGTAGATTTTTAAATTACAAATTAAAGAACCAGCTCGAAGAGCTGGTTCTTTTTGTCTTGAACTCAATTTGTAATTTGTCATTCGTAATTCATAATTAATTATCGCAGATAATTACCCCTTCATCTGTAACAATCGCATCCAATGGTTGGTCAAATGATTCATGAGGCACTTCGTCTATGATTTGTTCAGAAAATGCAAGGCCTATGACTTGGGTAGGTGTTGTTAGTTTTGAAAGCATTTTGTCGTAGAACCCACCACCGTATCCAATGCGGTAACCGCGTGGGTCGAAAACAGCTCCAGGTGCGAGAATAAGATCAAATTCATCGGGTTCCATGGTGTTGTCTTCTGTTACGACTGGTTCCATAATCCCGTATTTACATTCAACTAAATTGTCTAAAGAATCAATGCGTACAAGAATAAGTTCCATAGTATCAAAGTTAACAACGGGTAGGGCTACTGTTTTGCCGGTATCCAATAAAGCATTAATGATGGGGCGCGTTAAGACCTCACCTCTGAAATCTAAGAAAATCATAACTGTTTTAGCACTTTTATAAGCTTCCGTAGTTTGTAGAGAATCAAAAATTTGCTGACTTTTTTTTGCGTGGACATCCGTTGGTATTGCAGAACGAATATCAAGGTATTTTTTCTGAGTTCTTTTTTCATGGTAGTCACCTCAATGCAAGTAACTAGAGACTAGTTACGAGTTGTTAGTTGATAAAGCTTAAATAAATTATATTTATAATGTATTAATATAGCTTAAGTATAATAGAATATGATGAATTAGTGGTAGTATATTATCTACAAATTTTACTACAAAACGAACCTTGTTTTGATTTAATGGTAAACTGGTTTCTTATTTTATTGACTACTTTTGATTAACAGCTATTAATTTGTTTGAAAGATCCGCTAGTTCGAATGACATATAGTATGTCTATTGTTTTCACTTCGTTCAATCCAATACCGTAATTTGTATCATCATTGAACCATTGATGAATAAAAGTATAATATTCGCTAACGCGAATGAGGAATATGATGTCTATTGTTCTCATTTCATTCGATCCAATACCGTAATTTCTACCATCATTGAATCATTGATGGTAGAAATTACTGACTTAATATTAATTTAATACTTTCTCCCCTTCTTTGAAGCGGTTAAAAGCATTATAATAGATATGGTGGGTTAACTTCAGGTTAACTCAGACCACTTAATAAGTCACAAATTTTAACATGTGCAAAGATAAATTGATTTTATAAGGAGAGTTTGGATGATACAACTGGTTGGGATATCGAAAAAATATCCAAATGGTGTTAAGGCTTTAACCAACATTAACATCCATGTTAAAAAAGGTGAATTCGTCTTCTTAGTTGGCCCAAGTGGGGCAGGTAAGTCGACTTTTATAAAATTACTTTTAAAGGAAGAAAACACGACAGGTGGTAAGCTTTTAATTAATGGCGAAAACATTACTAAAATGCACCGTCGTAAGATTCCATATTTAAGGCGTAAAATGGGCGTTGTTTTTCCAAGATTTTAGATTATTGGAGAATAAAACGGTATATGAAAATGTAGCCTTTGCAATGCAGATATTAGAGGTGAGTCAAAAAGAGATTAGACGACAAGTGCCTATTATTTTAAGTATGGTTGGATTAAGTAAACGTGCTAACAACTATCCTAGTCAATTGTCGGGTGGAGAACAACAAAGAGTATCCATAGCAAGAGCAATGATTAATAATCCCCCTATTCTAATTGCAGATGAACCTACAGGTAACTTAGACCCAGATACATCATGGGAGATTATGAAACTTTTAAGACAAATAAATAGACGAGGAACGACCATTGTTATGGCAACTCATGATAAAGAAATAGTTGATATTATGCAAAAACGTGTTATTGCACTAGAAGCAGGACGCGTAGCAAGAGACGAAATGAAAGGTGGTTACGGATATGAAGATTAAATCCTTTAGCTATACTTTCAAAGAAGCCTTAAAGAATTTATGGCGGAATCATATGATGAGCATTGCTTCAGTATCTTCCGTTGCTGCTACCTTAATAATATTGGGGATTATCTTTATTTTAATTATTAATATTAACAGCTTAACAGACAGTGTTAAAGTTCAATTTGACTCTGTACAGGTATACTTACAAGATGATTTAGACCGTAATGTTATTGAAGACATAGGCAACGATATAGTTAATATCGTTGGTGTAAAAGAAATTATTTTTGAGTCACGCGGAAAAGCCTTAGAAAATATGAAAGAATCGTGGGACGAGAATGGTTATTTATTAGATGGCCTAGAAGAAAATCCATTACCAGACTCTTATATTGTTGTCCTGAAAGGTCTCGTATACAGTGAACATGTCGTTTCCGAACTTAAGCTCATTGAAGGTGTTGAGGAAGTTAAATACTATCAGGACGTTCATTGATAAGTTACTAAATGTAACTCAATTTATTCGTACTTTAGGATTAGTGATTATTGTTATACTTATTGCTGTATCCACATTTATAATTAATAATACGATTAAATTAGCGGTTAACAGTAGACGGAAGAGAAATCAACATAATGAAATACGTTGGTGCTACAAACTGGTTTATAAGATGGCCTTTCTTATTAGAAGGTACACTTCTGGGTTTAATAGGTGCACTCATTGCTTCGGGCGTTATTTTATGGAGCTATAAGTACACGTATAATTTATTTACAAGCCAATTCTATGTCATTATTGCAGCACATATTGTTTCTGTTGGTTCTATTATGGAAGATTTGATGTTTATCTTTTGCGTACTCGGAGCAGGTATTGGCTCATTAGGAAGTATTAATGCAATGAGACGTCATTTAAACGTATAGGGAAGAGGTGAATCTATGAAAAGATTACTCGGATTGATACTCGCATTAACATTGTTAGTATCTATGTTTCAACCTATGGCAAGTGCAAGTACAGCAGAAATAAATAAAAATCAGAATGAACTTGACCGTGTGTCTGAAATGCTCGATGAAGTAAGTAACAATACAAAGAAAAACGAGCTGGAACAAAAAAGTGTTGTAAAAGATATTAGTAAACTAGAAACACAAATAAGTACCTTAGAAGATCAAATTGATTCACTTGATGGTAGTATACAAACGACACAAGTTGAAATCACAGGTAAGGAAGTAGAACTTGAAAAAGTAAAAAAAAATATCGAAGTAAAAAAGACAGTTCTAAATAAACGCCTAAGAGTTATGTACAAGACGGGGTCAGTAGGGTATTTAGAAGTACTATTAGGTGCTGAGAACTTTGAAGACTTATTAACCCGTGTTGATGCAGTTAAGCTTATTTTTTACATGATAGTAATATGATAGAAGAGCAGATAGCTCTTCGTGATATGGTTGAAAAAATTAAGAATGACCTCATTACATATAAAGGTGAACTTGAAGGTCAACGTAAAGAAAAAGTAAATGCACAAGCAGCTGTTGGTAGTAAAAAAAGTGAATTAGGAGTTTATAAAAAGAAGCTTATTGCAGACCATAAGGTCTTAGAACAACAATTAGACAGATTAAATGAAGATGCGCAGAAAATAAAAAAAATATTAGCTAATTTGAAGCTGTCCGAAAAGTATGTTGGCGGTGTAATGACGTGGCCAGCACCCGGTTATACGCGCATAAGTTCTCCTTTTGGAAATAGGATGCATCCTATCTTGAAAAAAATGAAACTGCATACGGGTGTCGATATTGCAGTACCGGCTAATAATACACTTGTAGCTGCCCAAGCAGGTACGGTTATTCATTCCGATTGGTTAGGTGGATACGGCAAAGTAATTATGATTGACCATGGTGGTGGTATTGTTACTTTGTATGCACATAACAATAAACTTCTTGTTAAAGTAGGAGAAACAGTTACACGAGGACAAGCAATAACTAAAAGTGGGAGTACGGGTCGCTCTACAGGACCTCATTTACATTTTGAAGTCCGTGTCAATGGAGATTACGTTGATCCTATGACTTATATTACTAAGTAAAGAATGATTAAAAAGGTCGGTC
>LQAI01000166.1_pt1 | contig 13675 bp, 19 predicted proteins | sample 1535821 | NCBI WGS metagenome assembly LQAI01 (sample SAMN04331586, study PRJNA305678) | bioreactor metagenome | isolation source: bioreactor_5 inoculated with Wadden Sea sediment 1st replicate of a... | place: Germany:Bremen | reverse complement strand
GGATAATCCATTTTATCGCGTAGAGACTGGATCGATCGTTTTATATAAGTGTTTTCTAATCATGGGTTCTTTGTATAACCCTTTGGTCCAAAGGGGAAATATGCAATTATGAATTGTTTAAGAAAGTGCTTTGAACTGGCGATTTCCATACTAAAATATCCTCTGCGCTAATCTTTTTAAATTAACTGGTGTTTATGAGCATAGACACGCTAGTTACATATTGAAACACTCTAAGGTTTTAAACGAATGTTTGATTAAAAGGGAAATCGGTGAAAATCCGATGCGGTCCCGCCACTGTAATGGGGAGTATTAATCATTTGCCACTGTAGTTAATTATGAAGCACTATGGGAAGGCGATTAATCGATGAACCAAAGTCAGGAGACCTGCCTTAGAGAATAATGCTGCATGAACGTTTAAGTTTTAAGGTTATTTATTGCTTATCGTTTTAAACTCACGAGGATGAGGAGGTATTGAATGGAACATTCCCTTTGAATGCTTTATTTGATATGCCCATCTTTGTATGGGCTATTTATTTGCGAAAAAGTAGGAGGGAAAAGAATGAATCAACGTATACCTACACATGAACTAAGAAACAAAATAATGTCCGCTGAAGCGGCTGCAAAATTGATTAGTGACGAAATGAATATAGTAACAAGTGGTTTTACATGTTCAGGGTATCCTAAATCGGTACCTAAGGCACTTGCGCAAAGACTAAAATATGAAGAAAAAGGTATGCGCATGGGACTCTATACAGGAGAGCCGGTGAATGATGGTGAAGATGATGAATTAGGGAGAAGAGATGTCATTTGGAAGCGTCTACCTTACTCTAAAAAAGTAAAGATGAAGCATCGCAATGCTTCCGAATTTATAGATGTTCATTTAGGACATTTACCACAAATGATTCAAATGAAAACCTTAGGTGAAATCCATATGGCTATTGTTGAAGTTGTTGGTATTACAGAAGAAGGTTATTTAATACCGACAACTTCGGTTGGGTGCTCACCAACTTATATTGAAATGGCACAACAAATTATTGTCGAAGTAAATATGGATCAACCTTATGAATTAAAAGACTTAATCGATGTTTATAAAAGGCCAAAGGCAGCTGAAAAAAAGGCGATTCCTATAGAGCAAGTGAACCAACGGATAGGGAGCCGTATATTGTATGTGATCCAGAGAAAATTGTTGCTATAGTGATTACGAATGGTCATGATACAGGATTTTTAGAAAATGTAGAGAGTGACGTTTACGACAAAATAGGCTTTCACTTAGGACGTTTTCTTGAAGATGAAGTTAATCAAGGATATTTAGAGTCAGACGTAGTTAATATGCAGATAGGCGTAGGTGTTACTGCCAATGCTGTTTAAGAAGTATGAAAATCAGTGGAATAGGCAGGTAGCCTTTTATTCAGAAATCATATCCGATGCTATGATGGAACTCATTGAAAGTGGACAGGCAAAGTGTGCTTCAGCAACAGCCCTTACCTTTAGTAAAGAAGAACACAATAAGTGGATGGATAAAATCGGAACCTATGGGAACAGAGTGGTCCTTAGACCACAAGAACTGACCAATCATCCAGAAATTATTCGTCGTTTGGGAATTGTAAGTATTAATACTGCTCTCGAAGTAGATATATATGGGAACGTAAATTCGTCAATGATTATGGGAACAAATATTGAAATGGGCATTGGTGGGTCAGGCGACTTTACGAGGAATGCCAAATTATCCATATTTATTACGCCCTCAACTGCTAAAAGGGCTGCATATCATCAATTGTGCCAATGGTATCTCATCATGACCATACTGAGCATGATGTTATGGTTGTTATTACAGAGTATGGTGTGGCTGATCTGAGGGGGAAGAGCCCCAAAGAACGTGCTGTAGAGATCATTAATAACTGTGCGCATCCAATGTTTAGAAAGCACTTGATTGACTATTTTTTAAGAGCCAAGAAAGGTCTATCAACTCATACGCCACACATACTTAACGAAGCATTATCCTGGCATCAACGATATGAAGATTACGGTACCATGCAAAGGTAAATAGCGATCCCCTCGCTTATAAAATAGACTCATAAAACAGCTTCGATATGTAAAACAAATGTTATAAGTACATATTAAGCTGTTTTATTATGTATTAAAGTAGATTATGGGTATTAAATGAGTAACATAAATGAGGTGGCATAAATGCGCATACAAATAGATGGGAAAGATATACTTATAGAAAAGAAGAAAGATTTTGTATTACAACATATATTCGAATGTGGACAGTGTTTTAGGTGGAATAAGATTGATAAATATATGTATGAAGGTGTTGCTCAAGGACACTATTTAAAAGTAAAAGAGGAAGAGGAAACAAATACGATTTTTAAATACGCCTAGAGAATTGTTTGAATCGCTTTGGAAAGGCTACTTTGACCTGAATACGGATTATAGTGATTTAAAAGAAAGAGTGAGTATATTGCATCCTATTTTAGGTGAAGCCGTAGATTTTGGGTCGGGTATCCGTATTCTTAAGCAAGATCCATGGGAAACACTCATATCTTTTTATTATTTCAGCTAACAATAATATTCCTCGAATAAAGATGTTGATTCAAAAGCTAGCAGAAGCATATGGGGATGAATTTAAAAATAGCAAAGGTGCTATATGCTATGCGTTTCCAACTCCTTTGCAGTTAACTTTTGCAACTGAAGAGCAACTTAGACAAATGGGTATGGGCTATAGAGCAAAGTATATTCACGAAGTTGCTCAGAAAGTTAGCCATGAGTACGATAGTTATAATCAACTAATTAACTTAAATACTCTAGAGTTAGAGAAGGCATTGTTGAAGTATATGGGAGTCGGACCCAAAGTAGCATCTTGTGTCATGCTGTTCGGTTATGGAAAATGGATACATTTCCTGTAGATACATGGATACGAAAAGTCCTTATAGAGTGGTTCGCTATTGAATCTACACGTCCTACAGAAGTAAGGGAAGCAATTAAGAGTAGATTTAGTGGACTAGAAGGTATTGCTCAACAGTATTTGTTTTATTATGCACGTGAACATAAATTAGAAATTGGACATGGGATCAAGTAGAGTTTGTTAAAATAAATATTTTGTTTTGTTTTTTTGTTTTGTTATTTAGTGATGATGAAGTAAATGGGGGTATATACATGACAAGAATCTTACTTAATCCGAAATTGATGATTAAGACAATTGGAGGCATTTTATGGATGTGTTTATAGCCAGACAACCCATTTTTGATAAAAAACAACATGTTATAGCATATGAGTTACTTTTATCGTGCAAATAATGAGAATCAGAGTAATGTGACTGATGGCGATTCTGCTACTTCAAGCGTCATCATTAACAGTTTGTTACTTATGGGATTAGAGAACCTCACAGACCGCAAGAAAGCATTTATTAACTTTACTAAAAACCTAATTAACGATGAAGTACCTACTGTGTTTTCCAACGAGTTCATAGTCGTAGAGTTGTTGGAAGATATTATTCCAGATGCTGCTTTTATTGAGTCTGTTAAAAGTTTAAAAGAGAAAGGGTATCTTATTGCTTTGGATGATTTTGAAGCAGATTATGCATTCCCTGAACTTGTTGAATTAGCGGACATCATAAAGGTGGATTTTTTACTTAATTCTAGGGAAGCTAGAAAGAGTATTGTAGATAAATATAAAGATAAAAATATAAAATTTCTGGCAGAAAAAGTTGAAACCCATGATGAATTTCAAGAAGCTATAGAACAAGGATATATTTACTTCCAAGGCTATTTTTTTGCAAAACCTAAAATTGTAACAGGTAAAGATGTGCAAAGTATTGCCATAAATCATATAAAAAGTTTTAAGTGAACTCAATAAAGAGACCCCAGAGTATAATCATATATCAAATATTATAGAGTCTGACTTAGCCATGTCATATAAGCTACTAAGGCTTATTAACTCAGCGGCATTTTATACCAATAGTAAAAATCACATCCATTAATCATGCACTTGTATTATTGGGATTTAAAGAAATTAGAAAATGGATAAGCCTTATTATGCTTAGGGATTTAGGCATTGATAAACCACAAGAACTTGTACGGTTATCATTAGTTAGGGCGAAATGTATGGAAGCCTTAGCAACATATATGAACATGGAAGATCGTAAACCTGAGTTATTTTTAATGGGTATGTTTTCCTTAATAGACACTATTATGGACAGACCAATGGAAGAAATACTAAAAGAACTTCCTTTAAGCGATGAGATAAAGGCCGGACTTCATGGCGAAAACAATGTATTCAAAGATGTTCTAAACCTTGTGATTAGTTACGAGAAAGGTATGTGGGATATTTTCTTTAAGAAGTGTGACCGAATGAAGGTAGAACGTAATGTAGTGCCGGATGTATATGTTGAGGCTTTGGGATGGGTAACATCTATCTTTGACATCAACTAAAATCTGGCTGCGATAAATTCCATATCTCGGCGTTACTGCAAAAGTTTGATAGAGTCACGTATTTTATACGGTCCTCCATCAAAACTTTTTTGTGCCTTGACCTATGAAATTTCTCATTGCCAGATTGGGTATTTATAGTTTGGTTAACTCAAAATTCAAACGCGCCTTGAACTACACGAATTCTCTTAGCCAAATCCTGAATATCGCTTTTTTAAAACCTAATAATATTGTAGAAGGATTCTGATTACAAGATCAGAGTCCTTTTTTAGATATCAAGAAGAGATAAATAATATAAAAAGTTTCAAAAAAACCATTGACTTACTGACCGGTTAGTACTAAAATAAAACTGAACAAACGGTATAAAACTTAAAATACTTTTGGAGGGAAATATAATGGATAATACACATGATAAAACATATGAAGAAAGTACATTTAGTTTCACTAAAAGAGAGCGCAAAGGGAATGAACCAACACCAGCTTTTGTGGGGATTTCATGGCTAGCCTTATTTTTAGGCGCAGGTGCATACTTAATTGGCTTATGGAATGCAACAATGATGATGAACGAAAAAGGATATTATCTTATTGTTTTACTATACGGTTTATTCTCGGCAGTATCAGTGCAAAAGACAGTTCGTGACAGAGAAGAAGGAGTTCCTACAACATCAATATATTATGGCCTTAGTTGGTTTTCTGTTATCATTTCTTCAAGTTTGTTAACTTATGGTTTGTGGAATGCTGAACTACTAAGAAGTGAAAAAGGATTTTACGGTATGGCATTTACTCTAAGTATGTTTGCAGCAGTAGCGGTACAGAAGAATATTCGTGATTTAAAAACATCTGAAGATGATGAATAAATTTAGGAAATAAAGTAGAAAAAGCGAGTTTATGATTGTTAAAATCACAGACTCGCTTTTTTGTTTTTAGATCAAAATTGAATTATTCAATAGATAACTTCTCAATACCTTTAAAGCTTTTACCAAAGGGATCTGTATACCGATTAATTGAAACTTGTTCGTAGCCCTGCTCATCGTGTACGGTCACTTTAACAAAATATGTTCCAGGAGTTAAGCCTTCTAAATAGTATTGTGTTTCTGTTAACTGAGGGAGATCTATTAGAATCTCTCTAAAATCAGGATATTTACTGACTTGAAGTTTATACTGAACAGACGCACCCACGAAGGAATTTGATGGTTCCCAGAAAACATAACGGTCATCATCAGAAATACGTGTAGGTGATGGGTAGTCTAACGAATTTGTAAAGCTCTCGTAATTGGCATCAATTTTTTCTGGAAAACCTCTTAACTCATCTCTAAACAAGGGGATGGCCATCTCCATATACTGATAATCTGGTAATGAAGATAGGTGAGGCATAATAACCTTTTCATAATCTGTAATCATAGTATCAAAGTCTTGTTTTTTCAATTCTTGATACATGGTAGATACACGCTCTATTAGTAACTTTCTAATGTCTTCGTTTTCAATAGCTTTCCTAAAGAGTGGATTCTCATAAAAGGTATGGATGCCGGTTTTCCACTGAGCGAATTTATAGTTTCCAAAGGTATCTCGACAAGTACTGGGGAAAATGTACCACTTGCCATTAACTAGGGACGAGTATAATACATAGTCTTCTTCCCCCGGGTCTTCTTTATCCACAAGAATTGAAAAGGCCATATAGTCAAGAATGTTTTCCATATCAAAGTCATCTTCAATAACATTCATAATTGGGATGTCTAAGGCCAGTTTTTTTAATACAACCTCTAGCTCGTTATCTGCGTTTCTGCCACGACGTTCCATTTGTTTGTTGATGGCAGTTTTAGATTACCACTACTCATATCAAAATTGTCAACTTCATAAAGGGCACCGTTTGGGTCCAAGTCATGATGAATAAGAAAGTTTTTATCTATTTGTTCGCTTATGAAATAAAGACCATAATTTAAATACTCATTGTCTAAGGACTCGTTGGCATCGCTCATCAGTAGTTGACCAAATCGAATGTTGACAGGAACAAGTATGTCTAAATTTCGCATAAGTTCCATACCTAGTTTGTTACGTAGACGTAGGGGTCTTCTAAGAACTTATCTATATTTATTTTACTTTGTCCAAAAAATTGTCCAGCTTTATCGTAAAGACGTATTTTAAAGGCATAGGATGGTTCATTTAAACTTTGCATGCGCACCTGCATCGTCCCATTTTCTTCTTCACTCTCAAATATTTTATCTTTGTAGTAGGAATCTTCATCTCTAAAAAAAATAGGAATGCTTTTTCGTTTGCCATTGACCACGAGGCGATCCATAATAGGGGTGCCTTGTTCATTGACATCTGGCTGAATTCTTACAAACAACTTAATTAGGGTATTATCAGTTGCTGGTGTAATGGGTTCATTATGAATTTGCTCAGTTGCAGGTTCAAATGTAATTTCGGTCACTTTTACGTAATATACCCATGTCTGAGAATAATAGAAAACTCACTAATAGAAGCATGCTAATGAGTGGTAACGTAAAATGAATGCGTTCTATATTACGTTTCATAGTATACTCCTTTACTCTACGTATTCACCTGAATAATGAACTAGCATGGCATTGTTAACGCCTTCAATGGCAGAAAGATCATTAACAAAGGACGTATTTTTACCTACTTTTTTAAGTTCTAGTGTGAGTTCGGTTATTTTTTCTGAAACGACTTTAGACTTTAATTCATAGGCAAGAAGGTCTAATAGTTTATTCACTTCTTCAGATGCTGTGTCCTGATACTTAATAACTAGTATGTAACGCCTGATAACAGTCTTTTGAAATTTTAATACCCACAATACAAGGCCTATGAAAAGACTACTTATTGCAGCGAGAGAATAAAGTGCGGCTCCAGTCGATATACCAACTCCAATAGACCAAAACATGAATGCGATGTCCTTGGGTTCTTTAATAGCAGCTCTAAAACGGACAATACTTAGGGCGCCAACCATACCAAGTGACAGGACGACGTTTGAACTAATAGTCATTATGATCATGGCAGTTACTAATGAAATCAAAAGTAAACTGGTTGAGAAGGTTGGTTGATAAACGACGCTGTCATAGGTAAGCTTGTAAATTTGCATTACAAAAATGGCAATGATTAATGTGATAAAAAGGGTTAATAGTACATTTACATACGAGATCTCGCCATAGTTGGCCATCTCTAAAAAACTTTGTTTGAAAATGTCTTGAAATGTCATAGGCTACTCCTATTGTTGGAATTTAGCTAGTTCCATCATACATAAAAGTATATTTGGAAATTGCGAGTCGATGGTGACTTTGTGTTTGTAGTGCATCCCTTAAAAATGCAGGGAGGTAATGGGTGTATTTAATCTCTAAGATGATCCGTTCATCTTTAAAAACCATCCATTCTTTGTTAGGATTCTTAAAAATGTCAAGTTCTCCTGTGCGGAGTCTTAGGTTTTTATCAAAAGTTACACGTATGGTTGTTCCTTTAAAGGTGAAAGCTTCTCGGTCGTAGGTAACAATAACCTTAGGCTTGAGTAATTTTAACCGTTGTTCTATTGCAAATTGGTTCCAAAAATCATTGGTTCCTAGATTTACAATGTCGTTATCTAGTAAGTGATGATATGTCTCTAGATTTATTTTAGCTTGAACTTTTCGAACAAATGCAGCTTTTTTTACTTTTTTTTCGATACGCATATTTTTTTCTGAGAGATTATATGACCGAATGCGGTATCTGAAACGATTATGAATACCTGCTAATTTGTCGAACATGCTTTGGTTTTGATAGTCATCAAAATAAAAGGCTATCAATCCGATACATTCCTTTGTAATCACTGTTTACGTCATGGCTCATAAGGTGTTTTAAACGCTCTGTTAAAAGAATGTAGGTGGTTGGATTAATAAAGTATTTTTCTTCAATACGATATGGATTTGCTGTGTTATTAATCAATGATCTCAACTCCTCTGTAAATGGTTCCGTCGTACAAAGTTTGATTAAAAGGGAGTTGCTGATTTCCGTGTTCATCAGTTGCTTTTATGGTGTAGTATTTGCTACCTTCTGGCAATGAGATTAACTCAATACTGAGTTCTCCTGTTGATTCTTCATAGAGGATATCTGTCATGGCTGCATCTGATGCGATCAGTAGAGTATAGGTAACAGCATCACCTTGCATATCGAAAGATAAATCCCATGAGAAACGTGCAGTATCGTCTTGCTCAAAATGAATAAAATACGGATAAGGTTTTTCTAAGTTTCTGTAAAATCGTTCTCTATTTTCAGTTGGTAAATAGGCTAATTCGTAGTATTTCTCCCAAAAATCTTCAAGTGTATTCAAGTCTGGGTGTCGGTGGCGACTATCAAGGACGTCATCTTTAAAATACCCGTAATCAACACTTTCAATCATTTGAGACTGGATGATGGGGGCGTAGGTTTTAAGGCGACTTGTCATTTTATCAGGTGTAAAGGAAGCATAAATTTCCTCTACCCGTTCAATCAGTAAATTCACATTGTCAGGGTCTCTAAAGAAACGATTAAAAAAGTTCGACACCCCAATAATTTGAAACACCAAAACTCCAATGATCTTTTTCTTCTTCACGCATGGTTTTATCGAGATCCCAAAGGACAAAGTACCATATGTGAGAATAGGCAGGACTATACAGTAAATAGTTACGACTATTGGAGTCATAATTATCGAGAAGTGTATTAATGGCTACGTATGACAATATGTTTTCCCGCGAAAATGATGGGTGATAACATCGTTAATATTGTTTTGGGTCATTGATACTTTCGAGCAAATAAACAAGTTTATCGTGGTTAGGATTTTCTCTTACTTCTAAATGTTGATTAAAATTTTCTTCGGAATATAGGGGGCTTGAAGACGCCTCTAGGACACCGTCGTATCTTAAAAACTCGAAGAATTCTGCTTTGTAAAGTTGACCATCGGTATCTAAACCATGGCTAGACAAAAAAGCTTTGTTGGGTTGCTCGACTAAGGTATAAAGACCAAAATCTGATCGTTTGCCACCTTCTGTAATGTACAACCTGACAAAGCGTGTTCGTAAACCAATTAAATTATCCATCTCTTCAAGCACATCGTATGCAAGTTTGTTGCGAATGCGAAAGTTATCCTTGTAGTGTTTGTTCAAATTTAATACACGCATTCCTTTAAATGCATCTACATTATCAAAGAGTTTAATTTTGTACGATTTTTGATCAAGCAACCGACTGGACTGCCCCCGTAGTTCAAGGGTTCCTTCATAATTTATGCCATCAATTTGAAGGGTAATTCGTGCTTGAGGATCTAGGGTATCCTCACTGTAACTACCAGCAATGTAATTAATGTTTGTATTAATATAATCTAAGTCATAATAAACGTCATCCGGTGGATAAACGCTGACTTCAAAGATGTCTACATGGTCATCAGGATCTTGCTCATAGACGGACTTATCCTCATTGAGAAGTAACTCCGGTGGATGATACTCAATGGTTTCTTCCAAGGGTTCATTTGGCTCGACAACATACTTCTCTTGAATTTCAACAGAAAGCAAAAGCACACTTCCTAAGCATATTAAGAAGATAATTGGAATTCCTAGTCGGTTTGCTTTCATTCGACTATGCTCCTCCTTGTAACGTTTGACGGCTCTTCTAATGGGACCATCTTCTTTTTCGACCCATACAACTTGATCGCAAAAGACTCGATATTCTAGATCACTCAAGTATCGATTAAGCAGTACAAATCCCAGTACAAGTGTCAAAAATCCACCTAGGAAGAAACCTATACCATAGTATGACTCACCTAGAATAATGCTAATCCGTGTCAGTATTGCGACGCTAAAGAATAGGAAACCTGCTAAAGTTAAGGCACCCATTTCGTGGTCATAATAGAGCATTACAGTCATAATTACAAAACTTGTAACAACGCAGTAATAACCCATAACAAGAATGACATAAAGGGCAATCATCTGACTTGTAAAACCAATGTTAGGTAAGAAGATAGAGCCCAACACAATGAATATAATTGAGAAGAACAATTGAATTTCCATCATATATTGTACTTCTTTTGTGGTTACGTTTAAGACTTCTTCTTTTGAGTATGCAATGTCATTGTAAGATGCATTATGATTAATTAAATAGAATAAACTTCTGTATTTTTCGAAAAATGCTGTTTCAACCTTAACAACAAACATGACAAGGGTTGGTGTTAGACTTAAAAATGCAAACGCTGCCGGTATATCATAAGATGGTGCATAGACATATGTGTCAGCAATGGAAATAGAGAAATCGGAAAAACGCCAAAAACATAAAACTATGAACATATAAACTTGAGATATAGAATAGATTTGTTAAAAAGATAGGCCATACAGTTTCAAAATATCCCAAGAAGTTGTAGTACAAATTACTTTTTTCATTAAAGAAGCGTTTAACTTCATACATCAGCAAGATTACAATGATGAACAGTCCTAGATCTAAAGCTAGTAAAACAGATATAGCTGGTTTAATTGCAGTGAAATGAATCAATACATAACCTATTAAAAAGCCTATGAGTGTACCTGTTAAAAAGCTATAGGATACCTTTCTAAAGTCTTTAATAGCTGATACGAATACTGAAATGACAATTTGTAACCCCAGTTCTATAAAGAGGATATAGGCACCAATCTTATAGATAATGTCTAAAGGCGAGCGCCAATAGAAGAGTACACCAGCGATGCCCATTATTATAGTCATCACAGTAATAGACCCATAAAGAGCTGGGAGGACATCTTCTTGTTTTTCCATGTACAACCTATCTGACAAATATCTGGACAATAGCATGGAGTAACCAGAAGTAAAGATAACACCACCAATAAAGGAGTACATAATGGTACCTTGTATTAGGTCAATTTCCGCCCGCGACATACCAATGGCTCTCAGCAAAAAGTGCAATGAAATGATTAAAACTACTGAGATTAAGATTGGACCAATGGTAACGAATATGGAGAAAAAAATGTCCCTTTAGTTTTGCTAACAGACCTTCTTTTTGATAGATTTTTTTAATTCGAATCCTATACCTGCCATACTAATTCACCACTCTTGTGTAAAGATCGCGGTACTGAGCAATAAAATCGTCTTTTTGATACAAGTGCTTAACACGATTATAGCCGTTCTCACCCATTGTTTTAGCCAATTCAGGATTCTGAGCTAACTCAATCATACGTTGTGCTAGCCCAACGTAATCCATTACATATTCTACATAACCTGCTTGTCCAAAAGCATCATTCTGACCATATAGCAGTTCTCGCATGCGCCTACATTTGTGGTTACAAAAGCTTTTTTTGCGGCCATACCTTCCATAACAGCAAGGGGTTGTCCTTCACTAATGCTGGTCAAAGCTAGGAAATCCATTCTTCCTAAGTACTTCATAATATCGATGCGACCTGTAAAATGCACATCCGTAAGTTCGAGATATTCAACCATCCGCAAGCATTCCTCGTAGTATTCTTTACTTTCTTCATAAGGTCCCATGACATAAAGTACAGCGTTTTCAACTTCATTTTTAACAATTCTGAAGGCTTGCAATAAGGTTTTAATATCTTTGATAGGAACCACTCTTACTATAGCACCAATATTAACTTGACCTTCATGTTCAATCGCTTTAAGGGCTTCGAACCGAATCGTATCGATACCATTTGGAATCGTTAGCATTTTAGATTTAGGACACCCTAACTCCAGTTGTAGCTCACGGTTTACAGTGAATAAACTTGTTACTTTTGAAGCGTGTTCATAAGCGCATCGTGAGAAGTTCTTAAAGTATTTAATCCAAATGTCTTTGTAATAGTTTTTTACCCAATCTGCTCGAATAATCTCTTCTTCACGTTCTCGCGTATAGATACCATGTTCCGATAAGATGAACGGTTTTTTTATTAATATAGCTAGCATAACTGGCTAAAATACCACCATAACCACCTGATACACTGTGATATACATCTGCCTTTGGTAAATCACTGCTTAAAAGGAAAAATAACGGTAAATACATCGAACGCATGGTCCACACAAACTCCGTAAAAGGGGTGAAGGGGAAATCAACAAAATAAACGTCCTTAATCATGTTGAAAAAAGTTCGAACTAAGAAAAATTCACCTACATCTTTTGATCTAAACTTTTGAAGAAAGAAAAATGATATTCCATGCAAAAGTCTCTCCTCGAATGAGTTTCACGATTTCGTCGTACTGATTCTTACTAACGTTGTAACTTTTTCGATGTTTACGACTGCTTACAAATTGGAGCTCATCCAAAAAAAGTTTCATGAATTTCTGTTAGATTTTCTGGAGTTTCATAAGCGTATTGGCCGCGCAATTTTTTCTCTGCTCCAACGGCATAAACTATAAATTCATGTTCGGGAAAGGAGCGTATCATTGTATCCATCCAAGAAGAGACACCTCCTGGTGTATGTGGATAGCTTCCTTCCGAAAAGAAACATATTTTCATAAGCGACTCCATTCTAGAACACACATTGCACTGTTCATTTCAAGTAAATATCCACCTGTTGGTAGTTTGTTTAATGTGCCACCTTGTATGGAGACAAGGTCTTCTTTTGAGTGTATATAGAAGTATTTTGTTCCATTAAAGGAACTCACAATTGTCCATTGGTCCCCACTTTGTGAAATGTTAAAATCTAGTTGGTCATAAAGAATGATCTCATCAACTGCATCTGTGGCTGAAACAGCTTGTAAATATGGGAATGTATTGTTTAACCATTGATAATGTCTATTAAGTTCCTTGTAATGTATTTCCCATTGTATTTCTCTCGACAGATTTCCAGTTAAGTAGTGGTGATAAATACCCTGCATTTTCAAACCACTATGCATCATCCATAGGTTTAAGTCATCAAAAACATATCCTTTTGTCATAATAGGTATTTCAACAACGCCCGATTCTCGAACTGAAAAAGATTGTGGTTTAATATCCTCATTACCAGTACGATAAAGGCTTGAAACAATTGGAACGTTAACAGGATTAGAATCAATATATGACCAATCTAGATCGGTGACTTGATGATCAATAGGAATATAGTGATTATATTTGTATCCCGGTAAAAAGGATTTGTTTAGTCCGCCTTCTTTTATAAAGGAAAGTTCTTGATATCCCAGCTCTCCATCTTGGTTTAGAATTTTCTCGAGCGTAGTAAATATAATCTTGTTTTTTTAAAACAACATCGTCTTCATCTTCTAGCTTGTAACGTGGTAATACACCTGTCGAAAATATTAACTCATAACGCTTTCCTACACCTAAGA
>LQAI01000165.1_pt1 | contig 13685 bp, 17 predicted proteins | sample 1535821 | NCBI WGS metagenome assembly LQAI01 (sample SAMN04331586, study PRJNA305678) | bioreactor metagenome | isolation source: bioreactor_5 inoculated with Wadden Sea sediment 1st replicate of a... | place: Germany:Bremen | reverse complement strand
AGTATTACATCCAGATCCCTTAGATGGTAAACTATTAACCCTTGAACTAACCCTTGTTGCGATTTGGGAAAATGATTGGGAGTTCATGGGCAACTTTGGTATTGTTAGAGACATTACCAACCAAAGAGAATATGAACGGCGTCTTGAGTTTTTGGCTAATAAAGATTCTCTAACAGGTATTGATAACCGCAGAACCTTCTTTAGAAAGGCTAGCAACTTAATGGAGACAACTTTAATGGGCAAACGCTTAATGTATGTAATGATGTTTGACTTAGATTATTTTAAATCTGTAAATGATACTTATGGACACGATGTAGGTGATGAGGTACTAAAACGTATTTGTTCAACATGCCAAGACAAGCTCCCAGAAAACACACTGTTTGCAAGGTATGGCGGTGAGGAATTTACAATTGTTGTTGAAGGATTTGAAGAAGAAAAGGCTTTGGACATTGCGGAAAACGTACGAACGTGTATTGAAAACGAGCAGTTTAAGTCTAACGATGTAGTCTTTAATGTAACTGTAAGTATAGGTGTTACGCAGGTTAAACAAGAAGAATTTAAAATTGATGAAGGGTTGTCTAGAGCTGATGAAGCTTATATGAGGCAAACGTAAAGGACGAAACCGTGTCATTTTTAAAACTTAATGTGTAAGTAAAGTGGATAAATATGATCTTAAAGAGCTATTCTGATTTTTTAGAGTAGCTCTTTGTTGTTGAAATACACGAAAGATTATAAAAAATTATTAACACGGAATATATCCACATGTGGATAAAACTGTGGATAGTGTGTATAAACTAGTAAATTAATTGGTGATGCCTTAAAAAGAAATTATAAAAAAAAATTTGCATCCGTTTTAAAATCGTAATATAATAATTATGGAACCGGTAACACATTTGGGTTCCTAAGCAACAGGAGGACCCATAATGGCAGTTACAATTAAAGATATAGCAAGGCATTCGGGTGTATCAAGAACAACTGTTTCGCGGGTTATTAATAACAACGGATATGTTAAAGAAGAAACACGCGAAAAAATTGAGTCAGCAATAAGAGAACTCAATTATTCACCAAAGTGCAATTGCAAGAAGTTTAACAACAAAAAAACAAATACCATTGGTGTTGTTGTACCAGAAATCAATAATCCATTTTCTCAGAAGTAATAGAAGGTATTACAGAAGTTGCAGATGCAAATGGTTTGAATATCTTTTTATGTGTAACAGATAATCAGATTGAGAAAGAGATGAAAGCTTTAAGATTGTTGAAAGAGCAACGTATCGAAGGTATTCTCATAACACCTTGTTATGGTAATGAAGATATTTACAAAGACTATATCCTAACAATGGAAAGTCTAGATATACCTATCATTTTAATGGACGGTCACATTAAATATGGTAATTTTAGTGGTGCTTGTATCGATCACATAAAAGGGGCTTTTGAAGGCACTGAAGAATTGATTAAAGAAGGACATAAAAGAATTGCAATCATTACGGGTGATATGCGATCGAGTCCTGCTCAAGAACGTTTGATTGGTTATAAAAAAGCACATGAGTTTTATAATTTACCAATCGAAGAAGAACTCATTTACTATGGGGATTATACCCATGAAAGTGCTTCACAGCTGACGAAAAAGTTACTGGAACAACACAAAGAACATATGCCCTCGGCAGTATTTGTCAGTGGGAACATGATGGTTTTAGGATGTATTATCGCATTGCACGAAGCAGGAATGAAAATTCCGGAAGACATGTCTGTAATCGTATTTGACAAGGTAGAAACGTTGAATATAATCGGTATGGACATTAGTTATATCAATGGGCCTACTGTTGAGCTGGGGCGTACCGGCATGAACATGCTTATTGAAACATTAAAAAGAAAAACAAAGCAACAGGAAAAAGAGAAAATTAAAAAAACAACCCTGATGCCCGAAGTGATCCTTAAAGGATCGGAAAAAATGATTAAGGAATAAATGCTGTCTTACGAAGGTTAAGACAGAATCCATAAGGACTAAGATCTTACTGACTGGGAAATCGGTAAGATCAATCTGAACTCAAGATAAAGATAAAAAAAGTGTTTTTTTACCCTTTTATGTGACCGGTTCCATTAATAATAAAAGACTATTCAAAAGCAAGAAATAACTGCATTGTAGACCGTTTTTAATTTTAGAAATCAATGCGGTGTTTGATACCAGTTGGATTAGCTGGTTTCGAAAAAATATTTTGGGTAGAAATGACTTGAGTCTTTGAGACTCTCTTAAGTAAGTACATAGATCCTGATTAAACAGGACGAAATATAAAAGAGAAATGCATGGTGTAAATACTACTAAGTAGATTCGGTTGAAACGAGTCAATTGAGGAGAGAAAATAATGAAATTACAAAAGTACATCGATCACACGATTTTAAAAGCAGAAACAACAGAAGCACAAGTTCAACTTATTTGTAAAGAAGCTAAGGAAACGGATTTATGTCTGTTTGTGTTAACGCATGTTATGCAGAATATGTTACAGCACAACTTAAAGGTTCTGACGTTAAAACGTGTGTTGTTGTCGGATTCCCATTAGGTGCAACATTATCAGAAGTTAAAGCCTTTGAAACGAAAGCAGCTATCGAAAAAGGTGCAGACGAAATTGATATGGTTATTAATGTTGGTGCTTTAAAAGACGGTAAAAACGACTATGTCCGTGAAGATATTAAAGCGGTAGTAGATGCAGCAAAAGGTAAAGCTTTAGTTAAAGTTATTATCGAAACATGCCTACTTACTGACGAAGAAAAAGAAAGAGCATGCAAATTATCTGTTGAAGCTGGTGCAGATTTTGTTAAGACTTCTACAGGATTCTCAACAGGTGGGGCAACAGTTGAAGATATTGCATTAATGCGTAAAACTGTAGGACCAGACCTTGGCGTAAAAGCTTCTGGTGGTGTTCGTAACTTTGAAGATGCACAAGCTATGATCGATGCAGGTGCAACACGTATTGGCGCAAGTAAGTCAGTAGCAATTGTAGAAGGTAAAACAGTAGAAGCAGGTTATTAAGTTAGCAAAAATTTTCATCGAATGTACCAACGATGAAATATTTTTGCGGTAATTTCTGAAACGAAGTGTTTTGAAGAAATTAAACTACCTTAATGTATTGTTGCGGTAATTTCTGAAACAAAGTGATTTGAAGAAATTACATTACCTTTTTAATGAACTAAAAAAAGAGATGAGAGTAGTAACCCATATGAGTCCGTTGGTTCAACATGAATCAGCGGGCTCATCAGTTTTTGTAGAAGGAGTAATTACATTATAAGGAAGTATGTGTTAAAATAAGTAAAAACCTTAGGAGTATATTATGAAGTCAATAGTGAAAGGTTTATTAATGTTTACAGCAGTAGAATTAGGGTTTTTATCTTTGGTTGAAACCTCATGATAGGGAAATGTTTTTATTTACTATGGGGTGTTTTTGCTTGTGCACTGCTTTTATACAATACATTTAATGTTAGTTCAAATCACTTGGGTTACTCTGGCCTTGACGATGAAAGAGGTTCTGGAATTGCATCGGATTTTGCATCTGGAGAATTTGACTCGTCTAAAAAAGTAACTAAATTTGGGAAGATAATTAATCCATATAATATTACTTGTTTTCTTATGACTGTTTTTAATGGTTTTGCAAGTTTGTATCTTACATAAAATATGCCTACTATATTACGCATAAGAATCATGGCCATTTGGACGCTTATTGAATAACATATTATATTAAGAATTCAGTTGTGAGATTGTTAGTTACCTGTGTGATTATAGTGATAAAGTGTGTAGATGTTAATTGCCAACCAAGTTCTTGAATTACATACTATCCAGAAAAAGTAATTTGGGATATAATAACTTTATGTTTTGTAAAGAAAAGTATGAATTCGAGGAGATGCGGTATGGAAAATAGTTATAGAAAAGAAGCATTTAATTGTTTCTCATAAGTTTTTTGTGGCATGTTTATTTCTTTTACCAATGCAAGGGTATGGATTGGTAGTTGAAGGAGATTTTGAATTTGATCCGAGTACGGGGGCGATAACAAAATATTTAGGGTCTGATGAGAACGTGGTTGTACCTGAGACTATTAGTGGTGTCATGGTCAAAAGCATAGATGATTATACTTTTATTGGTAACAGAAGCATGAAGAGCATAGAGATTCCTGATAGTGTAAATTCAATAGGAATGGGCGCATTTAGAAACTGTTATGAACTAGAAAATGTATCATTACCTAGTGAACTTACTGAAATTTCGGATTATCTATTTTATGAATGCAGAAAATTGGAGAGTATTACCATTCCTGGTGGTGTTATCAAAATTGGAGTTGCATCATTTTATGATTGTAATAGTCTAAAATCGATTGATCTCCCTGATGTAATTACGAAAATAGACGCTTTTGCATTTAAAGGATGTAAGGAGTTATTGTTCATTGAAATACCTAGTGGAATTAATGAAATCAGCATGGGTACATTTGAATATTGTGAAAGTCTAGAAACAGTTACCATACCAGATACTATTACTGAAATAGGTAGTAATGTTTTTAATGGTTGCATTAGCCTAAACCGTGTTGAAATACCATATGGTGTAGAAATTATAAATTCTTCAACATTTAATGGTTGTTCAAACCTGAATACTATTGTTATACCTGAAAGTGTAGTTCAAATTAAGTCAAATGCCTTTTTTGGATGTGAGAATCTAAAAGATTTGAAATTACCTTCAAGATTAAGTCATATTTATAGTTACTCATTTGCTAATTGTGAAAACTTGAATGAATTAGTAATACCTAATGGTGTGATAAGTGTTGGTAGAGGAGCATTTACGGGATGTTCAAAGCTGAGTCACGTTGAATTACCTTCAGGATTAATTGAAATTGAATCTAATGCATTCTCAAGTTGCTCAGCATTGGAGGAGATAACGATTCCATTTAATGTGAACCGCATTGAATCTAGCACATTTAGGAGTTGTAAGTCACTAAAGGACGTTACTTTTTTTAGGAGATGCACCTGATAGTTTTGGAACTTTTGTTTTTTATAATTGCAGTGATGAACTAGAAATAAAGTATTTAAATGGTACTGGAGGATGGACAAATCCTTGGAATGACTATGAAGTAGGCGTTGATACTGATGCTGGGATCAACTTAAACACTATTTCAACAAATTTTACTTATGAAAACGCTAAAGATGGAATTATCACAGTTAATGCGTCAGGTGCTAATGGTAAATACGATTATAGAATCAATGAAAGCGACTGGTTTAATGAAGAAGATGCACCAAATACAACAGGAACATTCCAGATCAGATTAACTGATACTACAACGAGTACATTTCAAGTACAGTTATCGGAAAGAACAACGGGAACATTTCAGTTAAACGTATCTGAACTTGAAGAGGGAGATTACTACTTACAAGCTAGAGATAGGTACGATATAAGCAATAAAACTGATGAAATCCTAATAAAAATTATTGATACCTTTAAAGATGTTGCCATATCAATTACTAAAGAAGCAGTTAGTGTATTTGGTGGATCTGATGGAAGTATTAAAATTGATGCTACAGGTGGAAGTCTGAGTTATGAATATAGTATAGACTCAGGAGATTGGCAAAATAGCGATACATTTTCAGACCTATCAGCTGGCACATATGAGGTTCAAGCTAGAGATATAAATAATATAAGCAATACATCAGACAGTATTTCAGTAATTATTACGGAACCAAATGAAACGGTTTCATTTGAATCAAAGTATTACAAATGTAAGCAAATATAATGGTTCAGACGGTTCCATAACTATCCAAGCCCAAGGTGGTAGTGGGATTTACCAGTATAGTATTGATAATGGTGCAACTTGGAGTATTTCACATGTGTTTGAGAACCTAAAGGCGAGTTCATATTATGTATTGGTACGAGATAAAGATGACATTTCGAATATAACTAATGCAGTGTTATTGACGATACTCAACCTGCTGATTCATCAAATGACGATGATAATGATGACAACGATGATGACAAGAAGAAATCTTCAAGTAATTCATCAGATGATAACAACTCAACTTCATCCTCTGATAATACAGTCGACGGAGACAAAGTATTGGAGAGTGTAAAAATTGATGAAAGGGATATAAAAATTACATTAAGTGATGGAACTCCAAAGGTAGCTTTTGATCCATTAACTATTCGCTCGTATTTTGAAACAATGATACGCTTGTTATAAGTAGTGGCAAGTTCAACTGAAATTTGATTCAGATTCTTTGTTGACTGGTACGTTAATGAGTCTACAAGCAATTCCAAGCAAGCTTAGAGATTGGTGCTAGAGTTATTTCAAATTTAGAAAATCTGCTATTCTTAAAAAGATTCCTAAAAGTCAGCTGGAAGCTGCTAATGAAGTTGGAGACAAAATTTTTGATTTCACAGCTCGAGTTGTTACTCTAAGTGATAATGGTAAGACACAGTCAAATGACATTGGAGTGTTTGGCAAGTTGGTAGCAGTATCAATTGATCTGTCAGACGTCAATTTGACTGAGAATGAAATTAAACAATTAACTGCGGTAAGATTTGTCGAAAATGAAGATGGTACAGTTAAACGAGTGATGCTTGGTGGAGATTATAACCCATCGACAAAGCAATTTACATTCTATACTGAACATTTTAGTCTGTACAGTGTTGCTGTAGCAGAAGAACTTAAGAAGATTGATTTAGTTATTGGAAGTAAAACAACAAAAATAAATGGACTAGAAAAAGTCAATGATACAGCACCGGTTATTATAAATAATCGAACGATGGTTCCCCTCCGTTTTATTGCAGAGAATCTGGATGCTAAAGTTGAATGGGAAGCTGAAACGAGAACTGTTACTGTTAATCAAGATGGGAAAAGATTGAAACTTGTTATTGATCAATTAGTTGAAGGTACTGATGCAAAAGCAATCATCATAAATGATCGTACTTTTGTTCCAGTAAGATACATTTCAGAATCATTTGGGTGTCAGGTTCAGTGGTTGGGAGATAATCAAATAGTCAAAATAGTACAATGTAAATAATGTAAAGAGCAACGTGTAAATCAATCACGTTGCTCTTCTTTATGTCTAATATGTGTGCATATCTTAAAACCTTATTATATTCTCGAAACACCTGAGTCGCGTGCAGCTTCATAAGTTGCATGGGCTACAACAGTAGCAATGTTACGGTCAAGTGGATCGGGAAACAGATTTTCGATTCCCAGTTCAGATTCTGGCAATAAATTAGCAAGAGCATGTGCAGCAGCGATGTACATGTCTTTATTAATATCCTTTGCACGTGCCATGAGTGCTCCTTTTAATATCCCCGGAAAAATCATTACATTGTTTATCATATTAGGAAAATCAGATCTTCCTGTACCAACAATTTTGGCTCCACCTGCTAAAGCATCGGCAGGTAAAATTTCTGGTTCTGGATTAGCCATTGCAAAGACAATAGAGTCTGAGTTCATAGTTTTAATCATTTCTGTCGTAACTAGTCCACCTTTAGATACGCCAATAAAAACATCTGCATCTACAAGTGCATCAGAGAGTTTTCCATCTAGGGTGTTGATGTTTGTGATGGAGGCTAGGCTATGATGACTTTCATTTAATAAACTATCTGAGTTATTAATGTTAAGGATGCCATTAATATCACAAACGATAATATCCTTGATACCGTATGCTAGTAAAAGCTGAACAATGGCGTTTCCAGCAGCCCCTGCACCATTTATAACAACACAACTGTTAAAGATGTCCTTGTTTAAAACACGGTGTGCATTAATAAGGCCAGCTAGCACACATATTGCAGTACCATGTTGGTCGTCATGAAAACGGGGATATCAAGGGTCTCTTTGAGTCTTTTTTCGATTTCAAAACATCTTGGTGCAGAAATATCTTCTAAATTGATGGCCCCAAACATAGGTGCCATGTACTTCACAGTTTTTATAATTTCATCTGGATCTTGTGTATCTAAGCAAATAGGAACAGCATCTACGTCTGCTAAGTTCTTAAATAGAATTGCCTTACCTTCCATTACGGGTATAGCAGCTTTGGCTCCAATATTTCCAAGCCCTAATACAGCAGAACCGTCTGAAACAACTGCTATCATATTGCCTTTTGGTGTATACTCATAAACCAAATCCTCGTCTTTTGCTATGGCTCTAGATGGTTCGGCTACACCAGGTGAATAAACTGTACTTAAGTCTTTTCGAGTAAGTACTTGAACTTTACTGTGTGTTCCAAATTTACCTTTGTTTTTTGCATGTAGTTGAAGTGACTGATTGTAAATACTCATTTTGAGCTCCTCTCAAATAGGTGTGAAAATCGTGAAAAGAGGCATAGAGGAAAAGGATACCCATACATTAAAACAAACTTGGAGCTTTATAAGGCAAGTGTGTTCATGCATGTGCAGTTCTGTCTCCGTTCTTATAATACGATGGTATCTTAAATAGCGATAGTTTTGAAATATCAACTTGCTATGATATCATAGTTTGTAACTATGCTTGATCATCGAAAAAGCCCAACTTCTTTGTCGCATCACATTTTATCGATTCTTACGTATGTTTAATACGCTGCGATCCGCTAAAATGCTTGCTTCGCGAATTTGAACTTTTTACAATGATCAAGATTCAACAATAAGAGGAGGCTATGATGGAACTGCGACAACTTGAATATTTTTATAATGTGGCTAAATTGAAAAATGTAACCCGCGCAGCAGAGAAACTTAACGTGGCGCAACCTTCAGTGACGGCATCTATTAAAAAGTTAGAAAATGAGTTAAATACTCAGCTGTTCATAAGAGAACACAAACAAATGAAAATGACTGAAGAGGGGAAGCTATTTTTCGTAAAAGCTGAGGATATATTAAGCAGAATCGATGATACTTTAGCGGAAATAAAAGATATGACAAGAGATCGAAAAGGAACACTTCGGATAGGGATTCCACCTATGATAGGTACCTATTTGTTTCCTAAGGTTTTTGTAAATTTTTTTGACGAGTATCCCGATATAGAGCTCAATATATGGGAGTATGGTTCCTTAGATACACAAAGGATGATCTTAGAAGGTGAACTAGATATGGGCATTGTGATCACGTCAGATGCTTCAATCGAACTTGAAACTCTTACCTTATCACATAGTCAGGTAATGGTTTGTTTACCTGAAAATCATCCCCAAAATAAGGCTGATAGCCTCTCCATATTAGACTTGAAAAGTGAGAAAGTTATTATGCTTAAGGAAGGGTTTTATCACCGAAAAAATGATGGACTCATATAATGAAGTTAATATAAAACCACATATTGTACTTTCGTCAAATCAATTAGAAACCATTAAGAGTTTAGTCCGTAACAATGTTGGGATCTCTTTTCTAATGGAAGACGTTATCTCTAAAGAGGAAGGTATTATAGGTATTCCACTTCGTGATGCAGTAAAGTTAGAAATTGGCTTAGCTTGGCGTAAAGATAGATACCTATCCAAGGCGGGTAATATATTCATAGACTTTATGAAATCACATGCGTAGAAACTTTTGATCATACCGATTCAAAACATTAAAAACTGGTATGAATAGAATAGGCTAAAAGTATAGGCATTTCAAGGACGTGATTTGATGTTATCTACGCCGATATCGGATTTACTCTTAATGAAGAACACCCTTATTCCATTTCATTTTGGATTAGATAGTGTTTTAATTTTTAATGAAAATATTAATAGTGGGACAGATCTATCCACCATGCCAAATGGTATGCTATTAAAATACTGGATAGATCAATATATAGAGCCGAGTGATCGTGAGAAAATAACAGAAAAGTTTCGATTGCTCATTAAACAGCATCAGCTCTTTAAAATGGGTACACTTATAAACCTACCTTTTAAAGAACCGGTACCTGTAATTATAACAGCGTCTTATAATGCCAATAATGATCAATTTAATGGTTTAATCATGGCTCATTATCATTCAAGTTCAGAGTTTAAGCAATTAAGAAGACAAATATCAGTCTATCAAACCTTAAGTGAAGTAAGTCAATCTATTATGGATGTACAAGATTTACTCCAATTTTTTTAATATGATTTTGGATAGAACCTTAGAGTCTATTTTTAAAGCCAACATTGGAGCCATTTTATTAAAGGATCAAGAGGATGTCGTGAGAATGGTTGCGTGGAAAGGTTACTCAGATGAAGAGGCAAATACCTTCTCTTTTAATCTAACAGATTCCTTTTCATGGGTGGAGACTGGTGGAGACATAAACGGACCACTTATTGTGAACGACCTCTCTAAATATACAGATATAAGTTTATTAGAATCTAAGAACCATAAAACTGTTTTCTCAACAATAAGTACACCCATTTTTCTTGAAGGTGAACTCTATGGTTTTATTAACATTGATAGTACAGAAAAGAACGCATACTCTGAACATGACGCAGAAATTATGGTTTTTATGAAGAGTCAGATCGAAACGGCTATAGAGAACCAAATTCTAATGAATAAAATAAGAATGCTTTCTAGGTACGATAGTTTAACAGGTTTATGTAATCGTCGCTACTACAATAAAAAAATTAAAAGATTTAGTTATTTCTGAGACACCTATTAAATATGGTCTTATTATTATAGACTTAAATGGTTTAAAAACCATTAATGATCATTATGGTCACATAACAGGAGACCGATTTATTACAAAATTTGCAGATCACCTATTAGAACAAGCAAAAGAAGATCATATTATAGCGCGACTAGGAGGCGATGAGTTTGTTTGGATTCATCCTTATTTACAAAAGAAAGAAGTAGATGTATCTGTAAAGCAATTGATTAAGAACCTCGCATTGATCAACTTGAAGAAAAGGGTGATAAGATAACAGTTAAATTTTCTTATGGTATTTCTTATTATCCTGAAGAGAGTACTTCTGATAGTGAGCTTATGAAAATCGCAGATCAAAGAATGTATCAACATAAGTTGAAATCAAAAAAAACTTTATAAAAAGTTTAAAAAAATCCCTGATATTTTTATCAGGGATTAATTACTATGCTTCTGGTTCTTCTTCAGATGTATCAACGATTACTGCTTCTAACTCATCGTCTTCTTCTTCACAACAGCCCTTGAAAGGCATTTTGTTTTTACCTTTTTCAATGGCATCTTTTGTTTTTTCTTCAATCAGGTACATTGTTTCTCGACCAGCTTGAGGTGCTAATAGTAGTCCGATACCTACACCTATTAAACCGCCTACAAGTACACCTTCTACAAAGTTAAGTGCATTGGTCTTTTTACGATACCGTTCAAGTTCTTCCAGTTGTTTGCGTGGTGAATTAAACATATGTATACCTCCTTTGATATCTTAGAAATGTAACATCTCATATTAGTTGTACAGAATCCTATTTATATAGTTTACCATGTTTGTATGATTCTTACCCATAAGTTTTCCTTAATCACCTAAATGACATATAAAAAAACGAAGACAATAGTGTTATTTTGGTGTCATGGTACAGATGAAACAAATGAGGAAGATATTAAGAATTTTGTAATAGGGAAAACAGAACACTTGTTCTGAAGGTTCCCTTGACATATAATAGATGAAACTCACAGGGGATGAGTTTATGGGGGTAATATAAATGATGAATTCGTTAAAGACCTATTTGGGATTACCCAAAGGCATTTATATCATTTTTTTGGTTCAAGTAGTCAACCGTTTTGGAGATTTTGTGGTACCGTTTTTGACACTGTTTTTAACCGTTAAACTTGGCTATTCAATAGAAACAGTTGGATTTATTACAATGTTATCGGCCTTAGTAATTACACCAGGTGCATTGTTTGGGGGTAAACTTGCAGATCATGTAGGACGTAAAAAAACGTATCTATTCATGCAAACATCGGCAGCATTATGTTTAGTACCATGTGCATTTATAAATAATAATGAGATGATTGTTGGCTTACTTATAGCGTCGACTTTCTTTAACGGTGCAGTTCGACCAAGTTTTAACTGCTTTTATTGCTGATCTATTACCAGGTGATGAACGGAAAATAGGATTTTCCTTAAGTTATTTAGGTATTAATTGTAGGGGTTGCCTTAGGCCCCATTGTTGCAGGATATTTGTTCAATAACCATTTATCGTGGCTTTTTATTGGCGATGCAATTACGTCATTTTTTAGCTATTGGTTTGGTCTATTTTAATATTAAAGAAACCCTTCATATGAACCAAGAGCATATGGAGCATTCTGAAGATGAGAAGCCAGAAGAGGGAACTGTGTTTTCGGTACTAAAAAAGAGGCCTCAATTATTGTGTTTTTATATGATTAATGTTCTTTTTTAGTTTTGTATATACACAACATCGGTTTTCATTGCCTTTAATGTCTGAGCATGTATTTGGTGCAGACGGTGCAAAATATTTTGGTTATATGATGAGTGTTAACGCGTTTACAGTCCTTGGTTTAACAGCGATTATAACAGTTTTAACGAAACGCTTTAAACCCATATCGAATATGATGATTACAGCAGTTTTATATGGGATAGGGTTTGGTATGCTGGCTTATATACAAGGGTTTAATTGGTTTATTGTTTCAACAATCATATGGACCATTGGAGAAGTACTCATAGTTACGAATTTTAATGTATATGTTATTAATAAAACACCTGCTAATTTTAGAGCGCGGATTAGTTCTGTAAGTTCTATTTCTTGGTCTATTGGTGGCGCGCTTGGAACATGGCTCATGGGCGGATATATTGGCTCAATGGGAATCCGAATGGTATGGCCCCTTACTTTTATTTTATCTATGCTATCTCTCGTTGGATTGTTTGTGTTAAAATTATATGATCGAAAAAAAGAACCTATTGATATGGAAGATACTGCATAAGGAGTGCTGACATGTACCGTTATATACTATTTGATTTTGATGGAACACTCATTGATTCTAACGACATCATTTTAAAATCTTTACAAGAAACTGCTATGAAACATACAGGAAAAGAGCTTGACCATGAGGCTTTACAATCGATACTAGGAAAACCCCTAGCTATCCAGATGAAAGCCATTGATGAAGGTCAGTGGGAGGTTATGGATACCTTTTACCGCACCTATTACCGAGCTCATCGCGATGCTTTAACAAAAACTTTTGAAGGTATTAAACCTATGCTCGATGCCTTGAAGGATGCAGGTTGTAAGATGGGAATTGTATCTAATAAGGGTAGGAGCGGTATACATCATGCCCTTGAAAAATTTGAGCTAGGATCTTACTTTGACGCTGTTATTTCTTCTGATGATGTTGTTGAGAAAAACCTAAAGTCGAATGTGTCGATAAAGCCCTCGCATTATTAAGTGGTTCGCCTTCAGAGACACTCCTTGTAGGGGACAGTATTCATGATATAGAATGTGGAAAAAAATGCAGGTGTTGATACGGCACTAGTAGGATGGACCATTATAGATAGGCATCGCATTATGCATTTAGAACCTGAATATGTAATTGAAACTCCAAATGAACTCGTAAACATAATAAAGTTAGCGCATTAATAAATAGAAAATAGAAAACAAAACAAAACCTGAACAATGCTCGCCGCATTGTTCAGGTCGCTATCGCGCCCAATGTCTATCTATTAATGCGTGTAAAAAGGTGAAATATTCTAACTTTTTATACGCATAAATAAATAGACGCTTGGTTTTGTTTTTCACGAACATAAAAGACGGAAAGCCAATGGCTTTCCGTTTATTTTTTATGATT
>LQAI01000164.1_pt1 | contig 13685 bp, 11 predicted proteins | sample 1535821 | NCBI WGS metagenome assembly LQAI01 (sample SAMN04331586, study PRJNA305678) | bioreactor metagenome | isolation source: bioreactor_5 inoculated with Wadden Sea sediment 1st replicate of a... | place: Germany:Bremen | reverse complement strand
TCTTCTTTATTCCTCCATTGGAATGTTTTTAAGGATTTTAATTTTTTTACCACCTGAAATGCGCAAATGCCTTGTTGGCTTCTGCCATCTTGTGAGTGTCTTCTTTCTTTTTAATGGCGCCGCCCCGCTGATTGTAGGCATCCATGAGTTCGGCGGCCAGCTTTTTTCAAACCCTTTTTCGGAGCGTCCCCGGCTGTAATTGATCAACCACCTGAAAGCAAGTGCGGTCTGCCGGGCCGGATTGATATCCGTGGGGACCTGATAGGTGGACCCACCGATTCTTCGGGATTTGACTTCCACAGCCGGACGAATATTGTCAACCGCTTTTTTGAAGACATCCAAAGCCGGCTCTCCCACTTTTTCCTCAGCGATCAACAAGGCACTGGTCACAACTTTCCGGGCCGCATTTTTTTGCCGTTTTTCATCACGCAGTTCACGAATTTCGCTGCAAGCTTTTGTTCCTGCGTGGCATTTTTCATCAGATTTTCATTTATGATATGTTTTTGTGCCATGTATCATGTCCATTTATTATCTTGATTGATTTACTTGGGTCTCTTGGCACCGTACTTTGAACGGCCCTGACGTCTGTCATCCACACCCAGGGTATCCAGTGCACCTCTGACGATATGATAACGGACGCCCGGAAGGTCCTTGACCCTGCCCCCTCTCACCAGAACCACTGAGTGCTCCTGAAGATTGTGGCCCATGCCCGGTATATATGCCGCAACTTCCATGCCGGTCGTCAATCTGACTCTTGCCACTTTTCTCAGTGCGGAGTTCGGCTTTTTAGGCGTTGATGTATACACCCTGGTACAAACGCCCCGCTTCTGAGGCCCACCTTTCAAAGCAGGCGTACTTACCTTTTTCTCAGCTTTTTTTCTGCTCTTTCTCACCAACTGATTAATGGTCGGCATAATTTTCAACGCTCCTTATACATTCTATACATCGCCTTATACGACAAAATATTTAATTCTACTTTCTAAAAATTAAAATGTCAAGAAATTTTTGTTTTTGCCTCAGACAAGCTCGGTACCACCCAATTCCACCTCGACGTTTCGATATCCCGGAAAACCGGTACCGGCAGGGATCAAGCGGCCCATGATTACATTTTCCTTCAACCCCTTGAGCCCATCGTATTTTGCCTCAATGGCGGCCAGGGTCAACACTTTGGTGGTTTCCTGAAACGACGCCGCAGACAGAAAGCTGTCGGTTGACAACGAGGCCTTGGTGATCCCCAGAATCAGGGGCTCCCCTTTGGCCGGTTCGCCGCCCTTCATGGCCACTTCCCGGTTGGTCTCTTCGAACATGACCCGGTCCACCTGCTCATCCGGAATAAAATTGGTATCTCCGGTGGATACCACCTTAACCCGCCGCATCATCTGCCGAATTACTACCTCAATGTGCTTGTCATTGATCCGGACCCCCTGGAGTCGATACACTTCCTGCACCTCATCCACCAGGTATTTGGCCAGGGCCACTTCCCCCTTGATGTTCATGATATCCTGGGGATTGGCACTACCGGCGATCAGCGGATCCCCGGCTTTGACAAAATCACCGTCATATACGGTGACATGCTGACCCTTGGGAATGGCGTATTCCTTTTTCTCTCCCACATCTGACGGGGTCACGGTGACCTTCTGTCGGCCCTTGGTCCCTTTGGACACGCTGATCGTCCCGTCGATTTCGGTCAGGATGGTGGGATCTTTGGGTTTTCGCACCTCAAACAGTTCCGCCACCCGGGGCAGACCGCCGGTTATATCCTTGGTCTTGGTGGTGGCCCGGGGCAGCTTGGCAATGACATCCCCTGCCAGGACATGGTCATCTTCTTCCACGGTAAGGATAGCATTGACCGGAAGGAAATACCGGGCAGCCACATTGGAAGAAGGCAGTTTCACCGCCTTTCCACTGTTGTCCCGCAGGGTGATGCGGGGGCGGGTTTCACTGTCTTTTCCTTCAGTGATGGTCCGGCTGACCTTGCCGGTCACCGGGTCGATCTGCTCCTGGACGGTATTGCCGATCTGGATATCGGCAAACCGGACCCGGCCTGACACTTCGGTGATAATCGGGGTAGTGAACGGATCCCAGCTGGCAATGATATCACCGGGTTCTATGGGCTGCCCATCCTTGACGTGAAGGGTGGCCCCGTAAATCACGGTTTCCTTGGCCCGTTCCCGCCCGTCTTCCCCCACAATGGTGACCCCGCCGCCTTTCCGATTCATGACAATGACATCGTTACCGGCCGTGGTCACGGTCTGAAGGGTTTCATTGTATTTGAGAATCCCGCCGACCCGGGCTTTGACTTCCGCCACCTCCACTTTTCTGGAAGCTGTGCCTCCGATATGAAAGGTCCGCATGGTCAGCTGAGTGCCGGGTTCTCCGATTGACTGGGCCGCCACGATACCGATGGCTTGACCGATCTCCACGGTATCCCCATGGGCCAGATCCCGGCCATAACACTTGGAACAGACTCCATACTTGGAATTACAGGTCAGCACCGAACGGATTTTCACTTTTTGAACCCCGGCTTCCTCGATTTTCGTCACATGGGCTTCAGTCAGTTCCGTATCAACGCCCACAATGTATTCATCGGAATAAGGGTCTCTGACATCTTCCTGAACCACCCGTCCCAGGATACGTTCACCTAAGGTCTGGATGACCTCGCCGCCTTCATACAGCGCTTCCACTTCGATCCCGTTGATCGTGCCGCAATCGTTTTCAACGATGGTGCAATCCTGACCCACATCTGCCAGGCGCCGGGTCAGATAACCGGAGTTGGCTGTTTTCAGGGCTGTATCCGCCAATCCTTTCCGGGCCCCATGGGTGGAGATAAAGTACTGCAACACAGTCAGTCCCTCGCGAAAACAGGCCGTGATCGGGTTCTCGATGATCTCGCCGGAGGGTTTGGCCATCAGGCCGCGCATCCCGGCCAGCTGCCGCATCTGATCCTTGGACCCTCTGGCACCGGAATCCGCCATGACATACACGGCATTCAATCCTTCCAGGGCCTCGATGTTCTTGGCACCTGTCGGATTTTTCATCACCTCCATCATGGCATTGGCAATATCGTCCGTGGCCTGGGCCCAGATATCCACCACTTTGTTATATTTTTCTCCCTGGGTGATCAATCCCTCGGCATACTGATTTTTAATTTCCAGAACATTTTTTTCCGCAGTGCCGACAATTTCCCATTTCTGGTCCGGAATGATCATGTCATCCACACAGATGGAAAGACCGCCCAGGGTGGAATATTTATACCCAATATCCTTGAGCCGGTCGGACAGCACCACTGTTTCCTTCAACCCGATGTTCCGGTAGGCATAATCGATGAGATTGACAATGGACCCCTTGTCCATCAGTTTGTTCACCAGTTTGAACGGCAGCGTGGTTTTCCGTTCGTCCACCTTAAAAATGGTAAACCGGTCTCCAACAATCCGAACATCTGTGAACTGGTCCTGTTTCAAACCGAACAGTTGCTCCACCACCACATCCGATACCTGGAACAGATTCTTGAATTCCTTACGGGTCAGCAGCCCGGTCTTACCCGTGGTTTTTTTGATCTGTTCGTCGAAAATTTATTTAATACCTCATCAAAAAATTTTCCGGCTTTCAGTTCCGCCAGCGCCTGCTCGCAGGTCTCCTGGCTTTCGGTTCGGATCCGGCTCAAAGACAGCAGTGTGTCACCGGGAATGGTCTCCCACAGAAGAATCCGTCCCGTAGTGGTCTCATATATCTCTCCATCGATCCGGACCTTTATCTTGGCATGAAGGGCCAGCGCACCCGCATCAAAGGCGTACCGGACTTCATCGATGGAAGAAAAGACACTGCCCTCACCTTTCTGGTTCGCCACGGCACGGGTCATGTAGTAAATACCCAGCACAATATCCTGGGTGGGCACAATAATGGGCTGGCCATTGGCAGGTGACAGAATGTTGTTGGTGGAAAGCATCATGACCCGGGCCTCCAGAAGCGCTTCCAGGGACAGCGGCACATGCACCGCCATCTGGTCCCCGTCGAAATCCGCATTGAATGCCGGGCAGACAGAGGATGAAGTTGAATGGCCTTGCCTTCTATAAGGACCGGTTCAAAGGCCTGAAATCCGAGACGGTGCAGGGTGGGGGCCCGGTTGAGCATCACCGGATACTCCTTGACCACCGACTCCAAAGCGTCCCAGACTTCATTCTCTTCCTTTTCCACCATCTTCTTGGCACTTTTCACCGTGGAAACCAAACCTTTTTGTTCCAGGTAATTATAGATAAACGGTTTGAAAAGTTCCAAGGCCATCTTTTTAGGGATCCCGCACTGATGAAGCCGAAGTTCCGATCCCACGGTGATCACGGTACGGCCGGAATAATCCACCCGTTTTCCCAGAAGATTCTGACGGAACCGGCCCTGTTTTCCCTTCAACGTGTCGCTCAACGATTTGAGGGGCCTCTTGTTGGTTCCCGTGACCACCCTGCCGTGCCGCCCATTGTCAAACAGGACATCCACCGATTCCTGGAGCATCCGTTTTTCATTTCTGACAATGATATCCGGAGCATTCAGATCCACCAGCCGTTTGAGCCGGTTGTTCCGGTTCAATACCCGGCGGTATAGGTCGTTGAGATCGGAGGTGGCAAACCGCCCCCCTTCCAGCGGCACCAACGGCCGCAGATCCGGCGGCAGAATGGGGCAGGCCGTCATGATCATGCGGGACGGTTCAATACCGGAGGTCAGAAACGCGGAAATCACCTTGAGCCGTTTGGCCATTTTCTGTTGTTTGGCCACGGATTTGGTCAGGCTGATCTCCTCTTTAAGGGTATCATGGATGCCTTGAAGATCCAGTTCATCCAGCAGTTTCAAAATTGCCTCAGCCCCGATTCCCGCCACAAACCCTTCTTCACCGAAGGTGTCAATGGCCTCATAATACTGATCATCCGACAGCAGCTGATATTTTTTCAACCCGGAATCTTTGGGGTCCATCACAATATAGGAATCGAAATACAGTACCTTTTCCAGGCTCTTCAGGGTCAAATCCAGGCGTTGCCGATCTTGGAGGGCAGACTTTTCAGAAACCAGATATGGGACACCGGGGATGCCAGTTCGATATGGGCCATGCGTTCCCGGCGCACTTTGGACTGAATCACCTCGACTCCGCACTTTTCACACACCACCCCCCGGTGTTTCATCCGCTTGTACTTACCGCAGTTACACTCGTAATCTTTGGTAGGGCCGAACACCTTGGCACAGAACAGTCCATCCCGCTCCGGCTTGAATGTCCGGTAATTGATGGTTTCCGGTTTTTGATCTCACCGTGGGACCACTCTCTGATCTGGTCGGAAGACGCAAGACTGATCTGAACCCCTGATACACCTTGGGATCTTTTGGTTTTGCGAAGAAATCGTATATATTGTCCAAAGCGTTCTCCTTATTTGCTGCCTTCTATAAGATTCATGTCCAAACCCAGACTGTTGAGTTCCTTGATCAATACGCGGAAAGATTCCGGCATGCCCGGCTCCAGGACACTCTGGCCCTTGACAATTTTCTCGTACATTCGGGTTCTGCCCACCATATCATCGGATTTAACTGTAAGGAATTCCTGAAGTGCATGGGCTGCCCCGTAGGCTTCCATAGCCCAGACTTCCATCTCACCCAATCGCTGCCCTCCGAACTGGGCCTTACCGCCCAGGGGCTGCTGGGTGACCAGAGAATAGGGACCGATGGACCGTGCATGAAGTTTGTCATCCACCAGATGGTGCAGTTTAAGCATATACATGGTACCGACGGTGACCGGTGTATGAAAAGGCTCACCGGTTCTGCCGTCATAAAGGACTGATTGACCGGATCTTTGATACCCGGACATCTCGAGCAGGTCCTTGATTTCTTCTTCTGTGGCCCCGTCAAATACCGGCGTGGCCGTATGAACCCCATTCCGATAAAGGGAGGAAAACTCCAGCAGTTCCCGTTCATCCATGACGTCGATCCGATTGGCCAGGGCATCTTCAATGTCATCTGCCTTTTGCTTGTCTGTCAGGGAAAACACACTTCTGAGCTTGTCACGAAGTGCATCCAGCCGCTTTTCCTCAATCATTTCATTGATCTGCTGGCCCAAACCGAAAGCGGCCTGACCCAGATGAATTTCAAGGATCTGTCCCACGTTCATGCGGGACGGGACGCCCAGCGGGTTCAGCACCATGTCCACAGGTCGTCCGTCCGCAAAATAGGGCAGATCTTCCACCCTCAGAATCCTGGAAACCACACCTTTGTTCCCATGGCGGCCGGCCATTTTATCTCCCACAGACAATACCCGTTCCATGGCCACGCTGATTTTGATCAGTTTCAACACCCCCGGAGGCAGATCATCTCCTTTTTCAAAACGGGAAACCTGTCGATTGAAATGTTCTTTGGCCTTTTTGATCTGTTCCTGGGCCTGTTCCAGAACCTGCTGGGCCTGTTCCGTGGCCACAGCATCTTCCACAGACAGGTTCACCAGAGAAGATACCGGAATATTGCCCAGGATACCGGAAACAATGACATCGCCCTTCTTGATCCGGATTTTTCCGTTTTTCTCCAGATCCGAAAGCACCTTCTGCCCGGACAAAATCGTTTCGACCTTTTCTCTAGCCACCTGGGAAATAATGCCGATCTCATCATCCCGGTCCTTTTCCAGACGTTCGATCTCTTCATCCTCGATAAGTCGGGTCCGGTCATCTTTGGGCAGCCCTCGTCTCGAAAACACCTTGGCATCGATCACTTTTCCACTGACACCCGGCGGTACCGTCAAAGAGGTATCCTTGACATCTCCGGCCTTTTCCCCAAAATTGCCCGCAACAGTTTTTCTTCCGGAGACAGCTGCGTTTCGCCCTTAGGGGTAATTTTTCCCACCAGGATATCTCCCGGATTCACCTCCGCCCCTAAGCGGATAATCCCGCTCTCATCCAGATTTTTCAGAGCATCCTCGCCCACATTGGGAATATCCCGGGTGATCTCTTCTTTCCCCAGTTTGGTGTCCCGGGCCAGGACCTCGAATTCCTCAACGTGCACGGAAGTATACACCCCCTCTTTTACCAGACGTTCACTCACCAGGATAGAATCCTCATAATTGTACCCATCCCAAGGCATGAACGCCACGGTAACATTTTTTTCCCAGCGCCAGTTCACCCATTTCCGTGGAAGGTCCGTCTGCGATTACCTGCCTTTTTTGACCCGGCTCCCTTTTGCCACAATGGGGCGGTGGTTGAACAGGTGTTCTGATTGGACCGGACGAATTGGTGCAGTTGTAGATGGAAACCGCCTTGTCAAACCCTTTGATATCATCATCGTCATTTCTTACCACAATCCGCTTGGCATCCACATCCACGACGGTCCCGTCATAGTCCGCCACAATAGTCACTCCCGAATCCCTGGCCACCACACTCTCCATGCCTGTGCCCACCAGAGGTGCCTCACTGCGGATCAATGGGACTGCCTGACGCTGCATGTTGGATCCCATCAGCGCACGGTTGGCATCGTCGTTCTCCAGAAACGGAATCAATGCCGCAGACACGGATACCAGCTGATTGGGAGACACGTCCATGTATTTGAGCACATCCGGAGGTACCAGTTCAAATTCACCCGCCACCCGGGCGGATACCCGGGGATTCACAAACCGGCCCTCCGGGTCAAGCAAGGCATTGGCCTGGGCAATGGGATGATCTTTTTCCTCAAACGCACTCAGATGCCGGATAGTTTTGCTGGCAATAGAATCTTTCACCAGACGGAAAGGAGTTTCAATGAATCCGAAATCATTGACCCGTGCATAGGTACAAAGGGATACGATCAACCCGATATTGGGTCCTTCCGGTGTTTCAATGGGACAGATCCGTCCATAATGGGACGGATGCACATCCCGGACTTCAAACCCGGCCCGTTCCCGGGTCAGACCGCCCGGGCCCAGGGCGGATAGACGGCGTTTATGGGTGGTTTCGGACAACGGGTTGGTCTGATCCATGAACTGGGACAGCTGCGAGGTACCAAAAACTCCCGAACAACGGCAGACACCGGCTTGGGGTTCACCAGGTCGTGGGGCATCATGGCATCGACTTCCTGCATGCTCATTTTTTCCTTGATGGCCCGTTCCATCCGGATAAGCCCGATCCGGTAATGGTTTTCCAGCAGCTCTCCCACAGCCCGGACCCGCCGGTTACCCAGGTGATCGATATCATCCACCTGGCCCTGGGTATCTTTGAGTTCGATCAGTGTCGCCGCCGTCAGCAATACATCTTCTTTCCGAAGTGTTTTCACGTCCAGCATGGTGTCCACACCCAGACGCAGGTTCATTTTCAACCGGCCCACTTTGGACAAATCATAGTATGCCTGACGGAAAAACAGATGATCGATAAAATCCTGGGCCACTTCAATAGTCGCCGGATTGCCCGGGCGCAGCCGGCGATAGATGTCCATCAACGCCACTTCCCTGGAATGGACCTTGTCACTGACCAAGGTTTTTCTCATGGCATCGGAACTCCGGGAATCCACATGCAGAATATGGAAATCGGATATCCCGTTCTTTTCCAGAATCTCGAAAGTATCTTCTCCGATCATCTCTCCGGCCTTGAAAAGGACTTCGTCGCTGTCAAGGTCATGGATGTCCCTGGCAAACGCCTTATCCATCAGATCTTCCAGCGATATGGGGATAAAGGTCAATCCTTCGTCCGCCAGTTGTTTCAAGGCCCGTTTTGTAAAGATTCTTCCCTGTTTTACAACCACTTCTCCGTTTTCAGGAGAAACAACGTCAAAACTGGCCCGCTGCCGTACCAAGTTGTCAGGAACAAACTCCTTAAAAAACGAGCCTTCTTTTTTTACAATGCGTTCCTTACGGTAAAAGAAATCCAGAATATCCTCACTGGTATATCCAAACGCCTTGAACAGAATGGATACGGGGAATTTTCTGCGCCGGTCAATACGGATATTGATGATGTCTTTGGCGTCGATTTCCATGTCAATCCAGGACCCTCTCACGGGAATGATCCTGGCGTTGTAGATAATTTTACCGGTGGAGTAATTCTTGCCTTTGTCGTGATCGAAAAACACACCGGAGGAACGGTGGAGCTGACTGACCACAGCCCGTTCGGTGCCATTGATGATAAATGTCCCCTGGCGTGTCATCAAAGGAATGGTACCGAAATAGATTTCCTGTTCCTTGATGTCACGGATGGTGGCATTCCCCGTATCTTTATCATGGTCGTACACCACCAATCGCACACGAATGTTCACCGGGATATCATAGGTCATGCCTCGGCTGATACACTCCTTCATGGAGTGCTTGGCTTCTCCAAAGGAATAGGACACATATTCCAGCGATGCCGTATCCGTGAAATCCTTGATCGGGAAAACCGATTTGAACACAGCATGAAGCCCTTTTTCGTCCCGTTCCGCTGGCGGAGTCTCACGTTGTAAAAAGCTTTCAAAAGAATTTCGCTGCATTCCGATCAGGTCAGGAATATCGATGATTTTCCGCTTGCTGCCAAACTCTTTTCGTATACGCTTGTTGGTCAAAAGGCTGTCGGTCATGTTTTCTCCCAAAAGTGAGTTTTTCCAACCGTAAAAGCGGAGACACGACCCCATTGTCATGTCCCCGCACAGGAATGATGCTGAAAAGCGCTTATTTTTGTGCGCTTTAGAAAAAAATTATTTTACAGAAACCTGAGCTCCGGCTCCTTCAAGCTGCTCTTTGATCTTAGCCGCTTCATCCTTGGAAATCCCTTCCTTAACGGGTTTGGGCGCCTCTTCAACCAACGCTTTGGCTTCTTTGAGCCCCAGGCCGGTAATGGCCCGGACTTCTTTAATCACGTTGATTTTTTTATCTCCCACCGCCTCAAGAATCACATCAAATTCCGTTTTTTCCTCTTCGGCTGCCGCTGCATCACCACCTGCAGGCATCGCACCGCCGGCAAATGCAACCGGGGCGGCCGCACTGACGCCAAACTTTTCTTCCAACTCCTTGATCAGTTCCGACAGTTCAAGAACCGTCATATTGGCAATAAATTCAATAACATCATCTTTTGTGATATCCGCCATTTTTATCTCCTAAAACAATTGTAAAATTCGTTGTTATCTTTAATAATTTGGAACTCATGAAATTAATGGGTGAAGCTATGCGGCTTCCTTCTGTTCTTTGATGCCGTTCAACACATTAACAAATCCCCTGGGAACACCGGCCAGAACATTGACAAACGATGTGGGAACCGCGTTAAGAGTATAGACCAGTTTGGCGAGCAATTCTTCTTTGGACGGCATTTTGGCCAAGGCCTTGATTTCATCACTATCAAGCAGTCTTCCGCCAAACGCAGCCGACTTGATTTCCAGTTTTTCATTGTCTTTGGCAAAATCAACCAGAATTTTAGATGGGGCGACCGGATCAGTCGAAGACATGACAATGGCGCTGGGGCCCTTGTAGAAGTCCGCCATCAATTCGGCACCAGTATTTTGAGAAGCTAGATTAAGCAAAGTATTTTTGACGACTTCCATACTGGCTCCGGCTTGCCTAAGTTCGTAACGCAGCCGGGTAATGGACTGAACATCAAGACCTTTGTAATCGATGAGAATAATGATCTGCGCTTCTGCCAACTGAGTAGCCAAGCGTTCAATCAGATCTTTTTTCTGGGTAAGATTCAACATTTTATTACACCTCCTTTCTTTTCAAATTCGAAGGTGCCAACTAAACCAAAACGAAACCGTTTCGTTTCTGTCTCGGCAGGCCGGCAATCCGATTATGCACGCTTGTGCACCTACTGTCTTTGACAGCTGATTCTTTTTGTTAACCCGGTTTACCAGATCAACTTATTTAATCAACAGGGGGTCGACTTTGATTCCAGGCCCCATGGTTGATGAAACACTGATGGTTTTCAGATAGGATCCCTTACTGCCGGCAGGTTTTAATGCCACGATCTTTTCCAGAAATGCTTTGACGTTTTCCGTCAATTTCTCCGGTCCAAAAGAGACTTTGCCGATGGGTGCATGCACCACACCTGCCTTTCCACCCGAAATCCGATTTTCCGGCTTTCAGTTCGTTAATCGCTTTTTCCACCTCAAAAGTAACGGTTCCGGTTTTAGCATTGGGCATTAGTCCGCGGGGACCCAAAACCCGCCCCAGTTTACCGACAGTCCCCATCATGTCCGGCGTGGCTATGGCCTTGTCAAATCCGAACCACCCATCCTTGATCTTTTCCACTATTTCGTCGGTGGCAATGAAATCCGCGCCTGCATCCAAAGCTTCCTGCTCTTTTTCCCCTTTGGCAAATACCAGAACCTTGATCTCTTTACCAAGACCGTTCGGCAGGACCACCGTCCCTCGTACCATCTGATCCGCATGCCGGGGATCCACTCCCAGCCTGACAGCCACATCCACTGTTTCATCAAATTTCACATGGCTTGAAGTCACAGCAAGGGTCATGGCTTCCAGTGGATCGTATTGCACGGTCCGGTCGATCTTCTTCAGTGCTTCTGTATGTTTTTTACTCCGCTTTGGCATTTTTCCCACTCTTATGCTATTAATAGTTAAACGACTTCAATCCCCATACTTCTTGCAGTACCTTCAATGATTTTAACCGCAGCATCGAGATCTGAGGCATTCAGGTCTTCTTTTTTTGTTTCCGCTATATTCACAACCTGATCACGGGTCACTTTTCCCACTTTGGTTCGATTCGGCTCTCCTGACCCTTTTTTGAGACCCGCTGCAGCCAGCAGCATCCTGGAAGCAGGCGGCGTTTTGGTGATAAAACTGAAAGACCGATCTTTATAGACCGTTATCACCACCGGAATAATGGATCCAGCGTCGTTTGCCGTCTTGGCGTTGAACGCTTTGCAAAAATCCATGATGTTCACTCCATGCTGACCCAGGGCCGGCCCGATGGGAGGGGATGGGTTGGCCTTTCCTGCTTCCACCTGAAGCTTAATTTGCGTCATTATTTTCTTTGCCATGTTTTCACTACTCCTGAAATCACTATTTAACCGTCAACTAAATCTTGGTAACCTGGATAAACTTCAGTTCCACAGGGGTCGGGCGACCAAAAATACTCACCAGCACTTTCACCTTTTCCTTGTCCGGAGACACATCTTCCACCGTTCCATTAAAATTGGAAAACGGCCCGTCTATCACTTTCACATCATCGCCCGGTTCAAAATAGAATTTGGGCTGGGGTTTATTTTTCCCCATCTGCATCTTATCGATAATGCTCCGGGCTTCATTGTCACTGATCGGCGCCGGTTTGTTTTTTCCACCCAGAAAGCCGGTCACTTTAGGCGTTGAGGTAATAATATGCCATGTCTCGTTGTCCAGATGCATTCTGACCAGAATATACCCCGGATAAAATTTTCGGGAGGATTCTTTTCTCTTTCCATTGACCAGTTCCACCACATTTTCAGTGGGAATCAGGATTTCTCCGAATTTTTCCGGGTATCTGGATGTTTCGATTTTCTCCTCAAGGGCTTTTTTCACTTTTTGTTCATGGCCCGAATACACGTGGACCACATACCATTTCAGAGACATGTCACCTTCCTTACTTTATGTTAGAACGACTTGGACAAGCTTGGAAAGGCTGTAATCAAAAATACCGAGAAAAATGCCTAGTATAAAAACAAAAATGATCACAACGATCGTGGTCCCGGTCGTTTGTTTACGGGTAGGCCATGTCACCTTTTTCAATTCAACCTTGACTTCTCTCAAGAATTCGGATGCAGTGGAAATGAAGTTTTGCTTATCGTCTACCGCTGTAACTTCCGATTTCAATTTTGGAGGACTTGGCACAGATGTCTGCCGGGCGGGTGAAACGTTTTCATTGGCAGTCACAGATTTATTCGCCTTCTTTTTTTTTCTTTTTGTCTTTCGGCTGTTTTTTTCTTTTGTAATCGTGACATATCACTCCTGAGGATCTATCAATGCCTGAATGAAAATTTTCACATTAAAATGGCAGGCCAGGAGGGAGTCGAACCCCCAACACCCGGATTTGGAGTCCGGTGCTCTGCCAATTGGAGCTACTGGCCTGCAATAAATCATGGCTATTTTATTTTTGTCTCTTTATGCAACAAATGCTTGTTACAGAAGCGACAGTACTTGTTCATTTCAATCTTGTCCGGCGTTTTCCGCTTGTTTTTTGTAGTCGTATAATTTCTACGTTTGCACTCAGTGCATGCCAAAGCAATCTTGATTCTGTCCACAATATTTGCACCTTATCAATATTATTCAAAAATTTCAGCAATAACGCCGGCACCCACGGTCCGTCCGCCTTCCCGCACGGCAAACCGCAGTTCTTTTTCCATGGCAATCGGAGCGATCAGCTCAACATTGATGGTGGCATTGTCACCCGGCATGATCATTTCAACCCCTTCTTCCAGGGTCAGAACACCGGTCACATCCGTGGTCCTGAAGAAAAACTGGGGCCGGTATCCGGTAAAGAACGGCGTATGACGTCCCCCTTCTTCCTTGCTCAGCGCATACATCTCCGCTTTGAACTTCGTATGCGGCGTAATGCTTCCAGGTTTCGCCACCACCTGCCCTCTTTCAACCTGATCCCGTTTGGTACCCCGCAGAAGCAGTCCAACATTGTCACCCGCCTGACCCTGATCCAGAAGCTTTCTGAACATCTCAACCCCTGTACATACGGTCTTGGCCGTGTCACGGATCCCAACCAGTTCGATTTCATCCCCCGGCTTGATCACTCCGCGCTCGA
>LQAI01000163.1_pt1 | contig 13728 bp, 19 predicted proteins | sample 1535821 | NCBI WGS metagenome assembly LQAI01 (sample SAMN04331586, study PRJNA305678) | bioreactor metagenome | isolation source: bioreactor_5 inoculated with Wadden Sea sediment 1st replicate of a... | place: Germany:Bremen | reverse complement strand
GGCAGGTTGGATGATGAAGAAGGCAATTGCGCCCAGTATGGGAATACAGCAGATTACCATCACCCAGAGGACTTTGTTCGTGGCGGAGAGCGGCCGATCTTTCAGTTGAAAGAGGGTCAAAAGAGTGAGGACGATCCAGGCCAGGACGAGTAGAATGTTGAAGCTACTAAAGATGACGCTAACTAAAACTCATTTTTTTTTCCTTTTTGTTTTATTATTCTTGTTGACTCTTGAATTATAGCGCCGGTTGCGCTCATGGAAGGGCAAGTTGATCAGGGAATCCGATAGGCGGGCGCCAGCGAAATTTTCATGAGTCTCCCGCAAGATACTTGCTTAGCCTTAATAACCTGTCTGGTGCGTTGACTTTGAGCCTGGTTCGGGATATACTGAATCAACTTTATGCAAGGATAACGAGTGTAAATGCAAAGACCTGTAGCATGTAAAAGTGACTTATAGCACGCCGGGTGAACCCCGCGCGTGCTCTTTTTATATCCCTACCTAGCGAAAGGACAAGTGCATTATGGACTCCGGATTGATCGGCAAAATTGAAAAAGCCAAACGTTATGCGAATCAACGCGATCGGATCACCTTTACGAAATTTACTGTGACCTTTAAGGGCGAGAACAATGATCATATGGTGACCTATGATAACGGTCAATGGGATTGTGATTGTGATTTCTTCCAGTCGCGCGGTCGCTGCAGTCATACCATGGCGCTTGAGATGATCCTTGAGGACATGGTTGATATTGCCGAAGCGGTCTAGGCTTTTATTTTCCCGATCACTAACTTCCTATTAAATACTTAGGCCGTGGATTTCCCACGGCCTTTTTGCTTATTGCTTATCATTCCAGGCTGGCGCACCCAGGCGGGATTGATCAGGCGCTCATTCCGGTTGAGGTTGTCCAGTTGCGCCATGTCCGCCTGATCCAGTTCAAAGAAGATGTCTGTATTGTCCAGAATGCGTTGTTCGTGCACGGATTTGGGGATGGCGACGATGTCGTGCTGGACCAGCCAGGCCAGCATGACCTGAGCCGTTGATTTGGTGTATTTTTCAGCGATTTTCTGCAGGGTGGGATCATTCAGAAATTTGCCGCGAGCCAGTGGGCTGTAGGCTTCCAACTGGATGCCCTTTTCCCGGCTGTATTCAGCCAGGTCCTTTTGGTGGAGGAAAACATGGTACTCCACCTGGTTCACTGCAGGGACCACAGCGCTTTGGCTGATCAGTTCATCAATCAGGGTGGGGGGTGAAGTTGCTCACACCGATGCTCCGGGCCAGCCCTTCCTTTTGTAATTCGATCATTGCCCGCCAGGTCTCCACGGTACGGGAGAACTTTTTGATATTTGGCCAGTGGATTAGCAGCAGGTCAACATAGTCGGTTTGCAGCTTTTTTAGGCTTTTCTTGAAGGACCTTTTTGAACTCTGATATCCCTGATTCATATTCCAGATTTTAGTAGTCAGGAAGAAAGAATCGCGTGATCGGCCGGATTCCCGCCAGCCTTTGCCGACCTGCCCTTCATTTCCATAGATTTGAGCTGTGTCAATCATGTCATAGCCATGATTGAGCGCAAAGGAGACGGCCTGGGCGCAATCGCTGTTTCTGGATTGCCAGGTTCCCAATCCCAGCCAGGGTATTTTCTGTCCATCGTTCAGCGATGTGGTTGAATGAATGTCTTTAGGCATATGATGCACTCCATTGATCCTTTTTTTAATTGATTTTACCACAGTGGGGGCAAATTGTTGAAATTTTGGATGGGCCAGAATGGAAAAAGGTATACTTAATTACCTTATGAAGAAAACCCTGACCCGAATTTTGTGCTTTCTCATACTTGTGATGCTGACCAGCAGCTGTCTGCGGCTGGCATCGTCGGCCACAGTGGACCTATCCCAGTTCACCGCCCAGCCCAGCTATCCCACCCAGGTTGAAATGGGGACTGAGATCGCGCCCACCGAGGTGTTGGATGTTGCCACGTTGAACACCTTGCGGCTTTTTCCGCTGTGGGTCGGCAGTACCTGGGTCTATGATTACCTGGGCTATTCCCTGGATGAAGAGGCTCACTGGCGTGTGACTGAAACGGTTGTTTACAGTGGTATTCTGCAGGGCCATTACGTTGCTGAAGTCGAACGGACGATTGAACTGACCCTGGGCGACCCGCCCCTGGATTTCCCCGCCTATCCGCCCGACGGTTCATTTTATTATTTGGTGGATGGTGAAAATGTCTACCGATTTGAAGGGCTGGTGGAGGCTGATCTGGATGATGCCTGGCTGGAATGGGTTTTGCCCTTTCCTGAGGATGAGAGCCCTTGGGTACCCAATCCTTGGCTTCGCGCCAGCGATGAGGATTTGGAGACCGGTTCGCGGTTTGCGCAAGGCCCCTTCGACCAGGTGGTCTCCGAAAGCGGCACAAAGGTCTGCTTTAACGTAGTTACTTCGGAGGAGGCTGGCACGGAAGAGGCCACTTTCTGCGAAGGGATCGGGGTTCTGTTTTGGGAAGCGGATAATGGTCAGGGTGAGGCTACCGGATGGAAATGATAGGCTTTGTGGTGCAATGAGGCTCCTTCACAGACTTCCTCGATGGCTTCAATTCAACTTGCGTTATCTCGGGAACCCACCCTGGGATACGGGTGTCTCTCCCCCGGAGTTGTTGGCAATTATTGCGGAAAAACAACCAGGCAGAGCGCTGGACCTGGGCTGTGGGACAGGAACGAACCTGCTGACTCTGGCGGAAAGGCTGGGAGGTCACAGGGGTGGATCTGGCTTTGCTGTCCGTGCTCAAGCCCGTCGTAAGTTCCGTAAGGCCGGGGCGTCCGCGGCAGTTTTCAGGGGGATGTTGCATCGGATGTGTTACCAAACCGGCATTTTGATTTGATATTTGATATCGGCTGTTTTCATAATTTGTCACCTGAAGGACGGGAGCAGTATCGACAAAACGTAGAACGTTGGCTGGAACCGGGTGGCGTTTATCTGATCTATGCTCATCAGAAACATATGGTTCAGGGCTTTCATGGTGTGGATGAACAGGATATCCAATGGTTTAAGAGCTTTCTGCAGTTGACCTGGCAGCGTCAGGGGAATGAGGTGCGGCCGGGTGGCGATGGTGGGCGGCCATCTGTATGGGCCAGGTTCGATAGAAGATTCGAGGTGGAAAATGCTAAATAATTTACGTGAAATCAAGGCTCACAAGAGCCATATTACAAGCGTCGTTTTCACACCGAATTCACAATTTTTATTGTCAGCCGGGATGGATAACCAGGTGCATATTTGGACCGTTGGTGATTGGCGGCTGACGAAAAGTCTTGTAGGGCATGAGAACAGCGTAAATTCACTCAGCCTCACTTCGGATGGACAGCAGGTTCTCACGGCCTCAACGGATCGAACGGTTCGTTTTTGGGATATCGGGACTGGAAAACAAGTTCAACAGTACGGTTTCAAGGGACATACGGCTTTGTTGTCCCTGATGAAAATTGATCGCAACTTTGGACAATCCCTGGTTGACCCTGGCAGAATTTCCTTCTGGAGAGGTTATCAACCGTGTAAAACCTTTCCCAAAGAGAACAACTGCTTATGCCTTCTCGCCATTTGATTCGAAAATCGCATTGGGTGGCCAGGGCGATGATATTTCCATTCGTTCATTACCTGAATTGGATTTGATTGAAAATATTGAGAAAGCCCATTCCGGGTATGTCTTATCGACACGATTCTCACCCTTAGGGCAGCTTCTGGTTTCAGTGGGTTATGAACAAAAGCTTAAGTTTTGGGATACGGCTACTTGGTCGATGCAGGACGAATTAACTTTGGAACATCAAGGTGTCCAGAATTTGGCTTTTTCCAAAAACGGAAAAATACTGGCGATTGCCAGCGATTATCTCCTAACATTAGTTGATGTTGAATCTAAACGAATTATTCATAAAGAAAATTTACCGCCGAAAGGTATTTATTGCGTTGCTTTTTCACCCGATGGGCGGTGGTTGGTGACAGGTGCGGCAGATAAGCGGCTGCGCATATGGGAATTACGGCTTGATCAATCTGATTGACCCATTGATAGTAGAGATCTAAATTATTTCTTTATTATTAAGAGGGAAAATGGTGAGTAATACGAGTTTTGGTTAATTTGAAGTGCCTTTAAGTTACCTGGTCAACCGCCAGGTAAGAAACAACACTTCTGACTGATTGCGTAGCGCCGAAAAAGGTGGATAATAGCATTCAGGATGAGAGGACTCCTATGGTCCACTTACCGAAACGAAATGGAAAACCGTACTGGCGCATGAATTTGGGAAAACAGAACGACAATAAATGGAAGAAAGCCCTGTTCGGCGCAGCCATTGGGATAGCACTCAGTGGCATCCTTGCTCTTTCACTGTATCAGTTGAGCGGGCAAGGCTTGTACCTGGCAATCATCGGGCTGGGTGCAGGCATAGGATTTTCGATCGGTGGTGGGCTGGATCAGCAGATCTAGGCCTCAATACCTCCTCAGGAAAGTTGACCAAGCTTACCTAAAAAGAACATCATTTTCTCCTCTGACTAAACCGGAAGCACTCGACTTCCGGTTCAGTCTTTAATACACCAGAACATGGGGGAATTATCGAATAAAATAGGGTATGGTGAATTTTTTATCCTGAAAGCTAAAAATGTCCTTGAAACGTCAAATCTATACCCTCGTTTTTGCATTCCTGCTGATCAGCCTGATGGTTGGTTCGACACTTCGGGGGATGCGGCCGTGGCAGGTGACATCCCAGCCCAAACCGGGTGGGCGGCGGTTGGTTATGGCGCGGGATATATGCGTTTTGACCATCTTACAGTCATTGATGGCTTATCTGAAAATTCCGTTCGCACGATCATGGAGGATCACCTGGGTTTTCTCTGGTTTGGCACCCAGGAGGGCTTAAACCAGTATGACGGTTATGACTTCACTGTGTATAAAACAGATCCGGATAACCCAGCAGCACTTTCGGATGCTTTTATCACTTCAATTGTGGAGGACCCAACTGGCGTACTTTGGGTTGGGACTTATTATGGTGGGCTGAATCGTTTTGATCGGGAGACCGGCAGATTCCGTCACTTCCAACCTGATTCCGCTAACCCGAGAGCGCTGCCTTCGGAGCGGGTCAATGCGCTGTTGATGACCACAAATGGTCAGCTCTGGGTTGGCACCCGGTCGGGTTTGAGTGTTTTGGATGGAGATCTGCAGGGCTTTACAACTTATACCCATGACTCTGAACATCGTTCATCACTCAGTGACGATGAAGTTCTAGCTCTATATGAGGACGAGGATGGGATCATCTGGGTTGGCACCGCAGATGGGCTGAACCTGTTTGACCCTGAGACGGGAATGTTCACACGATTCTTGGACCGGGCAACTACTGGGGTCTCACAGGTGAATGCCATCACTGGCGATGGCGGCCAGGCGTGTGGGTGGCACTGAAATGGCCTGCTGCATTTTGATCGGCCAAGCCGTACCTACCAAATCTATACGCACAGCGCAGAAGACCCTAATTCTCTGAGCAGTGATATCATCACAGCCCTCTATCTGGATCGATCCGGTGGGACTTTGGGTTGGGCTGGAGGAAAGCGGCTTGAACCTGATCACGGACTATCAGGGGGATGCGCTGCAAGTGGAAGTCTATTCGCATGACGATTCCGACATGAACAGCCTTAACCAGAATGAGATTTGGGCAATTCTTGAAGACAGCGGCGGTATTATGTGGTTTGGCACCCTGGGCGGTGGGATCAATAAGGCCAATCCCAGCACCCGAGCGTTTGGCTTTTACCAACATAATCCGAGAAACGCCAACTCCCCAGCAGCGGATAATATCACTGCTTTGGCTTATGACGCCATAGGAAACAGCCTTTGGATTGGGACAGCGGATTCAGGCCTGGACCGGATGAGCCTGGTGACTGGTGCATTCACCCATTTTGAAGCCGATCCGGCAAGCCTTACCGGCCTGAAAAGCAATGAGATCGTACTGTTGGATGTGGGACCGGATGGGACACTGTACGTCAGCACAGCTGATGGCGTGCTTCAATACTATGATCCGGAAATTCCCGGTTTCGCTCCCGTTTCGATCAAGTATATGGTCATCGCCAGCGATTCAGAAACAACTGCTATCGCCCATGATTCGGAAGGGTCCTTGTGGTTCAGCCAAGATACTGGCGAATTGCTGCGGCTGGATTCAACCAGCGGTCAGATTGGGCGCTTTCAATTGGCCTCGAGCGTACTGCCGGGGCTTGAAGCGGATATGGTGGTCACCATCTTTGCGGATGCGAACGGGATTATTTGGCTGGGTACGGAGTCTCAGGGATTGGTTCGGCTGGATCCTGCCAGTGGCGAGATCAAGGCCTATCAATTTGACGGCACATCGAGCGGCCCAAGCCATAACAGCATCACGAATATTGTCAGTGATAATACGGGCTCATTATGGCTTGGAACGGCCGGTGGTGGCTTGAACCGGTTTGACCCTCTCACCGAACAATTTAATTATTACACCACCCAGGATGGCTGCCCTCAAACCGGGTGTTTGGCATTGCCCAGGATGAATTTGGCTCCCTATGGCTCAGCACCGGCAATGGGCTTGCGCGCTTAAGTCCTGATTCCGGGTTGGTGCGCATTTATGATAGCCAGGATGGGATCCAGGGCAGTGATTTTAATCCGAAAGCCTATGCGATGGGGGATGATGGCTCGCTTTATTTTGGCGGTGTGAACGGCTTTAATGCTTTTTATCCGACCCAGATTTCGGAAAACAACCACATTCCACCGGTCGTGATTACCTCCATTTCCCTTTTCAATGAGGTGTTGGAGACAAATATCAATGACTGCACCAGGACACTCACCTTGACGGAGAGCCAGAATTTTCTCTCCTTTGAATTTGCTGCTCTGGACTATACAGCACCGGACCGGAATCAATACGCCTATATGATGGAAGGCCTGAACGAAGAATTTGTCTATTCAGGAACTCGCCGTTATGCGGATTATCCCAACATGCCCTGGGGTAGCTACACCTTCAGGCTGATTGCTGCGAATAACGACGCCATCTGGAACTCGGATGGAGCTTGCGTAAAGATCAATATCAAACCGCCTTTCTGGGCCACCTGGTGGTTCATTGGATTGGTTGGATTAGTTCTGGCCGCGAGTGTGGTTTTGGGCTATCGTTGGCGTCTGGCGCAAAGCGAAAGGATACGTAAGACGCTGGCTTTGCAGGTCTTTGAGCGGACCAATGAAATTGAACGCCGGCGCCAAATAGCCTCAGGGTTGAGTGAGGTTATCCGGTTATTGAACACCAACGAACCGCTGGAAAAGAGTCTTGACTTTATTGTCCAGCAAGCTGTTGGGTTGACCTCAGCGAGTAAAGCAGTGGTATTTGACCGCCAGGGAGACCTGGTTGGGGTGCGGTCTGCCTATCCGCAAGGCATCACCCGGCCGATTGACCTGACAGACCCGCAATCCACCAGCGCCGGGATATTGCGAGAGAGCATTTTCCTAGATCGTTTATTGATCTATTCCCGGATTGATCCGCTGACAATGAAGGCTAGCCGGAAATGGGAAATGGTTGAAGGGGATTATCGCACTGCGATCTGTATTCCCCTTTTAGTGGAGGAAGCGGTATTTGGTGGGCTGGTGTTATTCTATGACGAGGAGCGGACTTTCTCCCCGGAAGACATCAACCTTGCCAGGATCCTGGCTAATCAAGCCTCTTTGGCGATTACCAGTAATGTACTAAAAGGCAAGGCGCAGGAATCGGCAGTGATCGCAGAACGAAACCGACTTGCCCGTGATCTGCATGATGCTGTGACGCAGACTTTGTTCTCAACCAGCCTGATTGCAGAGGTGCTGCCCAAGATTTGGGTGAAAGACCCTGAATGGCGCAGAAACAGCTGGAAGAACTTGGTCAGCTGACCAAAGGCGCGCTGGGTGAGATGCGCACCCTCTTGATGGAACTGCGCCCTTCGGCGCTGGAAGACGCTGACCCGGCTGAACTGTTTAAACATTTGGTCAATGCCTTTTCCGGTCGGACGGGCGTGCCGGTAGATTTCTTAGTGGAAGCTCCAGCTGATTGCGGGATGCCCGTGGAAGTGAAGAATGTATTTTATCGGATCGCGCAGGAAGGCCTAAACAATATCTTCAAACATGCGGATGCCTCAAGGGTTTGGTTTCGCTTTTCTTGCCAGGGGCAGGAAGCCACGCTATCCATCAGTGATGATGGGCAGGGCTTTACCAGGGAGGATATCCCCGCCGGGCACCTGGGATTGGGAATCATGAGAGAGCGGGCGGAGACAGTTGGTGCTGAATTGACTTTGGTAAGCCATCCCGGTGAGGGAACAACTTTACGTTTGAATTGGAAGTCAGCCAGGAATAGATTAAAATAGTATAGGAGATGGTTTGAGCCATAAGAGGAGAGGAAAGACCGATGGTAAATGAACGACCGATTAGGGTGATGATCGTTGATGACCACAAGGTGGTCCGCAGCGGTCTCAGTGCTTTCCTGATGGCTTATGATGATCTTGAGCTGGTGGCACAAGCGGATAGCGGCGAAAAAGCAATTGCAGTTTGTCATATGAGTAAACCGGACGTGGTCCTGATGGACCTTGTCATGCCCAAGATGAACGGTGCAGAAGCCACGGAAGCGATCCTGAAAAATTGTCCCGAAGTTAAGGTTATTGCGTTGACAAGCTATAAGGAGCAGGATTTGGTGGAAGGCGCTCTGAAAGCCGGCGCCATTGGGTACCTGTTGAAAGATGTGGACGCCGATGACCTGGCGAACGCCATCCGGCAAGCTTTTGCCGGGAAGCCGACCCTGGCACCTGAAGCGGCTCAAATCCTGATCCAGGCCTCCCGCCAGGTTTATCATCCCGGCATTGACCTGACAGGGCGTGAACGTGAAGTGCTTGGCCTGCTGGTGGAAGGGCGGACCAACCCGGAAATTGCGGAGATACTGTTTGTTAGTAAATCAACGGTAAAATTCCATGTGAGCAGCATCCTGAATAAACTGCAAGTTTCGAGTCGGACTGAAGCCGTCGCGAAGGCCTTGCAGGAAAATCTTCTATCCCACTAATTGCATCACCTGGTTTAAGGTAGCTAACCCAATGAGGGTTTTATTCATTAATCCTATTGAACATAGGCCTATCAAATCCACCGTCAAATTAATGGATGGAGGGAAAAGGGGAGGATAAGTCTTAAAATGGTTGGTTTGGATAAGAAGTCGGAATTGCTTGACCTATATCGAAAATATCCCTGTCGGACGCTGCCTAATGCTTTTTGGAAGACGGGAAAAATCTGGCCGGTTTGAGGATATACCTTCAGCAAGATGCTTTTGGTGATGCTATTGGGCTGGCTTTGTGGAGAGAGGACAAGATGATGGCACTTTGGTGCCGAAAATGGGCGGATTGCCCTTTTTCGAGGCGGGAATTGGCTGCCTATTCATTCATTTTGGTCCATGATGACGCCCTGTCATTATTCAATGGCTTCACTTTTGACCGCCGGGAACCGTACTTTCGCATTATTCACAAAGGGGATCCGCCGGTATATAATTGTCCTCCTCAATATCAATATGTCACCGTTGACCCGGAAAATGATATTGAAGCCATTGCAGAAATGATTCGGGTGTGTTATCCCGGAAGCACCATGACAGCCGCAGAGGTTCGGGGCTGGCTGGACCATCCGGTCTACAATCCCACTTTGTGGATTTGGGCAGTCGATATTGAAACCGGAAAAAAGGCAGGGCTTGGGATTGCGGAAATGGATTCGGATCTTGGCGAGGCATCTATCGAATGGGTCCAGGTGCACCCTGATGAACAGGGTAAAGGTCTTGGCAAGGCTGTTGTGGCGGAAATTCTCCGCCGAGTGGCAGATCGGGCGGTGTTCACCTCCGTTTCGGGCCGCGAGGACAACCTGACCCATCCGGAACGTCTTTACCGTCGCTGCGGTTTCACAGGATCGGATGTCTGGTGGCTGTTGGCAAAATAGTTTAATCATTGATTAGCTTATCTCTCTCACCAAAATTAAAACGAGCAAAGCTATGGTTATGAAAAATCAAGAACAAGAGAATTTGGATTCCATCGAGATACCAAAGAAAAAGAAAAAGAAAAAGAAGAGAATCTTCGCTCGTCGCAAGACACAGCGATGGAGCGCCAGGGTGATTGTGGCAGTATTGGCCCTCAGTTTCATCCTGATTTCCTTATATTGGATTCCTGCGAATTTGAGTTATAAGGTCCGGGAACTTTTAGCATTTCAGCGATGGAATCAACAGAGGTGAACCTGGTGGTGTTTTTGCCTACATCAGGCGCCACCCAAACCCTCACAGACCCTGAAGTGACATGGCCCGGCACCTGGCAGGTCGAGACGATCGGGCGGATTGCGTTGCTCAGGCTGGCTGCAGAAATCCAGGCCGGCGAGACGCTCACGGCGGAGGTTATCTATCGGGTGGACACAACCTCCGGTGAAGCCAGCTGGATTGGAGAACCAGTGTTGCCTGAAGAATTGCTTCCCAGTGATGACATACCAGCGGATTCACCAGAAATCATTGCTCAGGCGGAAAGCATGATGGTAGGTGATGACACCCTGGCAACCGCCAAAGTGATTTATGATGCTGTGGCCGCGCAAGAAGAGATCGGGGATGGGAGAGAAAGGGCTAATTTTGTCGCAACACTCAACCGGGCAGCCCAAATCCCCACCCGGGTGGTGACGGGCTGGGTCCTTCCGGATTTAGTTCCCTTGTTCAGCCAGCGGCTTACAAATGAAACAGGGCTGCAGCGTTGGAATGAGACCTATTTGCAGGACGCCTGGCAGTTGGAAGATGCCACTTGCTGCCGCCAGTTCCCCAGGCAGCGATTATTGGGCTGGACCGAAGGCCGTCATCTCGTATTGGACGAGGTAGGCAATCTGGAAGCGGTTGCGCAATCTTTGGCGGATGAGGCTGGTCAGGGAAGTTGGCAGAACATTTCACTGTCTTCTCCTGTTTTTGCAGCCTGGTCTCAGGATGGCAAGGAACTTGAGATTTTCGGCTGAGATGAAAGTCCAAAAAACCTGGGATGGGCGTTGGGCGATGGCTATTGCGGTTGTGACCATTCTGGCGGTGCTGGAAAAGATGATGGAAACCGATTATTTCACAAAGAAATCAAAACGGAAACCCCTAGGTTATGAAATCTAGAATCGTGTTTTTGGTGATCGTGTTGACGGCCGGGGTATTTTTCGGCTGTTTACCTGCCCCGACCCAGACCCTTGAACCGGATACGCCCGTGGAATATCAAATTCAGGTTCAGGATGTTTTGGTGGAACCCGGCGTCCAGGTGGCATTAATGGGAAGCACGACCTTGCCTGAGGGTAATTGTGTATATACCCAACTGGTGCAGGAGAACACAGCGCTGGAATGGTGGCCAGTGGGCAAGTGCTTCCCCGTTTCCCCGCCGGAGTGGTCTTTTGCTATTCCATTGGGCGTGGAAGGTGCACCGGATGATCTGGAGCGGGATACGGATTATTGCATTAGGGTTTGGTGGCCGGGCGCACCCTCAATCACCCTGGCAGAATATCACTTCACCCTGACCGAGTCATTCGTGCCATAGCGGGTGGACCCGAGGAAGGAATCGGATATGCTGGCCTATTTTGAAGTTTATGACAAGATGCTTTTGGAATTGCTGGAGCGTATGGATGGCGCATTTTCGGACCTCTCCGAGGATGCGCTGGACTGGACGCCTGATCCCGCGGTGAATTCCATCACCGTGTTGGTGGTGCACACCACAGCGGCTTTACACTATTGGATCGGCGCCATGCTGGGCGGTGAGGATGTGAAACGTGACCGCAGTGAAGAATTTACAGTCCGAGGCTATTCCAAGTACCAATTACATGAGCTGATCCGTGCGGCGGAAACTGCTGTTCATCAGGTGTTGGACCAATGCACTATGGAGGACCTGGAGAAAAAACGCTATTCGGTCATCCATAAGGATTATTTCAATGGGAATTTCTCGCTGGCCCATGCGCTTGAGCATACTGCCCTGCATCTTGGTCATTTGGAGATCATGCGGGAGCTGTGGGAACAAATCGATTGGGACCAAAAGGATTAACTGTAACGGATTTTGTCCCGTTCACCTTTAATGATAAGATTAATCTAATCCAAATTATCCAAAGAATTTGACTATCTATGGCGCATGAACGTTTTTTAGATCGGGAGACACAACCCGAACCCGAACTCGTCCGAAAAACCATTGGCAGGGAGGTTCTGCCGGTTTGGGACGATGTGGCTGCCTATCTGGCTGAGGCTTTTCCCGAGTATTCGCCGGAATGGATCTTTTACAGCGCGCAGCATGGCTGGGCGGTCCGGTTCCGCCAGGAAGCCAGGCAGCTGGTCGCCCTGTTCCCGGAGCGCGGGGCTTTTCAGCCTTGGTGATCCTCTCGCCAGAGGAAGATGAGCGGGCTTGGATAAGATCAACTACTTTAACACCAAGTTCCGAGAGCAACTCAATACGATCTCATCTCTGCCCCAGGGCCGCTGGTTATGGGTGCGGATTGAAGACCACACTGACTTTGTGGGGTTGCGGCTGCTGCTGGATTTTAAGCGATTATCTGATATCTGACCCGATTCAGCTCGAGTTGACAAAATGGGCCGGGTATTTTAACCTTAAGAACGACAAATCAGCGAAAATTAGACAAATGATCCCTGATCTCACCCAATGACAGGGTTCTTTTTGCAAATCCGGAAAATGCCTCATCTGGATGGACTGATTGGATAGGAGAGAACTTAATTTATGATTTCAGAAACTCAAATCATCCTTAGAATTTTATTGGGCGCTGCTTTGGGCGCCGTGATTGGCTTTGAACGCGAGCGGGACAACCAACCCGCCGGTCTGCGTACCCATATGATCCTGGTGATTGGTGCCACGCTGGCCATGGTGCTGTCCGTGAACCTGGGGTATCTATTTGCCCGACCCGGCACGCCAGCCGATCCAGCCCGTCTTGCAGCCCAGGTGATATCTGGTATCGGTTTCCTTGGTGCCGGTGCAATCCTGCGCTATGGGTTCAACGTTAAGGGTCTGACCACTGCGACCTCGCTTTGGACGATGGCAATTGTCGGCCTGGCTGTGGGGGCGGGTTATTATCTGGTCGGCGTGATAACCACCGCACTCATGCTGTTGGTTCTGGGGTTACTCAACGTGATTGAGAACCGCTTTGTGCGGACCTCGGTCTCCCGTTATATCTCACTTCAGGCGGATTATCGAAAGGGTGTTGTCAAAGAGATTCGGCTGCTGGTGAATGAATTCTCAGATACTTTACTGAGCTTCACGATCCAGAAGCATGTGAAGAATAAGCGCATCAGGATCCAGATTGTGGCGCGAATCCACCGCGATCAGACGCTGGAAGAATTGGTGGATGGCCTCTCGGATATTGAAGGTGTGCGCAGTTTGAAAGTGGAATAGAAGATACGTTTGCCTTAATGTGACAAAAGGAAGCCCTCATGCAGGTCACGCTTCCAGCGAGACACAAAAAAGTCACGTAGATGGCGCTGCCATCCTATGTGACCTGCGAAAAATTGTACCCCCCGCTTCTTGGCGGGGTTTTTGATTCCTATCAACCACCGGTGTATTCAACGCTGAAGAGTAGCCATCCGTAGGTCATGCTTCTAGAGTGACACAAAAAAAGTCACGTAGATGGCTTTGCCCTCATACAGGACCTACGAAGAAAATGTTACTACCAGCCGCCGGCGTACTCGACGCTATAAGGTGAACAGCTTTCTTGGGCAAGGGC
>LQAI01000162.1_pt1 | contig 13766 bp, 23 predicted proteins | sample 1535821 | NCBI WGS metagenome assembly LQAI01 (sample SAMN04331586, study PRJNA305678) | bioreactor metagenome | isolation source: bioreactor_5 inoculated with Wadden Sea sediment 1st replicate of a... | place: Germany:Bremen | reverse complement strand
AAGAGTTATTAGGTATTGCTAAAAACTGTCAAGTAGTACCCGCACATAAGCCTGAGACCTATTGGCAAGCCATTCAAATGTATTGGTTTGTACATATAGGTGTTAATAATGAACTAAACAATTGGGATGCTTATAGCCCTGGACGGCTCGACCAGCATTTAAACCCGTTTTATCAGAAAGATGTTGAAGACGGGATCCTTACACGTGAAGATGCAAGAGAGTTGTTAGAATGCTTATGGTTAAGTTTAACAACCAACCTGCCCACCTAAGTTGGTATTACTTTAAAGAGAGTGGTACCTATACAGACTTTGCCAACCTCAATACAGGCGGTGTTACACGGGATGGACACGATGGTGTCAACGAGGTTAGTTATCTCATTTTAGAAACCATGGATGAAATGAAATTATTACAACCTAGTTCTAATGTTCAGATAAGTAAAAAAACACCTCAAGACTTTCTAAAAAAAGCATGTGCGGTTTCGCGTAAAGGTTGGGGCCAACCTGCTTTTTACAATACGGACGCTATTATTCAAGAGCAACTTCAAGCTGGTAAAGACCTGATCGATGCCAGAGGTGGTGGAGCTAGTGGTTGTATAGAAACAGGATGCTTTGGAAAAGAAGCTTTCATTTTAACAGGTTATTTTAATTTACCAAAGATCTTTGAACTTACTTTAAATAATGGCTTTGATGAAAGAAGCGGAAAACAACTGGGATTAGAGCTTGGATATGGAACAGATTTGAAACGTATGACGCCTCTTTGAAGCTTATCAAAAGCAAGTCCAATACTTTGTAGATATTAAAATTAAGGGCAATAATATTATTGAGCAGATATATGCTGAAACCATGCCCTCACCTTTTATGTCTGTCATTACTGACGATTGTATTAAGTCAGGGAAGGATTATAATGCTGGTGGTGCCCGTTACAATACTAGCTATATTCAAGGGGTTGGAATAGGAACAATAACAGACTCCTTAGCTGCCATTAAATACAATGTTTTTGACAATAAGCGTTTTACTATGGAAGAACTCATGAAAGCTATGGAAGATAATTTTGAAGGCCACGAGATGATTCATCATTTAGTAAAAAATAAAAACGCCTAAGTACGGTAACGATGATGATTATGCAGATGTAATTATGCGGTCTGTCTTCGATTTATACCATGCTTCTATTACAAATAGACCTAATATGAAAGGTGGTTTCTATCGCATAAACATGCTACCTACAACATGTCACGTCTACTTTGGAAGTGTTATGAAAGCATCTGCTAACGGTCGCCTTTCTGGTAAACCTCTACCTGACGGTATTTCACCAGCAAAAGGGGCAGATCGTAATGGCCCAACTGCTGTCATAAAGTCCGCTTCTAAATGGACCACTTAAATACTGGCGGAACCCTGTTGAATCAAAAATTCACGCCATCAGTTGTTGCTGGTGATACAGGTCTTGATAATATGGCTTCTTTAGTTAGGTCTTACTTTGCTATGGATGGTCATCATATTCAGTTTAATGTGATAGACAAGAAGGTGCTTCTGCAAGCACAAGCTAATCCTCAAGATTTCAATGACTTAATTGTTCGAGTTGCAGGCTACAGTGATCATTTTAATAATCTAGATAAAGCACTGCAAGACGAAATCATCGAACGAACAGAACAACAGTTTTAAGTAGAAAGAAAAATGATTTTGAAACAATTATATTAGCCACTGAAACCACGGAAGAAAATATTTTTGAAAACTTAAATACAGGTGGAAATGAATACACTTTCCATATGTACTTTCTTATCTTTTCAAATTACGTCCATGTTTTCCGTGTATTCAGTGGCAAATTCTTTAGTTTATTTCTTTACATACATTATAGGAGAATGCTTTATGAATAAGATAATAGGTTTTATTGGAGCTGGGAATATGGGTGGTGCTATGATTGGTGGCATCCTTAAGGCACAACTGATTTCATCTGAAAATATTCACGTTTTTGATTTAAACACAAGTAAACTCAATAGCATGAAGCAAGAATTTGGTATTCAAACAGCTTCATCTGCACAAGAGCTAACAAAGAATTGTGACTGGATCATTATTGCCGTTAAGCCCAACATTTTCCCTCCAGTACTTAAGGATATAAAAGAAGTTTTAGATGCTTCAAAACTCTTATTTCTATAGCGGCTGGTGTAACTATCGAGCAGATAGAAAACCTTGTTGGCAAAGAGCAAAAGATCGTAAGAACAATGCCTAATACGCCAGCATTAGTTGGTCAAGGCATGTCTGCTATATGTCCAAATAATCAAATTGACTCTCAAGAAGTCGATGACATTGTTAAGATTTTTGAATCTTTTGGCAAGGCACACATAGTAAAAGAATACCTCATCGATGCCGTTATTGGGGTCAGTGGTTCTGCACCAGCTTATGTCTTTATGTTTATTGAAGCCATGGCAGATGCAGCTGTGCTTGGTGGTTTACCTCGGAATACAGCCTATGATTTTGCTGCGCAAACCGTGATGGGTGCAGCAAAAATGGCCCTTGAAACAGGAAAGCATCCAGGTGAATTAAAAGATATGGTTTGCTCGCCTGGAGGTACAACTATTGAAGCTGTACGCTCTTTAGAGAAACACGGTTTTAGATCTGCAGTTATTGAGGGCATGCTTGACTGTATGAATAAGTCTAAGAAAATGAGTGAATAACTCTTTAGATATTTCTACTTTTTAAAATAATATCAACGTTATGCAAACAGCCTCACAGATTTATGTGAGGCTGTTTCATTGGGTTGTGCACTCGAACCAAAACATCTATTGGGGTAAATGTTACTGAGTGCGCTATATTAATTCTTTTAAATATGGAATAGATTCCAGTGCGCCATACTTCTGAACAGTAATTGCTCCTGCCTTATTGGCTAAACCTATATATGTTCTTAAATCATCAAGGCTTAATGTATCATTTTTTGCTAGACATGCAACAATGGTTCCTATAAACGCATCTCCTGCACCCGTGGCATCAACCATTTTAACAGATTCTACTGGTATTAATTCTTGATAATCAGCTGTAGATAATAAGGCTCCTTTTGATCCAAGGGTTACCAAAACATACTGTGCACCTAATGAATTCAGCTCTAAAGCTGCATTCTCAATAACCTTTTCTCCTGTAATTAACTTTGCTTCCTCTTCTGACACTTTGACAATATGTGCCGAGCCAATAAATTCTTTAGAGCTTCTTATAAAGTTTTTCTTGATCATATTCAAACAATGCATCTCTATAATTGGGGTCAAATGTAATCCATTTGTCATTAACCTTCGCATAATCTAAGAGGTCGAAATAAGTTTCTCGAAGATCGCCTTCAAGAAATGCAGTTGCACTACCAAAATGAAATACATTTGCATTTTCAAGTACATTTAGATCAATCATGTCATATGTGTATTCAGCATCTGCTCCTCGATTAAATTTGAAATCTCTTTCACCGTCTGAATCAAGTGATACAAAAGCTAAGGTTGTATTGGCATTAGACGTTTTAATCAAGTTCTCAGTATTAACATCATATTTTTTTAGTGTTTCTTCAAGATAATAACCAAATTGATCGTCTCCTACGGCACCAAGCATATATGCTTGAGCACCCATTTTTTTATTGCCACAGCTACATTAGCAGGGGCACCTCCAGCCATTTTTATAAAATTAACACCTTCCATTAGAGATGCAGTTTTATCAGAGCAAATGAAGTCAATTAATAACTCCCCAGGACATATAACTTTTCCCATTTATCTACCCTACTCGAATTACTGATTTAACAATATCTCTTTTGTTACGAATGCTTTTTCAAGTGCATTGGGAACATCATCAAAATCAAAAATGTCTGTGACTAACTTCTCAAGCATTAAATCGTTTTTAGATACTGCCTCAATAGCCATTGGATAAATGTGTTTATATCTAAATACAGTTTCAAAAGTTAACTCTTTGTCTAAGGCTAAACTCATTTCTAAATCCATTTTGCCTGTAGAAGAGTAGCCTACTAATACTACTGTCGCACCTTTGGCAGTTGCGTGTATACATTGATTTGTTGTTACTGTAGTTCCAGCTGTTTCAATAGCTAAATCGACACCTCTACCTTTTGTTATTAGCTTAATCTCTTCAACGGAATCTGTTTTTGAAGCATCAATCGTATGTGTTGCACCTAACTCAAGAGCTTTTTCAAGTCTTTTAGCCATTATGTCGACTACGATAATATTCTTAACACCTTTAGATTTTAATGCCATCATTGACACCAATCCAATACAGCCTGCTCCAAAAACAACTGCTGTTTTCCCAAATTCTGCTTTACCTTGATTAGCAGCATGAAACCTACAGCTAGAGGCTCTATTAGGCAACCTTCTAGAGTTGATACATTTTCTGGTAGTTTAAAGCACAACTTGGCTTCATGTGCTACATATTCACACAAGGTTCCATCAAAAGGAGGTGTTGCAAAAAACTCAACCTCAGCACATAGATGGTAATCGCCTCTTATGCAATATGAACATTTGCCACATGTTTTTCCTGGTTCTAAAGCTACTCTATCACCTACTGACAAATGGCTTACATCTGTACCTACTTCGACAATGGTACCTGAGCATTCATGCCCAAGAACGAAGGGTGGTTCAACAACATATGGCCCTATAGCACCTGTTTCGTAATAGTGTAAATCAGATCCACAAACACCTACATACTCTACTTTTATCAACACTTCATCATTTTTAACATTAGGAATTTCTATCTCAATATATGCCGATTTCATAATATCTGTCATTACTGCTGCTTTCATCTTGCCTTCCATGTCTATTACCTCTTCCTTTACTTAGTTAACTGCATGTGTTGTTTCTTATTCTTTTGAATACAATCAAAAGCTACAGCACTCATTAAAACAGCACCTTTTATAACCATTTGAACATATGCACTTACATTTAATAAAACCAATCCATTTGAAAGAATACCAATAATAAGAACACCTGCTACAACATTTGATATTCTTCCAAACCCACCATTCACACTCACGCCGCCCAATACAACAGCGGTTAATACATCAAATTCAAATCCTTTACCAGATGTAACTTGGCCTGAGTTTGTTCTAGAAAGCATTACAATACCAGCAATACCTGCAAAAAATCCAGACAATGAGTACACCAAATATTTAACACGATCAACATTTATTCCAGATAGTTTTGAAGCTTCTTCATTACCACCTACTGCATAAAAATAGCGGCCAAAATATGTTTTAATTCAAAATATATGCGCCAATTGCAAGAATAAATATTAGAATAATCACTGGAAATGGCACTGGACCTATATATCCTTGACCTATAAAAGCAAAACCCTTAGGGAAACCAAAAATCGGTACTCCCTTACATATGATATATGCAAAACCTTCGATCATAATCATTGATGACAAAGTTACAATTAACGGAGGCATTTTCACCTTGGCAATAATATACCCATTTAAGAACCCAATGGTAGTAGAACCTACAAGGGCTATGGTACATGCAATTACAGGTGGTACATCTGCTTTAACCATAAGCCATGCAATTCCAATGTTAACAATTGTAACAACTGATCCTATACTTAAATCAATGCCGCCTAGCAATAAGACAAACGCCATTCCTACAGATGCAATACCAAGCATTGAAATTTGTCTTGCTACGTTTATTAAGTTAGTTATTTTCAAAAATGCACTTGATGTCATAGCGAAAAATACGAATAGCACCAATAGTACTATGAAAATTCCATATTTCTTCATTTTTAATGATAAGTTCAATGTAGTACCTACCTTTCAATATTTGAAGCTGCGGCCATAATTTTTTCTTGATCAAAATCTTTCTTATTAAATTCACCTGTAATTCGACCTTCTGAAAGGACAATAATCCTATCAGACATCCCCATGATTTCTTCCATTTCTGAAGAGATCATTAGAATAGTCTTACCTTCTGAAACTAGCGAATTTACAAGTGAATAAAATTTCGAATTTTGCTCCTACATCTATACCACGTGTAGGTTCATCTAGAATAATGAGATCTGGATCTGATGCCAGCCATTTCCCAATTATGACTTTTTGCTGATTTCCTCCACTAAGGTTCTTCACTTTTTGTTCTAAATGTGGTGTTTTTATCCTTAAAAACTCTCTATAATATTCAGCAATTTCATTTTCTTTTATTCTATCAACAACACTCTTTTTGATATTCTTTGAAGTATAGCAATTGAAGTGTTTTCTCTTACACTTATATCTAAATGAGCTCCAAGCTTTTTACGATCTTCTGGAACCAATGCGATTCCGTTGTCGATTGCCTGTTTAGGAGATTTACAATTTAACTCCTTACCATTCATATAGATAGTTCCACTTACTGCATGTTTAATCCCGAATATGAGTTCTGCAAGCTCAGTACGACCAGCACCAATCAGACCTGCAAATCCTAGAACTTCACCTTTTCGGATTTTTGAAGTTTATATCGTGTAATCCATTACCATTTAAATCTTTAACTTCTAACAGGGTATCTTCCATAATCGGAAAATTTCGCCCAGGATATGTTTCATTTAATTCTCTTCCAACCATTAATTTGACCAGTGTATTTATGTCTGTACTTGAAGTGACTAGAGTTTCTATTTTTTCACCATCTCGCATAACCGTAACACGATCTGACAACCTAAATATCTCATTCATTCTATGAGATATATAAATAATTGTTACACCCTTTTCTTTTAATCGGTCAACAATCTTATACATGGCTTCTACTTCTTGATTAGTCAAAGGAGCAGAAGGTTCGTCCATGATTAATATTTTTGCATCTTGAGACATGGCTTTGGCAATTTCTACAATTTGTTGATAACCAACTGTCAAATTTCTTACCAATTCTTCAGGGTTAATTTCCAATCCAAACTGATTGAATATGGCACGTGATTTTTTCGACCATTTTTTTTTCTGTCGATTATTATTCCTTTTCTAATAGCACGACCTAAAAATATATTTTCTGCTATTGATAACTCGCCAACTAAATTAAACTCTTGATAAATAACAGCAATTCCCTGATTTGCAGATTCTTTAGGAGTTAAACTCTTAAATGTATTTGAGTCAATAATGATGTTACCACTGTCTGGTTTAACTGCACCTGTACATGTTTTAATAAGTGTCGATTTACCAGCACCGTTCTCACCTACAATCGCATGCACTTCACCTTTATTTATTTCTATAGTGACACCATCTAATGCTGTTACTCCTGGATATGTTTTTATGATGTTTTTCAAGTTTTAATATTACATTCCCAGTATCCATACGAACTCCTTCTGTGTCTTAAATTAATTCTAATCAAATGCAAAATGGTAATCAATACCATTTTCATTTTGTCTCATTTGTAAGATTATTGGAAGTACTTATCCATATTATCTTTTTGTTATCGGAATCAATTCTCTGTATTGTTCCTTTTCCATATCGCTATCTGCTAACTTATTGTTAATTAAAGAATAGATTTCTTCTGCAATAGCTTTATGGTCTCCAGTAATCATTACAGACATTCTGTTAGACTCGTCTGCCTTCATTGAAGCTAGTTCTGGCCCCGTTGCATCTGCTGCAAATACGCCAATGGTATCAGATAATTTACCTGACGATTTAATTGCCTCGTTTGCACCAGTTGCTCCTCCGCCACCAATACATGCGACAACTTGAACCTCTGGGTTAGCTTGGAATATAGTCTCCATAACTGTAATTCCTTCTTGCGCGTTTATTGCAGGTTGTTGAGCTACAATCTCTGCTTTCGGTGCATCTTCCATAATAGCATCAACGATACCATTTCCTCTTTCAAGTAGAATAGGAATTGTTGGATAGTCTAATACAGCAACTTGAGCCTCACCATCATGATGGTCGTTAATCCAAGTTGCAGCTTGTTGACCAATTACTTTACCCAATGCATAGTTATCAATTAACCATGCGATATCTGCATTTTCAAGGTTGTCGTCCCAGCTAAAAACAAGTACGCCTTCTTCTCTTGCTTTTTGAAGTGGTAATTCTACCGCAGCTGCATCAACTGGATGTATTACGATTGCATCAACACCACTTGTAATAAAGTTTTCAATTTGTTCAATTTGCATATTTGGCTTCATGTCTGAAGATACATAAGTCATCTTTCCGCCATCAGCCTCAACAATTTTTTTGAGTGACTCACAAGATTCAGAGAAGATTGGATTCTCTAAAGATTGGACAGTCATACCAATTTTTAAACCTTTACTATCTGTAGTCTGCTCGCTAGATGAACCTTCTGAACCAGAAACGTTTTCCTCAACAGCAGGTTGACTACATGCTACATGCTAAGCATTAACACTAACATTAAAAAAACAGAAACTATTTTTCTCATTTTAGAACTCTCCCCTTTTGTAAGTTTGATAACTTTATTAAACTGTTTAATAAAGTTGTTATTAATATACCACCAGATGTATAATTCGTCAACAGCTTTTAGTTTAAATTATCAGAATCTTTACTCTGTATTATTCTAAATCTTACTCATAAACTTCTCTATTTGTTTAATTGAACCACCTGTCGCTGACGCTTCAATTTTTAAATTTGCATGCTACAACATAACTCGCATCTTCCTCAAATGTATTTCTGGTTTTTAAAATATCTTTTAAATCTTCTAGATAAGATTCTATAAAGCTACCTACATAACCACCAATTATAATATTACAATCAAAGATCATTCTAAGATTATTAATAGCTATAGCAAGGTTTTCTAAATACTGGTCCCATAATTCAATTGATTTAGGCTCTTTATTAATTAGCTTCTCAAAAAAAAGCTCTAATTTACCTTCAAGTTCTCCAGATAGTACAAGGGCTGATCCATAAGAATCGAAGCACCCAATTTTCCCACAATAGCATTTTTCACCATTGGGATGCAATGTAAAATGTCCAAATTCTCCTGCTCGTCTATTGTCACCTAGAAATATACTATCTGTAGACTGCGAACTATGTTTCCAAGACGAATTCTCGAATACAAAAGCACCTCCAACAGTATTACTAAGAGATATATAGACAACACTTTTCATATCACGACTCTTGTAAGTCTCTGCTAAACAAGCTGCGCTTGCATCATTAATAAACTCACAATTATAAGGAATGTACTTTACAAATTTCTTATAACTCACATTATGAACTGATAAGGTATGGGAGTAGGCAATCAACTCTTTCTCTTCATCAATGATTCCTGGTATTGATATACCAACACCAATAAGTGTTTTATCATCACTTATCTTTTCTTCCTTAGCTGATATTATAAAATCTGCAAGCTCTTTATAATAATGATCTGCGTCTTCATATTTTTTAAAAACGCGGTCATGGAAAAGTATATTGCCCGCAAGATCAGTAATAACTATTCCAATGTGGTTCCTTGTAATATCTACTCCTATAGAAAGGAATTTTTCTTTTAAGGTCACAACAGCTACTGCTTTTCTTCCGCCAGTAGACTTCATAACACCTATTTCTTTTAGGTACCCTTCATTAAGTAGCTCCTTAACATTTTGGAGTACGGTAGGCGTACTTATATCAAGAGCCTTTGCAACATCAGGTTTTGAAACACCATCTTGGCTATTGATATATCTAAATATTTTATTCCGATTCATTCTCTTAACATCGATGTTACTCAAGTTTCTATTCATATAAACCATTCCCTCTTTATTAAAGTATTTACATAAGTATCATACCATCTTTCTATATTCAAATGAACCCTTAATAGTCACTCAACAAAAAACAACCTGCTTGTTAGCAGGTTGAGATTATTAATAGATTAGATCATTTTATTCATCACCATCAATATTCCGTTGCATTTCAAAATAATAAATTAGAAAAATAAGAAAACCTAATAATTCCATATTTAATAGTTTTATCTTCAACTTTCAAGAAGCTCAAGATCAAATCTACGCCAAAGTATACGATAATTCCTGATGTAATTGATTTGCTACTCAGTTTCATAATATTCTCCTAAATAAAAAATCTGATTCTAACAATCAAATTATATCTTTTAACACTCCATAATACAAATTTGCTATTCTTTTGATTTGTAGCCTACAACTGTTTTTAACTTCTACAATATAAAATCTCCTTTAACACATGAAAATGTATTAAAGGAGATATATAATTAAGGTAATTTTATTCTATCTATTACTTAGCAAATTTCTCGCGCTTAGCATAATGCGTATGAAGTAATTCATGGGCTTTATGACTATTTGGTTTGTCTAAGAAGTTCTTATATAAATCTTGGATTTGTGGGTTCTGATGTGATTTACGGATTGCCTTCACTGTATCTTCTTCGTAAAGTGCTTTTGCACGCTCTACTCTGATATCTAAATCACTGTTTAATATATCTGCTGGTTGTTGTGGTTGACCACCACCGCATACACAACCGCCAGAGCAACCCATAATTTCGATGAAGTGATAGTCTTTTTCACCCGAACGAACCATGTCTAATAGTCTAGATGCTTCGCCAGTTGAATGAGCTAAGGCAACCTTAACATCTAAATCACCAATTGTTACTGTTGCTTCTTTAATACCTTGAATACCGCGAACTGCATCATACTCAATGTCTTTTAAGTCTTCGCCAGTTAATACATCAGCAACTGTACGTAAGGCAGCTTCCATAACACCACCTGTAGCACCAAAGATAACACCAGCACCTGTATAATCGCCAAGGTAGTCTTGGTCAAAATCTTCATCTGGTAACTTTGCAAAGTCAAGTCTTGCCTGCTTAATCATTTTACCTAGTTCACGGGTTGTTATAACCGCATCTACATCACGTAGTCCATTAACTTCCATCTCTTCTCGAGCAGCTTCAGACTTTTTTAGATGTACATGGCATAAAGGAAAGTACAAATATGTTCTTAGGATCTATTCCATGCTTCTCAGCGTAATATGATTTTGTAATAGCACCAAACATTTGAGCTGGTGATTTACATGTTGATAAATTGTCTAAGAAATCTGGATGATTGAATTCTGCGTGTCTGATCCAACCTGGTGAACAAGAAGTGATCATTGGTAGTTTACCACCATTTTGAATACGGTGTAAAAGCTCATGACCCTCTTCCATAATTGTTAAATCAGCTCCGAAATCTGTATCAAATATACGATCTACACCGAAACGACGAATGGCTGCAACCATTTACCTGTTACACGTGTTCCGATTGGCATTCCGAATTCTTCGCCAAGTGCAGCACGTACAGCCGGTGCTGTTTGAGCAACAACATGAATGTCTGGGTTCTCAATGGCATCCCAAACACGTTCGATATCTGATTTTTCTCTTAATGCAGCAACTGGACATACGATCATACATTGACCACAGTAAACACATGGTGCATCATTCATAGATACGTCAAATGCCGGTCCAACTGTCGTTTCGAATCCTCTATTTTGGAAGTCTAGTACGCCCAACCCTTGTGTTTTCTTACACGCTTGTACACATCGACCGCAAAGAATACATTTACTTGAATCTCTTACGATGGATGCTGACATGTTATCGATTTGGCCTTCTCTTTTTTCGCCTTCAAACGATAACTCTGTAATACCTAGATCGTCAGATAATTTTTGAAGTTCACAGTTTTTTGAGCGGTAACATGTTAAACACTCTCTGTTATGATTGGCTAAAATTAACTCAGTTGTTACTTTTTGCGAGTCTCTTACACGCTTTGTATTCGTTTTTATTACCATACCTTCTCTTACAGTACAACACACGATGCCTGTAATGTACGAGCACCTTCAACTTCGACAACACATACACGACATGCGCCACTTCGTTGAGATCTTTTAGATAACACAATGTAGGAATACTAATGCCTGCTTCTTTAGCCGCTTCAAGTATTGTTAGGTTTGAAGCTACTTCCATTTCCATACCGTTAATCGATATTTTCACCTTTTCCATTTTGTTCACCTACTCCTTTTGAATGCCTCGTTGAATGTCTAGAGATTTAAGTCTCTCTTCAGTAACAAAATACGCTTACATTTTGACGGTTGTAAAACATTTATACTTGATAGTTAATTTTTTTAACAATTAATTCCAAAAAATTAACCCTCTCCCCCAATAGTACGAACACTTCATACAGGAGTCAAAAGGTAAATATTAGTATTTTCAGTCGTTACTTATCTTTAATCAATAAGAGTATAACATATTTTTTAATAAAGTAAGTCTCTCGTTGTTAAAGTTTTGTCATTTTGCTAAACCTATTGTAATATTATCTAAAATGTAACGACTCTAATCTGTTCTTTTTACTTTAAAGAACGAGGTCAGCTAGGTCTTTTACTTTTTTAAAATAAAAATCCGAGTTTTTTGACATGTACTCAATAATATCTGGCACTATATGAGACCAACCAGCACAGGCAAAGTCTACCTCACAAGATTTGGCCATATCAAGTCCAGGCTTTAAATCATCTACCATAAGTAAATCATGTTTTCTAAATTAAACCGCCTCATTATTTCTTCTAAAGGATAAGGATGAGGTTTCCTTTGTTCTTCTTCTAACTCCCAGCCAAATACAGCATCCGGTCTTATTCCCATAGTTGTGTTATAGTCTCTATAAATGCGTTCACTCTCTGAATGAGATACTACACAAATAAGTCCACCGGCTTTTTTAAAGCTTCTAATAAGTTCTTCAAAACCGTCATAAAATGCTGGTATATGTTGCCCCGTATAGGATCTCCAAATAGCCTGCTGCCTCTCCATTTCTTGTGGTGTATATTTGAGGATGTCATTACATAAGGCATGGAATCCAGGCTTGAAGCAGTAAGTTACAAAAAGTTTCTAAAGTATAAGGTTCCATTTGAGGCCTTAATTCTTTCATGGCTTCAATAAAAGATGGATAATGAATTGTTGGTGTGCTTTTTACAACTGTATCGTCATGGTCTAAAACCAAACATTTATATTTCATTTTATTCACTCCTAACTGTTTCTCTATTTTATCATACTTGTCAGATTTCATTACTAGTTAACACGCACTTGACCAAGTGGTCATTCGAGTGTACAATTAAACTATAATGACCACCCGGTCAAGAGGAGGTATTATGCTTTCATCTGTTTCAGAAACGGCACTTATTACTTTAAAATCAAGAGTTGTAGAAACACGAGATCCTCAGAAGATATTAAATGATACTATTGCTATTCAACTTTATAATAAACTCGAGAAAAAGCTAATTGATGAATCAGCAGGCCGTATTTTCAAAAAGAAACTACCGCGATTACTAACTAGATATATTTCAATGCGTTCTAGAAAATTCGATCAGTACACACAGCAATTTATTGATAAATACCCAGACGGTCTCATTGTAAGTTTAGGATGTGGCTTTGATACACGTTATTGGCGAACACATTTAAATGCAAACCAATATATTGAGCTTGATCTTCCTGATGTTATGCAATTTAAAAAAGATATTCTAAGGGATGAGATTAAGTACAGAACAATTGGACTATCTGTTTTAGATCATGATTGGATTTCTCAAATTAGAAATATTCAAACGAAGCATGTTCTTTTTTTAGCAGAAGGTTTGTTTATGTATTTACCAGAATCAGAAGTCGTTAATCTTCTAAAGTGTCTTGCAGACCAATTCAGCGAATCTGAACTTGTTATGGAAGTAGTTAAGAAGAAGTACACACAAGGTTTTAACAAGAAATAGGTAGAAATGAAAATGAAAATTCCTTAGGATCTGAAGCTGGAGTTTCATTTAGTTATGGCATCACTGGTCCTAATGAGATTGAAAGTTACCATACTGGATTAAAAGTTATGACTGAAATGGTCCTATTTTTGAAG
>LQAI01000161.1_pt1 | contig 13852 bp, 18 predicted proteins | sample 1535821 | NCBI WGS metagenome assembly LQAI01 (sample SAMN04331586, study PRJNA305678) | bioreactor metagenome | isolation source: bioreactor_5 inoculated with Wadden Sea sediment 1st replicate of a... | place: Germany:Bremen | reverse complement strand
CATCAAGGCGGCTGAGGACCATGGCAATTTACGCGGCCGGCATAAACGCTATGCGGCTGCCCTGTTGGGGCAGATCAATGTTATGGTTGGCCTTTTCCTGAATGACAGCCTTGAACTGAACAATGAAGTAACCTATCTCACCATCCACCAATTCATGTACGGTATTTTTAGCTAAACAGTTGAGAATAAAGATCGAAATGCTTAGAACCTTCTGTCCTAATTACTATACCTACCGGTAGTTCAGGCGAGCTAAAGGAGATTAAATTGACCCAAAACACATTTTGGTGGCAAGACGCCACCTTCTATCATATTTATCCCCTCGGCCTTTGCAGCGCACCTCAGAGGAATGATTTCCAAACGACGAATCGAATTGAAGCGCTTTACCCCTGGCTGGATCACATGCAAAAGTTGGGTATGGATTCCCTTTATCTGGGGCCGGTTTTCCAGTCCTCCAGTCATGGTTATGACACAATCGACTATTACCAGATTGACAGCCGATTGGGTGATAATGATTCATTTGCCCGTTTTGCCGAAGAAATGCACCGGCGGGGCTGCGCTTGGTGCTGGATGCTGTTTCAACCACGTCGGCCGTGATTTTGGGCCTTCAAGGATCTTCAGGCGCATGGCGAGAGTTCTGCCTATAAGGACTGGTTCCATATCCACCGGTTTGGGGGACAGAGTCCCCTTGGCGATCCGTTTGAATATGAGGGTTGGCAGGGGCATTTTGGCCTGGTTAAGCTCAATCTGTCTCATCCACATGTCCGTTCTCATATATTTGACGCCGTTGGGATGTGGATGGACAAGTTTGGCATTGACGGGCTGCGCCTGGACGCCGCAGACTGTATCGATTTTGACTTTTTACGTGCTTTGCATCAGTTCTCCAAGTCACGCAGGCCGGATTTCTGGCTGTTGGGTGAGGTGATCCACGGGGATTATCGCCAGTGGGTCAATCCTGAGACTTTGGACTCGGTCACGAATTATGAATGCTATAAAGGGCTCTGGTCCAGCCTGTTGGATAACAACTACTTTGAAATTGCCTACAGCCTGAACCGGCAGTCCGGACCCCAGGGGATTTATAAGGATCTGCTCTTCTATAATTTCGTGGATAACCATGATGTGGACCGGGTCGCCAGTAAGTTTAGTCATAATGCGCTTTTATTTCCGCTCTACATCCTGCTTTTCACCATGCCCGGCCTTCCATCGATCTATTATGGCAGCGAATTTGGGCTGGATGCGAAAAAGGAACCCTACAGCGACGTCAACCTGCGCCCAGCCCTTGACCTCAAGTCGCTGGAAAACAATGCGCCTCAGGCGGAACTCCCAGGCGTGATCCAGCGATTATCCACCTTGCGCAGGCAGGAACCGGCGATTTTGTTGGGGAATTATCATGAAATGCTGGTCAGTGCGAACCAATTGGCTTTCTTGCGTCAGTACGAAGGGGATAAGGTCCTAGTAGTGCTCAATAGCGCTTCCCAGGCGGCAGAAGTCCACCTGGAGCGTTTGCCTTGGCAAAGCGGTCAAGTACACGACCTGCTCAATCCGGGTGAGACCTTCCAGATCGAGCAGGGCCATCTCAATTTATCCGTTCCGCCCACCTGGGGCCGGATATTACGCCAAGGATAGAGGGTTAAATAACAGGCTCTCCCGATAGGGAGAGCTTTTCTTTGTAACTACATAATTACATTTGAGGAGGGAAACAACCGCCTCGTTCAGTTACCAGGGCGCCCGTCTTGCCATTCTTAAACCGCCGCATGGGATTGATCTTAAGGGTATAGCCCTTCTTCTGAGCCCATTCGCCAAGCTGGCAGAGTTGTTCAAGGGATTTTTTCACGGCCAAGCCGCGCTGGATGCCGAAACGGTAGGTGAAGAAACCGGGATTGATTTCCAGATAATCCAGAATGGACTGCCAGGCTGTCAGCTGATCTTCGGGAGGCAGATACTTATCAACCGATTTAATGACCCGGATGGGCAGGTGCAAATTGCGATAGAGCACATCCATCAGGGTCGGATGAAACAGCAGCCGAGCATAAGCCGGTCCATGTTTGACTTTCAATTCTTCTGGTATGGCAACAGACCCATTTTTGCCAAGAACTTTGATCTGAAGACGATAGGATTCGTCCACTCGGCGGGAAAATGGATGCAGATCCTCATCAGGGACAAGCTCGTTGATTTTTTGTAAAACGAGATTAGCGGATTGTTCCAAATTGGCTTTGAGGGAGAGATCGTTTTTGGGGAGGGTGACCGGTGGGAGCAGTTCGCCGACATTCATCACCAGCTTGGGGTGTTTTAGGTGTAAGGCTTTTCCCAGGCTCCTTTCAGTCCGCCAAACCGATGGGGAGAATAGGGCTTGGGCTTTATAGCTCAGCCAGGCTACCCCGGGTTGCGCCTGCATTTGGGCAGGGTCCCAGATGCCGCCCTCGGGGAAAATACCGAGGATGCCACCTTGTTTCAGGATGGAGAGCGATGCGGTCAACCCTTCGCGGTCCAGATTCCACGGTTGATTGGGATGAGGCCGTAAGTTTTAGCAAAGAGGGCATAATTGGGATCAAAGGGGATATCACCATTCCCGATGAATTCCACCTGACCAGGCGTGAAAGCGATCATTAGGGCTGCTTCCAGTTCGGCTACATGGTTGCCGGCCAGAATGATGGGTCCCTTTTTAGGTAGACGCTCCCGCCCGTTGATCTCTACTTTGGATAGGAGGGATAATAAGGCGCGGGACAGGGTGCTCATGGTCTTTCTGACCAGAACATTGCGGGGATATTTAATCGACGTAACGGTTGGGCTCATTCTCGGCGGCAATTCTCTTTAGTTGTGATTTACAAGGGATGATGGCAAAGCTCACCAGCCCAGCTAATTATAATGCAGTGTGCAAGAAGGAATTTCGGGCAGATTAACGGTTGGCAAGTATAATTAGCCTGTTCGGATGAATAAAAAAAGTTTTAAGAGGCTTGATGAATTTTTCAAAGATCAATTATCGTAGTTTTTGGGGACGATTACTCCGCTTGCCGCTCCGCCTGATCCCAAAGAGGATGGCAATGCCCATTATGCAGGGCCGCTTGCGCGGTACGAAATGGATTGTTGGCGCGGGAGAGCATGGTTACTGGCTGGGAAGCTATGAGATGAACAAGCGGCTCGCCTTTGAGCGGGAAATTGCTCCCGGTACCGTTATGTATGACATCGGGGCGAATGTAGGCTATTTCAGCCTTTTGGCAGCGGAACTTGTTGGGCCGGAAGGACAGGTCTATGCCTTTGAGCCGCTGCCCAGAAATGTTGAATTCCTCGAAAAACATATAAAAATCAATAAATGTGATAATATCAAAATAGTGGCAACTGCAGTATCAGACCACAGCGGAGAAGCGCATTTTGACCTGGGCGCCAGCACAGCAATGGGACATATTGCTGAATCGGGCGGCATTCAAGTTAGGATGGTAGCGCTGGATGAGATGCTGGCAGCTGGCGAGCTGCGGCCACCGGATTATATGAAGGTGGATGTGGAGGGCGCTGAATATGAAGCGCTGAAAGGCGCCAGGACGCTGTTGGAGAAATACCATCCGCTCCTTTTCCTCGATACGCATCAGCGGGAAGCCCACCTGCCCACGATTGAGCTACTAAAGGAGTTGGGCTATAAATTTGAGATACTGGATGGAAAATCACTGACTGCCACCAAGGAATTGATCGCCCGATATCCCGATTGAGCGCTCAATGGATTGATAACCCATCCTAAATTTAGTTTTAACATCCTCTGAATACGCCCTTTATCTGAAGTTTTTATACTAAGGATGAAAGCAGCGAGAATAATAAATAACCAAACGGTAAGTAAGTTATAAGCGCATTTGCTGAAGTTTCTGGTAGAGCCCTTGATTATTTTTTTGACCAATTAGCCGGGGGACTTGACAGGCGGACTTTATTTCATTAATCTAGAATTAGTTTCAATTATTGCTATAGACAGATTAGAGTTGGAGGTCAGATGAGATGCCCTAATTGTCTTTACGAAAACCACGAACAGGCTGAGATTTGTGAGCGGTGCGGAGAATCGCTTCGCGGCGAAAACAAACTGTTTAACACCTGTCCCAACTGTGGCTACATCAATGAGGCCGGCGCTGAATTCTGTGAGTCCTGTGGGGAGGCAATGAGCCCCAGTGGTTTACGTAAATCTGCCCAAAAGAAGTTTGCTAAAGAAACAAAGACGAGCCAGAAATGTCCGAGCCCCCCGGTCAAGAGGTGGGTGTTCATCGGGTTTCTTTTTACTGATCCTCATCTTTATCGCATTTTTACTATTGGGATTGATCCAGGATGGAACGGCATTTAAACCGGCTGAGATTGCCGAGCCGGAGACCTTGTTAGTTCTGCGAGGGACTTCCGATTTAAGGTATTGCGGAGGGTTCAAGCTTGAATGAATTTTCCGCCCGGGCAACTGATTTGGCAGGGGTCAACCGATTGTCCCTGTATGTCGATGGGCATTTGGTTGGCGCTCAGAATTATGGCGCGATTAATCAGGCTGATTACACCCCTGGACTGGGGGCGCTACCTGCAGGCGAGCACACAGTATTCATCCGATCTGTGAACGCCGAAGGCAAGACGGCATATTCACAGGTGATAACGGTTCAGGTGACATCTGGCGGCGGTGGAGCTTTTTCTCTCCCAGCCGACCCAATGGGGATTGGTATACCGGCTGGCATTCGGATGAATAATCTGATTGAAGGCAAAAGGATTGGCATTAGCTGGGAACCCACTGAGGCGGATATTGATCGAGTCAGGATCTATGCCCGTCCACCCGGCTCCTCAGGGCTGGTCCACTTGGCCGATATCGATGGCGAAGCGACCCAATATGATTTCCCGGTGGAACGTCAGGGACGGTGGGAAGTTTTCCTATCGTATATCAACAGCGAGGGCTTTGAAGGCGAACTTGGCTTTGCTGAATTAGTTGTAGGCGAGGAGCTGTCCGCTCCTGAAGAGTTATGGAAGGATTTGCCTGCGCCAAACCGGGTTGGTCTGGTTGTGCGAGCCTCGGATTGCCAGCAGGCTGCCAGTCGGCTGGGGGCGGTAAGGGATGAGTATTATGCCGCTTGTCTCTCTGAGGTTAATGAGGGTCGGCATACATTTCTTGTCTGGGATTGGCCAATTAGGTGGCAGGACGGCGCTCTCTATATCGGGTCCGATGTTTTGGGATTTGAGTTGAAATTGGTCCTGTCGGATTCAGATGGGGTGAAATTGGGCGAACGGGTGACCGCTATCCCGTTCAGCGAAATCCGCGGAGCGCTCAGGACCAGTCAGGAAGTCAGCTGTGGTGTTCAACGCAGCTGGTATGTGCGGGCCGTTGGAACGGAATCGGTTTCCGATTGGTCCTATGCCGGATCAATTGGGGTAGTGAACTGTGACTCAGAAAAGCAAATCGGCGATGGCTGTGCTGGCCAGGCGGACAGCGTTGTAATGAGCGATCTGCCGGATGGTTTTATGCCGGACCTATTCTTCAAAGCGGCATGTGAGGGGCTGGACCTTTGTTATGCTGATGGCGTTATAGGACAGCCAAAAGTTGGTTGTGACAATATGTATCATTCCAACCTATTAGCGCTCTGCGCCGAAGATTCGGGAGTGGTAGATTATAGCACCTGCAAAAGAGCAGCAGAAGACTTCTATAATGCAGCGAATAAGTATGGGGCACCGTATTACCCTCTCGGCCATCCTTCGCAAACTGCTTGAGCAGATCGGATTACCGATTGCTCTCTGGCATATTGAAGACTCGACAAACAGAGTGGTGACAAGTTAGTCGGCGCTGTTGGGTTGGAAGGCTACCTGGACCGGCTCAGCGGTTGGGCAAGGCGTGCTCTGGTGTGATCGAGTAGTTGGAGCGTTCGACTAGGTACTGCCAACACGAGATAACAGTCACTTTCAAGTACTCACCAGGGACGATTATGCCATTGCGCTGAAATCGTCCCTGTTAAATTTAACCTTCAATTTTGATGAAAATTTCAGCTGTTTAGAAATCAGAGGCGTTCTTACGAAAAGGTCTCAAAAACAAGAAATTTCAGGCATCAAATTCAATAAATTCCCGAGAAAACGAATTGTTTCACGTGAAACACTTGAATATGGATGCTGAAATTCTGTCCAAGTCGGTTCGATGTTTCACGTGAAACATCGAATCTTGCTTGACACCGGCTGGGGGTTGGATTAACGTTGAGATGGAGTAACTTATGCCCTATTTGATCCGTGTTTTCAATACAACCCCCATCAGTCTCGTTGACCCTCAGGACGTTCTGGCTGCGATTACCGAATCCAATTACCAGACCCTCTGTCGACAATATGGAATGGATCCTGCGCTGATAGAGCCCGGCCTGGCAAGGCTAGGCGTCCTGGCCGCACCGGATTTGGCAGCTCCATTCTTCACCGTGGTTTACCGCGAGGATGGTAAACGGCCGATTGTGGTCAACATTGAAGATTGGGATTCGAGAGATTTTGAGGCCAAGTTCTTTTTGCCGCCGCAACCTTTGCAGGTCGCCTTTCAAAATGCAGTGCAATTGGTCAGTGTTGAGCTGGAGGAGGATCAACTGCAGGATCTGGGATTGCTGCTGGCTTATGAGATGGCGCGGTGGGCAGCCGTGCAGGGCAAAGGCATTCTGCTGGGACTGGATGGGCGCTGGTATCGGTTAAACGCTCATAAGGCATTTCTGCCTGTGGGTGATCAGGCTTAGCTCATCCCGAATAGCTTATTGCAGGCGACCGTTGCGCCCTCTGGGGGATTCTTCCAAAAAAGCTAGAGCCCGTTCTTCCTCGCCATTCATTATTAGTTCCAAATGATGATTGGGCTTATAATCGCTGACCTTGATCAAGCGCAGGCGGTCAAATAGGGCGGGTTCCACCTCAATCCATTCGGCCAGGCGGTTGGGCGTGTCATAGAAGAAATTCCGATTGAAATTGTCTTCGCCGATATAAGTCGCCAGGGGGAAGATTTGTCCTTCCAGCAGGTCCTGGAAGAAATGTGTGCCCAGGGAGGCTCCGGGGCGGGCCAATCCCTTCGCCAGAAAGCTCTACCAGGGCTTTGCTGTTGAAGATATCCGCATAATCCACGTGCACACCGAGATCCGGGTTGGAGGTGCCCCAACGGCCGGGGCCCACGCAGATGAAGCTCTCGTTGCTCAGAGCGGCATTCAGCCGTCCGATAGCGCGCTCGAGCTTGTTGCGAGCGGATTGTGAAGATAGGGAGAAGTAACTCTCCGGGGGCACGAAGAGGACGTAATTGATATCTTCCAGCCAACCACCAGCCACCATGATGCTCGATGAGAAGATGGCATTTTCAGGCGGGATATTCTGGGGAATGCTGACCCGATCGCCCTCTTTCATGTAACTGAGGGGGCGACACTGGATGATCGAAATTTTGACATCCGGCTTTCCGTTGTCCTCAACGACATCGGCGATAAATTCCACATCCACCGGTGATTCATATTCCTTTTCGATCGCGTTCAGCAAATACCGCATCCGTTCAGCAAAGGGTGTCCGCCGGAGCAGCTCTTCAAAGGTCATGATCAATTGTGAGGGTTCAGCGTCGACTAGCCGGGAGCGGATTGAACGGAAATAGCCTTCCTGATCTACCTGGGCCAGGTAGCGCAGGGGAGGGTAGTCTCCTTTGAGCACTTCATTAATCGGCAGGGTTTTGAGCTTGTTATCTTTGAGATCAATCAGGTCAACATACTGCTGAGAATAGCGCCGGATGGATTGGGCGGTGTTGGAGGGCCGCAGGGTGGGGTGGCTGAGAGCAACCAACCGGGGGTAGTCATTGCCTACACGGTCCACGGCTCGGGTGCCCAGGCCCCAGACCAACCGGATGAAACCGTCTTCGGGACGGATCTGCGGGGACCAGCGATACTGGTTGTGGCTGAAGGCCACACCGGAGAGGTCCGGCAGATAATAATCTCCAATTGGTTGCCTTCCACTGTCTGGATCAGGACGGCCATCCGCTCATCATAGTCCTGCAGGCCGCGGCTGCGCCGGTAAAGTTGAGCGGTGGGATTGAGCGTGGAGGCATAGACCCGGGCTATGGCTTTGGTGAGCGCCTTCATGTTTTCTTGAATATCGCCCTGATTGGGTAGGAAGATGCTGTCATATTTCCCGGCAAAGGCTGTACCAAAATTGTCTTCCAGTAAACTGGAGGAGCGTACGATCAGCGGCCGCTTGCCCACTGAGGTCGCCAGGGTTTCAAGTCGCTGGATGATGCTGGGCGGGAAGTCCCCGTTGGTGAAATCCTCGACGATCTTGGGGTAGTCCCGCCGCATCTCTTCTTCGGGCTTGTATTTCTGGTCGTTCCAGTGATGGAAGTTGTTGATGGATATAAAGGTATAAGCAAGTCCGAACCGAGGAAATAGGATTCGGGCGTTCGCAGGTTCTGGCGCAGTTCCTCATTGGGACTTTGTTCCAGGATTTTGTAGGCCAACAGCATACCGGCTGCTTTGCCGCCGATTCGCCCATGTCCAATCTTGTGGCGGCGGATTTCTGCTAGGTCGGCCATGGTGAACCATTTACGGGCAATGTTGATGTAGCGCAACTGGTCGCTGATCATGTTGCGGATCAGCACCACTTTGATCTCCCGAAGGCGCGGTTCCATGTGCTTGCGCTTGGCTGGGGCAGGTTCTCAATCATCATCCCCTGGTTGAAGAGCATCTCCTGGGGAGCAACTTCCGGGTTGAATTCGGACAAGGCTTCATGGGTTGTGACACCACGCTCGTTCAGTACTTCTTCAATCAATTCCTCGATCAACTCAAAGCTAAGATGGTGGCTGAAATAAAAGTCCGTCAACTGGTCGCGAACTCTGGCCTTGCGGCGTTCCCAGACCTCAGCGGGTTCTTCGATTTGAGGACGCTGCAGGCCCTCACGCTCCTGTGATTGAATGGCCTTGCGAATGACTTCCTGTTCAAAATCATTGGATTCCAGGAATTTGCGGTTGAAAAGCTCCCGCCGCATCAGGTCTCGGATGCGGGAGGAGAGGATTGGATATTGGGCGAGCGCCAGATAAACGCTCAGCAACCGGTCGGTTGCGCTGGGAGGTAAAGTCATCGCAGGTCTGCCTCTTCTAGGGACTTCTTAACAGGTAATTCTAATGGATTCTTTCAAAGTGGCGAATCTTAAAAAGCGAATCAATTAAATTATATTGGACTAAGCCGATAAATATTATCGTAGTAACAGGACCCTCTGCTTCTGCGTCCTCCAGGACGGAAAGGGTTAGGTCACTGGGTAGAGATGTTCTCAAAAAAAAGCACCTGACTTGGGTCAGATGCTTATTTTCTCTTGACAAACTAGCTCAGCCGATGTGCATGGGCATGATGATGTGTTTGAAGTGCTCATCGCCCTGGGGACGGATCAGGCCGGGAGTGTTGGCGGCATTGGTCTCAAGCCAGACGTTATCGGCTTTTACCACTTCCAACACCTCTCGCAGGAAGCGGACATTGAAAGCGACCAGCAGCGGCACGCCCTCCACAGAGGCATCCACCAGCACTTCTGAGGAGCCGGTCTGCTCGGATTGGGCTGAAATCTCCAAGGTGCCGGGGCTGGCGTCATTGGTTTCGGGGATAATGTTTAACCGGGCCACGTTGGTGCCTCACGGGCGATGATCTCAGATTGCTTGCAGGCTTTGAGCAGGCCAGCGGTGGAGAGCAGGGTGTGGGTCTTGAAGTTCTGGGGTACGATCGCCCGATAATCCGGGAAATTACCCTCAATCAACTGGGAAGCCAGTTCCAGATTGTCCATATGGAAATCACCTGGCCGCGGTCGGGCGGGAAGGTCATCACCAAAGTGCCATCCGTGCCGCCACCGATGATTCGGGCCAGTTCGATCAGCGCCCGGGCGGGGATAATGGCTTCAATCGGCCGGGAGACGGCATTGGGGATCTCATCCTCGCGGATGGAGATCCGGAAACCGTCGGTTGCGGCATGGTGATATGGTCACCGTCCAATTTGAGCAGCACACCGGTCAGAACGGGGCGGGCTTCATCCATGGAGGCTGCAAACGCAACCTGCTGGACCATTTCTTTGAAGTTGGCGATATTCAGCGGTACGCCTTCATCAATATTTGGCTCGGGGATCGGCGGGAATTCTTCGGCATCAATCCCTTTGATGTTGGTTTCGGATGTACCGCATTTCACATTGAGCGTATGGGTGCTGTTATCCAGGAGGAGGGAGACTTGTTCGTTGGGCAAATTGCTCACAAGGTCCGTGAACGTCCGCGACGGAACGGTGATCGCACCTTCACCTTCGACTTTTGCGCCCATCCAACAGGTGATCCCCAGCTCAAGATTGGTCGCGGAAAGACGCAGGCGGCCATTATCGGTTTTGATCAGGATATTTGAAAGCACGGGCAGGGTGCTGCGGGGTGAGACAGCCCGTGAAACGATACTGACACAATGGGCAAGTTGTTGTTGATTGACGAAAACTTTCATCGGGGGGCACCTCTCCTGTCATCCGCTAGTGATCTTCTTAATCACTCTAAAGTATACAACGAGGTCAATTTTTTACCAGTTAGAGCCTCTTGGCGGAGGTAGATGCGCCTTCCGTTGACAGTCCACCCTGAGTGCAGTATGCTTAACCACGTCCGGGTGGGACCGGCGCGGCGGAGCCCTGCGAACCCCGTCAGGTCCGAAAGGAAGCAGCGGTAAGGAGGTATCTCCGGGTGCCGCCGGGAATCCTGCTCGGACATTTTTTATGCCTTATGCACGTTTGCCCTCCACATCATTTCGTGATATAAACCAAACCATGAACGAGAACACACCTCCCGTATGTAATTATGAAGGTTCCGATTACCAGCAGAGTTTTGGGACAAAGGCGGCCGCGCCTATGAGGACGCAGCCGAGGCCATTGCACTAAAAAGGCTGCTGCCGGCTTCAGGAAAGTTGATGTTGGAGCTGGGCGCCGGTGCTGGCCGTAATACCCCTCGCTATCGAAACTTTGATCGGGTGGTGCTGCTGGATTATTCCCGTACCCAAATGGAACAAGCCAGGGATCGTTTGGGTTATACCGATCGGTATATTTATGTTGCCGCTGATGTGTACCGCTTACCCTTCATCGAAAGCGTCTTTGATGGCGCCACGATGATCCGCACGCTGCATCACATGGCTGAACCGGAACAAGCGCTGGCCCAGGTGCATAAGGTGATGGCGCCGGAGGGCGTTTTCATCCTCGAATTTGCCAATAAACGGAACCTCAAGGCCATAATGCGTTACCTTTTTGGCAAGCAGACCTGGAGTCCTTATACCCTTGACCCGGTGGAGTTCGCAGAATTGAACTTCGATTTCCATCCCAAGGCAGTTCGAGGCTATCTGGCGGAGGTCGGTTTTGAGATTCAGAAGCAACTGACCGTGTCGCATTTCCGGATGGGCGCACTCAAAAGGAACGTTCCGACCAAATTGCTGGCCGGTTTGGATTCGCTGCTTCAATGGACCGGAGCTTTTATCCAGGTCAGCCCCAGTGTGTTCACCCGTAACCAGACCCTCAAGTCCGGTGAGGCCAATACTGGCGATGGTTTATTCGCCTGCCCGGCCTGCGGGGCTCCTTTGCCCACCCTGGAAGCTGATTTGACCTGTGAACAATGCGGCCGCAACTGGCCCTTCAAGGATGGGATCTACGATTTCCGAATCCAGGACTAATAATTAAGATCAAAATCGGTCCCATTTTTAAAAAATAGACCACCCTCGTCATAGAACGAGGGTGGTTTTATCTAGGAGAGGAGAAATCGATCAATAGGTTCCCCAAATATTGAGTACCAGATCCGCATAGCGATAGCCTATGTCCATTGGGCCATATTTATAGAGCGCTTCCCGGAAGGAGCCGTATTTTTCAACCAGGCTGGCCAGGTACTGGCTGCCATATTGGATGTTGTAGGCAGGATCTTCCAGTTCTGCAATGGTTGGGCGAGAGGCGAAGCAGGGGCCGTTCACACACATGAACTCCGCTGCTAGCCCGTCACGAGGCATTACCTGCATCAGGCCGACCGCACCGCTGCTGGAATAGGCTGTGGGGTCGCCGCCGCTTTCCTGCACGATCACGGATGCGATCAGGGCTGCTGGCAGACCGACCTCCTGGGCTGCCGCTTCGATCTGCGAACACCATTGGCGGACCTCTGCCGGGAAACCGGTGGACAAGGTGCATCCAGACTGGTCTTCCGCTGCCTTTTGGGCGCTTTGTTGGGAAGAGGTTTCCGCCAGGGCGGTCTGGGTGGGGCCAGCAGCACCTCCGAGGGCATTTGGGATGCCGCCACCGTACCGAGCCAGATGACGATCATACACCCTATGAATACTGCCGGGATCACAATAATGCGTTTCATCAACCACCTGCCTGCTAAATTAGAAAACTTGTTCTATTTCGTAAAACCAGTATAGCACAATCGTTCTAAAATACAAGTGATTCTGCATTCAAGATTCAACGATTTCAAGAACTGAAACCGAATTCAGGGCAGCTTTTCGGTTAAGATAGAAATCAAATGAGCACAAAATTATTCTGCGATCACTCTCCCGGCCTGGTGCGCCTTTTGAGCCCCAGCAGATCTCTTTGGACGGGGTTGAATTCAATCCTTTCACCTCGCCGGAGAAGATTGAAGCACTACGGGCAGACTACCCGGGGCTTCCTTTTATATTTCACGCCAGCAATGTCGGGCGGGTGCCGTTTTCCCTCCGAAAATTGGAACGCTATAACCGGGCATGCCGGGAATCAGCCTGGGTCTCCATTCACCTCTCGCTGATACCCTCCCTGGTGCTCTTTCGCCGCCTTTCGGTTAGGCATCAAGCTGCCGCTGGCAGCACATGAACGTCTGGAGAGCCGTTTCATCCGGCAGGTCAGGCGTTTAGAGAGTAAGCTGGATCTGCCGTTGATCCTTGAAAACATGCCAGCTACCCCTTTGCTCAATAACGGCTTTGAATCGGCCCCGGTCGCGATCCGGCGGATTGTGTCCACATTGGATACAGGGCTGCTGCTGGACCTGGCGCATGCTCGCGTGGCAGCTGCCTTTCAGGGGATGACCATTGAGGCCTACTTGCTGGCGTTGCCCCTGGAGCGAGTGCGGGAAATCCATATCTCAGGCGTCGGGAGGTGGGTGGCGTCCTGCGAGATGCCCATGAGCCCTTCTTGCGAGAGGCGGATTATGAGATTCTGGAATGGGTCCTGAAGCGCACCAAACCGGAGATTGTGACGTTGGAATATTTTCGGGAGGATCAGGCCGCATTGAAGGAGATGCTGATCCGCCTGCGCCAGTGCCTTGATGTTTGTTGCCCCACTGAATAAAATAAAATTATGGATTCCTTGATCTATCCCATTCTGGTCTTTTTTGCCACGGCAGCCTGGGGTGCGCTTCACTCCTGGCTGGCCTCTTTCGCGGTCAAAAATCTTGTACGAAATAAATTTGGCCTAAAAGCGGACCGCTACTACAGGTTGTTCTTTGTGCTGGCTGCGGTCCTAACTTTGATGCCGGTCTTGGCTTTGGTGGTTTTTCTGCCTTCGAGGGTGCTTTGGGTGATCCCTACGCCATGGTTATTCCTGACACTGGTTGTGCAGTTCCTGGCAATCGTCTTTCTGGTGGCAACGACCCTGGAAACGGACGTGATGGCCTTCGCCGGGATCAGGCAGGTGCTGCATCCGGATCAGACCTATGAGGACATATTGGTGGTCAAGGGGTTCTACCGCTATGTGCGACATCCCTTGTATTTCTTCAGCATTATCGTCTTTTGGTTATTCCCCTATATGACTGATCTGACGATGGCATTTTTCCTGGCTGGGACGCTCTATTTCCTGATCGGCACGATCCCGGAAGAGCGCAAGCTTTTGGAGACTTTCGGTGAGGCCTATCGCCAATACCGTGAGGATGTCCCCTGGATGAT
>LQAI01000160.1_pt1 | contig 13854 bp, 18 predicted proteins | sample 1535821 | NCBI WGS metagenome assembly LQAI01 (sample SAMN04331586, study PRJNA305678) | bioreactor metagenome | isolation source: bioreactor_5 inoculated with Wadden Sea sediment 1st replicate of a... | place: Germany:Bremen | reverse complement strand
TCAACTTGGTTCCATTACGTCGGTGAACCAAGGTATAGTAAGTGGTGCTGACAAAGTTAGTGTAAGTATGATACAAAAAAAAATACCAGATGAAATAATTGAGAAATATGATTTGCAAGTTGGAAAAGGGATCTTTGTTTTAAATAAAGATGAGATAAAAGAAATGGATTTGGAAACTAGATCTTTGCTAAAACCATTTTATAAAAATTCAGATAATAAATAAATTCGTAGTAAATGAAGATACAGAGCTTTCGATAGTTTATGTTCATGATGATTTGTCATCAGAATTACAGACTGGTATTGAAACCTTAATGCAACCTTACAAGTCTGTTCTTGCTGAGAGGAGAGAGGTTAAAAATGGTGTGAGGCCTTGGTTTGGAATACAGTGGCCGCGAGATCCGAATATTTTTGAAAACCATAAAATTGTTGCTCCTCAACGGTCTGCCATAAATCGTTTTGCCTGGACAGATAAACCTTGGTATGCAAGTGCGGACGTATATTTTATTACATCGCCTAATGGTACAATTGATTTAAAAACTTTATGTGGCTATTTGAACTCAAAAATAGTTTACTATTGGTTGTATCATTGTGGAAAACGAAAAGGAAAGGATTTGGAACTTTATGCCACGCCCTTAAAGGGGATTCCTGTTCCCATAAGATTATATATTGGTGAACATGATGAATTTAATCAGCTGATTGATGATATAATAGAAACGTTGAAAAAAAAATATAAACAAAGATGTTTTCTAAGTCTAAACGGCTCAAATTGACAAGTACATTTACGATTTACTTGATTTACCTAAAAGAAGTTATTAATGAAATAGAAATGTTCTACTTGAAACATGCTAAAATAAAATGACGGTTAACAGAGGAGACAAAAATGAGAATATTAGGGGTATTTGCACATCCTGATGATGAATCAATTGTAATAGGTGGCACATTAGCACGTGCCGCTCATGAAGGACATGATACATATCTTATATGTGCAACGCGTGGTGAGTCGAGTACGGCTTTTGACGAAGAATATGTGAGTTTTGAAGATCTTGCTGAAGTTAGAGAGAAAGAATTTTTAAATGCGAGTCGTATTTTAGATGTCAAGGAAACTTACTTTTTAGATTATATAGATGGTAATCTTTCTGAAGTAAATACAAATGAAGCTGTAGTTAAACTCATATCGCTAATTGATAAAATAAAACCAGATGTGATACTAACGTTTGAACCAAATGGAATATCGTATCACAAGGATCATATGACGGTGCATACTTGGACAATGGAAGCAATTCAAGAATTAGGTGCTGATTCATGTCCAGAGCGTATCTATTGGGCAACAGTGAGTAAAAATATGAAAAGCTATAAAAATAGGCAAATTATTGGACATGACTACGATACAATAACAACTAAAGTGAATATTGATGACTACAGAAGCAAAAAGTCTGAAGCAATTAAAGCTCATCGTACCCAATATCCATCTTTTGAAAAAAATAGACTTATTGTTAATGGTGAACTAACACCCCACTTCCAACATGAGTATTTTATACGTGTAGAAGTAAATGGAGAACCCATTAAAAATGAAGAATTAGAATCGTTTATATTGTAATCGTGGAGGTTTAAATGAATGGTAAGCAATGGATCGTATTCGGTCTAATATGGTTAATCGTCATTGTAGGTACGGTCTTAATGGTATTTAAAGAAGAAAGTTATATTACAGAAAAAGGCATCGAAATTCAAGAACTTGAATCTGTAGATGTAATTGTTGAAGATCGTAAACTATCTATTTATTCATTTAAAGATGGTGTTTCGGATATAAATTGGATGAATCCAGACCAAATCAAGTTAATTGGAATGAGTTCGGGCAATGATGCAGAAGAAGCATATATATTTGATGTGAAAAATCAGACTATGAAACTATCTGAGCAAACTGAGTTAGATACCAAGCTGGCATCTTTTGATGTGTTAGATGATTTGGGCGACAATAAATACTTGTGTACGCGAAAAGATGATACAGAATTGATCGTACTAAGTGAAGGCAATGAACATGTATTGACTGAAGATGCTACTTATGATGATGATTTGGCTGTTGTTGTTTCCAGTAGTAAAAAGAAAATTGCATATTATGATGTAAAATCGCAGAAAATCGGATTTATAACACCGAAACGGGGAAAACTGCAAGCTTGAATGTATTTCCTGATGAGCTTATTCTTAAGGATTTTAGTAATAAATTGTTGTTTTCACCTGACTCTGGCTACTTAGCTCTTTATTATTGTGTGCCAGAATCTATTCAAGAAACGTATTTTTCTGTGTTTGGTGCTGATTCTGGGCGGTCCTATAGTGATAAAATATGGGGGCTGAGTCCGACCTGGGCTCCAGAAGAATTAAAAAATTGCTTTCATTTATGGTGATGGCGCAAGCAATATAAAGAATCAAAAGAATCTTGAGTTACATCACGGAAAGAGAATTGGATATTATGATCTTAAAAAAGAAAAAGTGAATATATAGGTGCCATACTTAATGCACAAGAAATAATGGGAGATATTAAGTGGCAAAATAATGGGAGGGTACTTGGCTATCATACGGGTCTGTTCAATGAAACTTTAGAGAAGTGGACGGTTACTCATTTTACTACTTTTAACTTAGATGATAAAACCTTTGTTACTCATGGTTTACCTCAAGAAGTGGTTGCTGAAAATCTGCATGGCTGGAACTTGTATGAAAACTATTATTTTGTTGTTGAAAACAATGATGGTATTTATTCCTTATTCATTAAAGATAGGATAAACGATAGGGTTTCTTATATCAATAATTGTGAAGCATTTAGAGTTGATGATAATGTGAGGTTAGGGGTTTTGTTGGGAAGTGAAATACTTTATAAAAAAGATGGGTTTCTATTTCTTACAAATGCTAATAAGATTGAAGCAGTTTATACCAATGAAGGTTTAATTAAAGATATGAAAAGATCTCCAGATAATAATCAGTTGTCTATAGTTTCAGAAAATGAAGGTGAAACTTTAATCGAGATTATTAAAGCTAACGACAATGTATCGGTACAATGATTTACAAATAGATGAATTTTGGGTTTACATACGAACGGTTCCGTGCTAAAATGATGTATCAAGAATTGAAACGATACATTGTAACGATACAAATGGAGGGGTTCGTATGAAGAACTTACGTACTGAAAAACTCGTCTTAGCAAGCTTAATGGCTGCAATGACAACTGTTGGGACCATGCTCATAAAGGTACCTGCAATTAAAGGCTACATTCATATAGGTGATTCTATAGTATACTTATGTGGTATTTTGTTAGGGCCTGTACTTGGCGGGATTGCTGCTGGACTAGGATCTTTTATTGCTGACATGTTACTAGGTTATGCGGTGTATGCGCCTGCTACTTTTATGATTAAAGGTTTAGACGCAATGCTAGTTGGTTTATTTACTTCAAACTGTTACCTGATGGTGCATCGATTGTACAAAAACCATGAAATTTATCATTGCGGTTGTAGCTGGTGGTATTGTCATGGTTGGTGGCTATTTGTTTATGAAGTATTTTTATATGGAGTCGAAGGTGCAGCAGCCGGAATTGCATATAATGTAACCCAAGCTGTTGGTGGTGGTATATTAGCATACCCATTACTCATTGCATTAGATAAAGTGAATTTAGTTAACAAAATTAAAAATAAGACGAGTCACGTATAAAGTAAATTAGTTTTTAAGGCCCAACAACGTCATGATCGTTGTTGGGCTTTTTGTCGTTTAAAAAATAAAACAACTTATGTCATATTTTACTACTGAAAGAAAGTCATTTTTGGTACAATAGAGGAAGATGTTTATATAGAAAATAGTTAATGGGCAAATGCTTTATTAAGTTATGTTGTTCATAGGCGATGGCTATATAATGAGTTAAATAGAAATAACAATTTTTAGTAAATAAAAGATATTTTGAATATTGATATTTAGTATTCTATATCATCGAATTTTAATGGGGGATATGCGTGTGAAGAGTAGATATAAATGGTTTTATTGTTGGTGTGCTTGTTGTTAGCACTTACCGGTTGTAATGCTTCTCGAATTGATGAGGGCATGTATGCCGAGAAAGCAAAAGTGTTAGATGTTAATACACAAACAGAAGGAGAAGGCGAGTTTGTTGAAAGGATACAAAACGTAGCTTTAGAGATAAAGTCTGGAAGTCATAAAGGAACAAAGGTTATGACTCAAAAATGCTTTAGCAACAGCCTATGCATATAATATTGAAGTCGAAAAAGGTGACCGTGTTATTGTTAACCTTGAAGAATTAGAGAATGGCGATATTGAAGTCTATATAATAGATTATTCAAGAGATACACAAATATACTTATTGCTCTTCTTATTTGTGTTAGCTATTTTGTATGTTGGTAGACTTCAAGGGTTTAAAACCATACTAACTTTATTTTTAACAGTATTTATTATATTCAAAGTTCATTTGCCTTTACTCCTTAAAGGATATGATCCGATACTAATAACCATAGTTGTAGCCACAATCATTACTATTATTACTATTTTATTTATATCTGGTAAAGAGAAAAAGGGATTGCTGCAATGGCAGGAACGATATTGGGTGTAATGATATCGGGGGGGCTTGCATTTGCCATAGGTGCGAAAGTTCACTTAACGGGTTTGTCAATGAGGAAGCAGTTTATGCTTATGTATATACCTCAGGGTATTGAGTTTAATTTTAGGGGGCTTTTTATTCTCGGGTATACTTTTGGGTGCTCTAGGAGCTGTTATGGATGTGAGTATGTCTATTGCTTCTGCTGTTGAAGAACTTAACAGAGTTAACTCAGAAATGAGTTGGCAGCGTTATATATGTCGGGAATGAGTGTTGGTCGAGATATTATGGGAACGATGTCAAATACACTTATTTTGGCCTATACAGGTAGTTCTTTACCTCTGTTACTATTGTTAATGGCGTATGATTCGCCAATGAATAAAATGATGAACATGGATATGATTGCGACTGAAATTATTCGCTCTCTAGCGGGTAGTATTGGAATTGTTTTAACAATACCAATAACGGCTGCAATTGCTGTACTGTTACTCAAAGATTAACACTAAAGGGTGATAACATTGATTAAACGTCCTTTTGTTGGCCTTTTTATAGGTTTGGTTTTGGGAATCATGTTGTTTAATCACTTTAATAACTGGATAGTTTTAGGGAGTGCCTCTATTATTTTTGGAGCACTCCTTTTTATGTTTAAAAACACTGTAAAAATAGGTATATAATCCTTGGGTTAACTATTGTGGTGGTCCTTTGTGGTTATGGCTTAGGAGCAATACATGCTTCGAATGACATCATGGTTCAGAGTCTTTTTGGAAACAAAGTACAACATACAGAGGAATACTGTATGGAATGGATCATCCTGATAATGACCGTTACGAATTTTTATGTTAGTGAAGTGTTTCATAATAATGCCTATAATCCGATTGAGGGTCGATTGAAGCTTATTGTATTAAATAAAGAAAATGTGAACTTAAATGGTGAAGTAGTCGAGATTGAAATGATTCAACTTAAGGATGGTAGAAAGAAGAATAGTGTAGATTTTGATTATGACCGACATTTAAGAAGTCAAGGATTTGATGGATTCGCATATGTTAATCTGTGGAATATAAAACCCCTTGGAAAAAGGGTAGATGGTGTACGTTATCTACTGCATCATATGAGAAATGAAGTATATACAGACTTAAGATTATGTATGACTAAAGAAGATGCGGACTTAGGATTTGGAATGCTTCTTGGAGAAACTAGTTTTATGGAAAAAGAGTTAAAAGACGATTTTGTGAAAACGGGGATCGCCCATGTTCTAGCAATGTCTGGACTACACTTTGGGATATTGTATGGTGTTGCTTTTTATACGCGCAAGAAATTCCTCATTAAAGGAGATGGATGGAGGATAGTCGTTATTCTTCTTCTTTGGTTAATAGCCATGCTTAAATGGTTTAAAGCCCTCTGCTTTAAGAGCTGTAACAATGCTAACTACCTTAGGGCTTGCGCCTGTATTTCTCGTAATATGATCCTTAAATGTATTGGCTATGATTGTGTTTTCTCAATTTGTACGACCTCTTGTTATTTATCAGGTTGGTTTTCAATTGTCTTATGTTGCAGTATTATCAATTGTATTGATAGTTCCAATGTTAAATGAGAAGTTACCTATACCTAAGGAAGAAGTTAAAAAGTACGTATCTTTGATTTTAGGGATACAACTTGGTATAGCCCCAGTAATGGTGTATCACTTCAATTATTTATCCTTGGTAAGTATAATCGTAAACATACCAGCAACTGCTTTGACGACATTGATTGTACCTATAGGTTATTTTTATATTTTGATACTCAGATGGATACCACTTATAAATAGTATAACCATCGAGATTTTGAGTTTGCTATTTGGATTTCTTAAGGAATGTAGCATGTTTTTTAAGTGGGTCACAACTTAGAGGTACTTATGTAGTGAGCCCTTTCATTAAAGATGTTGTTTTATATGGTTATTTTATCGTTCTTATATCATGTGAAAAGGTGTGGCGTCGCTGGATTGTCAGTAAACATTGTAAAAGTATGCTTTGGGTTTTAATGGTTCCGATTTTATTGAGTGCTGTAACCTTCGATAATTATGATTTGCAATTAACGTTTTGGGATGTTGGCCAGGGGATAGTGCTTTTCGTGGATTTTAAGGGAGTGAGTATGCTTATTGATACTGGCGAAGAAGACGTGGAAGTATATATGAAACTACTAAAGTCTGGGGTAAAACCTTTAGACTACTTAGTTTTAAGTCACACCCATAGTGATCATGCTGGAGGTGCTGTTGATATTCTAAAAAAAGTGGGGGTTAAACATTTGGTAATGGGAGCTTCACTCATGAGTGATCCACTCTACAAAAACGTAGTTCAAATAGCAAAAGATAATCATACACCAATTACTTGGTTGTCTAAAGGAGATGTGTTAAACTTATCTTTTGGACTAAGGATAGAGTGTTTGGGTCCAGAATTGAAAGAACTAAAATCTGATGATGAACTAAATGATAACTCTATTGTTCTACTTATGACTTATGGTGACATTGATTTATTGTTTACGGGTGATCTCGAAAAAAAGGGTGAAAGAAAATCTACTACAGATTAGTAAATTAAAAACTGTAGAAATATTGAAAGTACCTCATCATGGTAGTGAAAATGCTGCTGCAAATAAACTTTTAGAACGTGTAAAACCTCAAACAGCCATTATTCAAGTGGGTCCTAATCTTTACGGGCATCCAAATCGTGCTATAATAGACCTGTATGAAAACGCGGGAGTGCGTGTTTATCGTACAGATCGTCAAGGAGCAATAACTGTAAACATCCAAAAGGATTATTATGAAGTTATCCCGTTTATAGATATAAATAATTAAAACATACTGCTATCTGATATTAAGTGTTAGATAGCTGCTTTATAGAGGTGGAAAATGAGTTATAAAGAACTAAGTCAAGACATAAAAAAGAATACCCTTAAACCTGTATATTTAATATATGGAGATGAACATTACTTAACAGAACATCTCATACAAAATTTACATAAAACATATGTGAATCCTGCATATGAAGAATTTAATTACACGGTTATTGATGCAGAAGCAGATACAGCTGATGCAATGTTTAATGCCCTGGAAACACTGCCATTTTTTGAAGATAGAAAGTTTGTAATAATAAGGAATACACCTTATTTTAAAGCCCAAGGAAATCCCTTATCAGACCATGAAAATGAAAGACTGATTAATTATTTATCTACGCCCTATGAATCGAATTGTGTTTTGTTTATTACGGAATCAAATGTTGATAAACGTAAGAAAACAACCAAAGCTTTGCAAAAAACAGGTTCATTAGTAGATATGAAGAAGTTAGATTCCCGTGAGTTCGAAAAATGGATAACAAAGAAAATTAAAATCTTATTCGAAAACAATTACTACGACAGATTTACGTTATTTAGTGCAAAACTTAGTATTTAGAAAAAACACTCTGAAAAAAAAATTATATGATATAGATAACGAACTAAGAAAACTAGTATCTACATTAGGTTCTAAAGATGCTGTTGAACGAGCGGATATAGATCTTGTAATCGAAAAGCCTGTAGAGAACAATATATTCTTAATGGTTGATGCAAACGGCAGAGAAAAATGCAAAGCTAGCTTTTCAAGTATTAAATCAACTCTTGCTAAATGGCGAAGCAGAAGTTAAAATATTATTTATGATTACACGTCATTTTAAAATACTTAATAGAGTAAAGACCATGCTAGAAATGGGCTATACAACCATGGCTATTGCACCAGAAATTAATTTGCCACAATTTATAGCAAAAAAATATGTTAAGCAAGCATCGAAATTTTCATTAAAAAGAATACATTCGATACTTAAATCCTGTATGCAATATGACAGATCAATTAAAACTGGGAAAATGACTCCAGATATTGCAATTGAAGTTCTTATGACTCAAGTTGCAGCAGGAAAATAAGCTTTAACCCAAATTATTAACGAAAATCATTGAAAATATCCTTCGCCCTTTGGTTTGCTTTGTTCTATAATTTTATTACTGTACTAACCAAGTACAGCAAGAAAATTTTAAAACAAAAGCAAACTCCAAATTGCTTGAATCTTTCACAATGTTTCCATGAATAATTCGGGTTCAAAAAAAGTTCGGTAATCGTGCAAAAAACATTTGCTTTATCATTTGATACATGTTAAAATTCAAATGTTGAACAGCTAAACGAGGGGGTGAAATCGTGGCTAATATTAAATCAGCAAAGAAACGTATTGGTGTGATCGCTAAGAAAACAGAGATCAACAAAAGCCGAAAAACTGCAATGAAAACTCAAGAAAAGAAGTTTTTAGCAGCAGTAGAGTCTGGTGATGCAGAAGTAGCTAAAGCAGAATTTTTAGCAACTGAAGCAATTATTATGAAGACTGCAGGTAAAGGAACTATTCACAAGAACAAGTCAGCTAGAAAAGTGTCTAGACTAGCAAAGAAATTGAACGCAATCGGTCAATAAGAGGAAAACACCGTCAAATTTCCCCGATTTTGGCTGTTACGGACGAGATAATAAGCGTACACACATTATGTGAGTACGCTTTTTTAGCGCTCAGATTACTGAAAATCGCTTATTTCGGCGTTACTGCGATAAAATCACCTACTTGCGTATTGGATACGCGCGTATGCGATTTTATCTTGCGCCTTGAACTAAACGATTTTCAGCAATCTGAGCTGAGAATAATCTACTGTGTTTATTATCAACTGTAGCGTCGGTCTTGCGCCGACGAAATCAAATCTATCCGTGAAATCCGTGGCAAAAATTAGCGTCTTTAGTGTTTTTAGTGGCTAATAAGTATTTGAAGTCTTTGCCTTTACGGTACTACTTAATTAGATTGTTTACATGCTACCAATATGATATAATCTTATCTGTATGACTTCTATTCCATTTAGAAGTCATTAAATGTGTGTATAAGAACAGTATGTTCATAAAATAGATGAAGAAATTTAGGAGGTACACGGATGTCAAAGTTGAGCCGTCAGGATAAAATCCGTAACTTTTGTATTATTGCCCATATAGATCATGGTAAGTCTACACTTGCAGACCGTTTAATTGAAGTAACGGGGCGATTGACTAAAAGAGAAATGAAAGCACAAATACTAGATAGTATGGAACTTAGCGTGAACGTGGAATAACAATTAAGCTACAACAATTCGTCTTGAATATACAGCTAAAGATGGGAAACATATTTTTTAAATCTTATTGATACACCTGGACATGTAGATTTTACCTACGAGGTGTCTCGTAGTTTGGCTGCGTGTGAAGGTGCTGTTTTAGTTGTTGATGCGGCACAAGGAGTAGAAGCGCAAACTTTGGCTAACGTATATTTAGCTGACGAACAAGGTCTAGACTTATTACCTGTATTAAACAAAATTGATTTACCAAGTGCAAGACCTGATGAAGTTAAACAAGAAATTGAGGATATCGTCGGTATTATAGCAGAAGAAGCACCTATGATCTCTGCAAAAGACGGTATTAATATAGAAGAAGTCTTAGAACAGATCGTTACCGAACTCCCGCCACCAATGGAGAATCTAAGAAGCCTTTAAAAGCACTTGTGTTTGATTCCTACTACGACTCTTACAAAGGTGCTATTGCATACATGCGTGTTATAGATGGTGTTGTTAAAAAAGGTGACATGGTTCGTATGATGGCAACCGAGAAGGAATATGAAGTTGTAGAAGTTGGTGTATTCACACCAGCTCCAATGCCTGTTAAAGAACTAAGAGCGGGTGATGTTGGTTATTTAACTGCCAGTATTAAAAACGTAAAGGATTGCCAAGTTGGTGATACCATTACATTGGTAAATAACCTGCTGAAGAAGCACTTGAAGGATATCAGAAAGCAACTTCTATGGTATTCTGTGGTATCTATCCTGCTGAAGGTGAAGGCTATGAAGAAGTACGTGATGCTTTAGAGAAATTGCAACTTAACGATGCTGCTTTAACATTTGAGCCAGAAACATCTGTTGCCCTAGGCTTTGGTTTTAGATGTGGTTTCTTAGGTCTTCTGCATTTAGAGATCATACAACAAAGACTGGATCGTGAGTTTAACTTAGACATTATTGCGACGGCACCGGGTGTTGTGTATCGTGTTACAAAAACAAGCGGAGAAGTTGTACTTGTACAAAATCCATCGAACTTGCCAGAATTAACTGAAATTGAATTTATGGAAGAACCTATTGTAACGGCAAAGGTTATTGCGCCTAACGATATGGTTGGTAACGTTATGGCCTTATGTCAAGACAGACGTGGTCTAATGATGCATATGGAGCATATTGATGAAAGACGCGTTATACTTGAATATGAGCTTCCTTTAAATGAAGTTATTTACGATTTCTTTGATGCTTTAAAATCTAAGACTAAAGGGTACGGGTCATTGGATTATGAGTCAAAGAATATAGAGAAGCACAACTTGTTAAAATGGATGTTATGTTAAATAAAGATATCATTGATGCATTCTCACTTATCGTTCATGAATCAAAGGCTGTAGCAAGAGGTCGTATGATTTGCGAAAGACTTAAAGACGAAATTCCGAGACATCAATTCCAAATACCTATTCAGGCTGCTATTGGTAACAAGATAATTGCCCGTGAAAACATTTCGGCGTTACGTAAAGACGTTACTGCAAAATGTTACGGTGGTGATATCTCACGTAAGAAGAAACTCCTTCAAAAGCAGAAAGAGGGTAAAAAGAAAATGCGTCAGTTGGGTAGCGTAGAAGTACCTCAACAAGCTTTCCTTGCTGTACTGAAGTATGATGAGAATAAGAAGTAAGATAAACAATGCTAGACATTGTTAGAGACTAGTTGATAGTTATTTAGAGACTAGGTTTAAAGACAGGACTTAGTCCTGTCTTATTATTTTTTACTAGTCTCTATGAACTAATTAACTAAGAACTTGCTGATGAAAGAGTGATGACGATGAATCAACAATTGGGACTTTACATTCATATTCCATTCTGTAAGCAAAAATGTGCATATTGTGACTTTTTGCTCATTTGAATCTACAGATTTAGAGAAAACACAATACGTAGACTATCTATTAAAAGAAATGGAATTGTATCATGATCAATATGGTAGCTTATCATTTAATACTATTTTTATTGGTGGTGGAACACCTACGGTTTTAAGGTTAAATGAAATGACGCGTATTGTTGAAGGTCTTAATAAGTATTTCGATTGTACACATGTAAAAGAATTCTCTGTAGAATCTAATCCTGGAACGGTAACTTTAGACCTTTTAAAAGGATACAAAGAACTTGGTATCAATAGAATTAGTATGGGACTTCAAGCGACTCAAAACGATTTGTTAAAAACATTAGGCCGTATTCATACCTATGAGACCTTTTGTAGAAGTTTTGAATTAATTAGAGAAGCTGGTTTTGAAAATGTAAACGTTGACTTAATGTATGGACTGCCTAATCAGAGTGAAGCACAATGGGCAGAGACTTTAAAACGTATAGTAGAGCTGGAGCCAGACCATATATCGGCCTATTCTCTTAAAATAGAAGAGGGGACACCCTTTGAGAAAATGTATGAACATAAGGAGTTGACCTTGCCCTCAGAGGAACAAGACCGCAAGAATCATCACTATGCTATAGATTACTTAAAGTCACAAGGATATAAGCAATACGAAATATCTAATTTTGCAAAAGAAGGACAAGAGTGCAAACATAATTTGATTTATTGGAGATGTCAGCCATATATAGGTTTGGGATTGGCGGCGCATGGATATTTGACTCAAGGAGGTATGGGAATACTGCAGATATCTCATCCTATTATTCCTTTTTAGACCAAATAAAATGCCTATAGAAAATGTAGAAAACTTAAATGAAAATGACAAGGTATTCGAAATTTTTATGCTGGGTTTAAGGCTAAATGAAGGTGTCTCATATGCACATTTAAAACATGGTTTTAGCAGAGACGTCATAGACTGCTAAAGGATGAATTGAGAAACTTATTGATGAGGGTCTTCTTGAAGAAGTAGCTGGAAGTATTAGATTTACAAGGTTTGGCATGGATATATCTAATTCAGTGTTAGTAAGAATTTTAGAAGTATTAGAAAAAGAAAGCACGGTCTGTTGACAAAATAAACAGATCGTGCTATCTTTATTTTATAAGGTATTAGCACTCGACAATACTGAGTGCTAACAAAGAAGGTGAAGCCATGCATATGGGTGACCGAAAACTACAAATTTTGAAATTAATCATTGACGATTTTATTTCTACAGCACAACCTGTTGGATCACGAACCATTGCTAAAAAATATACTTTAGGGGTGAGTTCGGCAACGATCCGTAACGAAATGGCCGATTTAGAGGAACTGGGTTATCTAGAACAACCTCATACATCTGCTGGGCGTGTACCATCAGACTTGGGATACCGACTTTACGTTGATAGCCTTATGAAAGAAGGTATACTTGCAGGCGAGCAAATGCAAATTATTCGTAGTTTACTTGTTAACCGCATTATTGAAGTAGAAGATGTTATTCATCAAGCGACGCAATTATTATCAGATATGACTCACATGACATCGTTCATATCATTACCGCTTTTTTAAAAAGAGTAAACTCTCTAACATGAAATTGGTAAAGATTAATGATTCAAAAGTGTTGCTCATTTTGGTATCTGACTCGGGTGTAGTTAAAAGCATTCACTTGGGACTAAGAGATGTAGAACAATCTATCTTAGACAATATTTCAGATGGATTACTTCATCGTCTTGAAGGTGGTACCATAGAAGATATTAATGTCAAAAAAATTTCCAGTGTAAAAATGGAATACCCTGAATTTAGTTCTGTAATTGATTATTTAATTCCTATCTTAAGAGATACTTTAAGGGATATTGATGATGTTGAACTGAGTTTAGAGGGTGCCAAAACAATATTTGATCTTCCTGAGTTTCATGACGTATCCAAAGCAAAAGCGTTTTTACAAGCCATTGAAAACAAGGATTTACTATATAGTGTTATTAGGGATATTGATCAAGATGGAATCACTGTTAAGATTGGTTCTGAAATTGGTATTGATGAGTTTAAAGATTGTAGTGTGGTGGGTGCAACGTATCACTTTAATGAAGACAACATTGGTCGCATAGGGGTATTAGGCCCGACGCGTATGGATTATGGTAAGATCGTGTCGGTAGTCGACTATATTCGAAAAACATTAACGGATATATTCTCCGGAATCTATTTATAAAAAGCAGGTGTATTAATGAAAGAAGTAAAGAAAGACGTTGAAGAGCAAGTAGAAGCGACTGATGAAGTCGTTGATG
>LQAI01000159.1_pt1 | contig 13891 bp, 23 predicted proteins | sample 1535821 | NCBI WGS metagenome assembly LQAI01 (sample SAMN04331586, study PRJNA305678) | bioreactor metagenome | isolation source: bioreactor_5 inoculated with Wadden Sea sediment 1st replicate of a... | place: Germany:Bremen | reverse complement strand
GGATGGCGATTTGCCGGCAGAGTTCACGGCCGATTGAACCGCCGGCACCGGTGACCATGACGGTCTTGCTTCTGAGGACTTCACCCAAAGCAGTGGAGTCCATTTGGACCTGTTCACGGCGCAACAGGTCGGAAATATCCACTTCCCGCAGGCGGCTGACATTCACCACACCACCCAATAGCTCATACAAGCCGGGCATCGTGCGGAAAGCCACCCCTTGCTGGCGGCAGGCATCGGCGACTTGCCGGAGGATCTTGCCGGATGCGCTGGGGATGGCAATAATCACCTCGTCTACAGGTTGGGTCTCCAGCACTCGATCCATCTGGGATAGCGGCGCTAAAACCTTGATGCCATGGATTTCACTGTTCAATTTCGCGGGGTCATCATCAATGAACCCAATGGGATTCATATTCAACTGGGGATCTTTTGCAGTTCGCGAACCACCATCGCGCCGGCATCCCCGGCCCCGATCACCAGGACATCTTTTTGCTGATGCTTGTTTTTCGGGCACCGTGGGCTGCGGTTGATGTTGTCTCAGCCACCAGCCGGAATATGAAGCGCAAACCGCCAACGAATAGGATGGACAATAACCAGTCAATGACCAAGACCGACCGGGGAAAGCCAGTGAATACATCGGTGGCGAACAAAGTGATCATGATCGCAGAGACGATGATGGAGGCCGTTGAGACGGCATGATGATCAAAACCAATTCGCGGATGCTGGCATAACGCCACAAACGGCGATAGATTCCAAAGAAATAGTAAACAATCGGTTTGATAACGATGACGAGCCCCAGCATCCAGAGCAGCGAAATTCGATAGGTATCAAAGATGGCAAACAGTTCCAGGCGGATGATGAAGCTGGCCATAACGGAAACCAGACTCAAGAAGATATCCCCCATCAGCAAATAGCGATTACGTATGCGTCTTCCAAATATATCCATAAGGGGTTCTTCCTGGGGCTATTGGCCTTTAAAACCGATGACCGATCCCACGGTGCGCAGGATGATGGCGATATCCAAAAGGATGGTGCGGTGCTCAATGTAATAGAGATCATATTCCAGTTTGATGGCGGTTTCTTTGACGTTCCTCGCATATTTCTGGTTGATCTGAGCCCAGCCGGTGATGCCGGGTTTGACCAATAGCCTTGCCCGGTAGAAGGGCAGTGCTTTTGGAATTGCTCCACCATCTGCGGCCTTTCGGCCCGGGGACCCACCAGGCTGACATCCCCCGGATGACATTGATGAATTGGGGCAGCTCATCCAGGTGCGTTTTTCGCAGGAACCAACCTACCTTAGTGACCCGATCATCATTTTCTTCGGTCATCCGCGCCTGGCCATCCTTTTCGGCATCAACAGTCATCGTGCGGAATTTGAGGATGTTAAAGGATTGACCACCCCGACAGAGCCTTTCCTGCTGGAGGAAGATTGGGAAGCCTGATTCAAGGATAATCGCGAGCGAAATCAGAGGGAAAAAAGGCGGCCATGATCATGAAACCGACCACGCCCCCGGCAAAGTCAATTAATCGTTTGGAAAGTTGATAGGCCAGGCCGGTGTGGGCTTTCTCAACAAAGGACCGCACGATCCATTCCGCCTCGAGCAGGAAAATGGGCACTCGGGAGAGAATTTCTTCATAGATCACCGGCATAGAGGTCAGATTGACGCCTTGCTCTTGGGCCGCGAGGATTGCCTGGAACATTTTTCCGTGCATCTTTCCAGTGATGGCCAGGATTAAGTCAGTGATTTCCTGTTCTTCAATGATCCGAGGTAAATCCTGGCTGGTGCCAAGAACAGTGTATTGACCAATCTGCGTACCTTAAGTGATTCATCATCGTCAATCAGCCCTGCAGTGAAGAACGGTTCGGGCGATTGAGCATCAATCACATCCACAATAGCCTGACCGGCTTTCCCTGCGCCAACGATCAGCGCCCGCCGCTGAAGGGCAGGTGCGGTAAAAATCCGGATGTAAATCATCCGCCAGGCAAGGGTGAGCAGCGCAACGAGGATAATGAAGACTGCAACACCCCGGCGGGGGAGGGAATTGGGTGGGGAGGTGAAGTAGATCAGCAGGTAGGCAAGCCCGTTGATCAGGGTTGCCAGTCCGATGCCCTTCAGGGTGTCCTGGGGGTTGCTGGCCCGGTGCACATCATACAGCTCGACCAGCAGGATAATCCAGAAGATCGGCAGCATGAAGAACCAGACAGGGGGCCTTTGGGTGATGAATTCCAGGGAGAATTCCATCCAGGCGTCACCAGCCGCCCAGTAATAAAGCGCCAGGAACAGCGCTATGGCTGCCATTATGACGTCGCCTATGAACAAAATGAAGACACGTTCAGATGCGCGTAAATACCATCGTCGTGGCCGAGATTGCGATTTCATATTTTACATTTTAACATTTATTATGATTTTGGGGGAGAAACCAGGCTCCAAAGAAACCCAGTTCCCCATGAAAAGTGCATGGTGGCAATGCCCAGAGGGACCCCAATCAACATTGCGGCGTCTTTTTCCCGATTGCAAGTTGGATCCCAGCTAAAAGAAGGGCAAAGGTATAAATTACCAGGATTCCGGCCAGGGCCCAGCGGGCCAGACCGAGGAAGGGTGAGGCCACTAGCAGGATTGCCAGCCCGAGGACAAAGAGAGGCGGCAGGGCCTGACGCCAGCGAAGGGTTTGCGGGTAACGGCGGAGCATTTGGCGTTTCCAGTAGCCATAGCGCCAATATTGACGGGCCAGCGCACGCAGATTGTGACGGGCAAAATAGGCGGACCGGATCTGCGGATCGAGCCAGACCTGCCCGCCGGATTCACGCACCCGGGCGTTGAATTCATAATCTTCATTGGCAAGCAGGGTCTCATCATAGAGGCCGATCTTGTCAATCAGCTCCCGCTTGAAGGCGCCAAAGGGGACGGTATCCACTACGCCGGCCTGATCGGTGAAGCGGTAACGGGCATCACCCACACCAATCGGATGTCCGGCTGCTGCGGCAATGCTTCGGCCAATCCAATTATCGCTGCCAGGCTGGATATCCCAGACCCCACCGACGTTTTGACCCAGTCCGGCATGAAGCGCCGCAACTGAACGGGCGACATATTCATTCTGAGGTTTGGAATGGGCATCCAGCCGCACGATGATCTCACCGTGCGAGGCTTTGATGGCGGAATTGAGGGCTGCCGGGATGCTGTGGGTATGATCTTCGATCAGGACCACCTGCAGCTCGGATGCTCAGTCTGCCATTCAGCGATGGCTGCCTGAGTGCCGTCGTTGGAGCCGCCATCTGCAATGACGACCTCCATATTAGCGGCAGGGAAGGATTGGCCCAATAAGCCATCCAGCAGGGGCTTAATGGTCCGCTGTTCGTTATAACAGGGAATAATTACGGAGACTTGGCGTTTGAGTGTGTTAGTCATTGTTGTAGGGTAGTTTTACCACAAAATGACTGCCTGCCCCAGGTTGACTTGTGACGGAAAGTTCTCCGTTATGGGCCAGGACAATTTGTTGACAGATTGCCAGGCCCAAACCATAACCGCGGACTTCTCCGCCTGTCCGAGCTTTATCCACCTGGTAAAAACGCTCGAAGATTCGGCTTTGCTCTTCCTCAGGGATTCCCTCGCCCAGAGTCAATCACATGGACCCAGACCGTGTCGCCATTGATCTCACAGCGGAGGGTGATCGTTCCACCAGCAGGTGTGAACTTCAAGGCATTGTCCAGCAGATTATCCAGTAACTGCATCAGACGGTCCGGGTCACCGCGGACGATGGCGGCGCGTTCTGATTTTTGCACTTCAAATTGGATGCCAGAGGCTTCCGTTCGGGGTGTGAATTTGTGTTGGGCGGCATCCAGAAGCGGGCTGATATCCAATGTCTCAAATGAGAAGGCGATTGAGCCGGCATCCAACTTGGTCAGGGTCAACAGGTCCTGCACCAGGCGATACATTCGGGCGGTTTCCATGCCGATCACATCTGCGGCCTGGGCCAGCTCTTCAGGGGAATGGGCAGTGCCATCTTGAATGGCGTGGGCGAACCCCTGGATGGAGGTCAGCGGCGTCTTGAGCTCATGCGAGACATTGGCGATGAAGTCCTTTTGGGATTGCTGGCTCTCCTGCACCTGGCGGGTCATGGTATTGAAGGAGGCGGCCAGTTGGCGGACTTCTTCGGGTCCTTCCAGTGGGATCGGATGGGCGCGTCCGTCGGCGACCTGCCGGGCTTCCCGGCTGATCCGGCGCAAGGGCGCTGTGATCCAGCGTGACATAAGCAAAGACAGGATGAAGGCTACCAGGAGTGCAAGCAAACCGGCTTGTGCGAGAGGTGCCAGAAATTGATCGCGGAAGATGGTGACAATTTGAAACCGAGGGCGATTGACTGCGAAAAAGGCCAGTCGGTCGGTATTGATCCGTTCGATGATGTAATACCAGTTTTGTTTTTCAGAATCGCGATAGAAATTCGGAAGGGAGCCGATTTCTGTGAGGATAGGGGTCTCGCCAAACTCGGGCAGGTTGGCGCCTTCCTCATTTAGTGAATCGGCCACAACTTGTCCGTCATTAGTCAGCACCACGATTCGCCCGCGGATTTGGTTGGTGTTATTGACGAGTAAGGTTTGGAGGATATCTGCGTCCAGGTCACCCACGGATTGCAGCTTGGGCAGGGCATTGACCCGCAGGGCTTGTAGGTTGATGGCGGCTTGCTGCAGCGGGATATTGCCGCGGTAGACGACCAGCACGATGGCCGTGCCCACCACAAACAGCACCAGGCCGATCAGCAGGGCATAAGTCAACCACAAACGGGAACGCAGAGAATTGAACATCAGACAACCAGCTTATAACCGATGCCGGTGACCGTCTCGATTTGGACTTCACTGGCAGCGATCTTTCGGCGCAGCTGGGCGATGTGCACATCAACGGTCCGGGTTTGGCCAAAGAAGTCATAGCCCCAGGCCTTGCTCAGCAGCTGTTCACGGCTGAGGACGATGCCCTTGTTTTCAGCCCAGGACTTTGAGGACTTCAAATTCCTGGGTGCGCAGTTCTATTGGGCTGCCGTTGATGCGGATTTCGCGCCCGGCGAGGTCAATTTCCAGATCACCGATTTGAAGCGGCGCTTCAGCAGTCTGAAGCTGAGGAGGCACGCCCCGGCGCAGGACAGCCCGCACTCGCGCAACCAGCTCACGGGGGTTGAAGGGCTTGGTCAGGTAGTCATCCGCGCCCAGTTCAAGCCCCAGGATCTTGTCGATATCATCATCGCGTGCGGTGACCATGATGATCGGCACGGGGTTATCCTCGGCGCGCAGCCGGCGGCAGACTTCAAAGCCATCCACCTGCGGAAGCATCACATCTAAAACCACCAGGTCGGGATGCTGGCCGCGTACGGCATCCAGGGCTTTTTGGCCGTTGCCAACGGAACTGACGGCATAGCCATCTCGTTCGAGGTAAAGGCGCGCCAGTTGAACGATATTGGGTTCGTCATCAACGACCAGAATTTGCTGCTTTTCCATCAAATTGGCCTACTTCTCTCCTTAGGGCAGGAGGGCCACGGCTTCAATTTCCACTGCTGCGCCTTTGGGCAGCGCACCAACCTGGAAGGCTGAGCGGGCGGGGAAATCGGAGGTGAAGAATTCGCCATAAATCGCATTCATCTGGCCGAATTCATTGATATCCTTCAGAAAGACTGTTGTTTTGATGACCTGATCCAAACCGGTGCCGGCTGCTTCAAGAACGGCTTTGAGGTTGGTGAGCGCCTGGCGGGTTTGCGCCTTGATGCCGCCCTCAACCAGATCGCCGGTGGCGGGGTCCATACCCAGCTGACCAGCAGTGAAGACCAGATGTCCTGTGCTGACTCCGGCGGAATAGGGTCCAATGGCGGCGGGCGCTTTTCTGCGACGACAACTTTCTTTTGATGGCTCATGGAATACCTTTCTGGGAAAATTAGTGGAAAATCTTATAAAAATTATAACATTTTGGTCAGGGGATGGTGTAAAGCGGGGGTAAAAATCAAAAAGTGAAATAAAAGAGGGTTAGCTTAAGTATTGGCTAACCCTTTATTGTTTTTGAGTGTGATTGCCTACTCAAACTTCAGCCGTTCCAGAATTTCCACCAGGCAGGCATCGAAGATTTCCTGCATGATGGCAGGGTCCGCCTGGTAAGCGCCGCCATACATCCCGTCGCCATAAATCTTCCGGATGGCATCTTTACCGTGGATATAGTCGCCAGATTTGGGCACAGGTTTGGTCTCTTTGGGCATCTCGGACACGATGGTGAAGTCGAAGGCTTCTTCCCAATTGGCGTGCTGGTTGATGAGGTCGTGTTCCTGGCTGATCTGTGTGACAATTGGCCGAGTCCACCAGGCATACCAGCGCATCATCAGGTCCGGCAGCTCATTGGCTAATTCCACGAGATGATCCCGCACCGGGGTGTTGCCCCCGTGACCGTTGAGGATCAGCACTTTGCGGAACCCAGCGCCGTAGAGTGAGCGGAGGATGTCTTCGACCAGATCGAGATAAGTGTGCAGGCGCAGGCTGATCGTTCCGGGATAGGAGAGAAAGTAGGGTGAGCAGCCGAAATTGAGAGGCGGTGCAAGCAGCACACCGCTGGCTTCGCTGGCAGCCTCGGCCAGCTTTTGGGAATTTTGGCATCCGTGAGCAGGCTCAGGTAGCCATGTTGTTCACATGCCCCCAGAACGAGCATTACCCGGTCGTCTTTTTGAGATATGCCTCAACGCCCATCCAGTTGGTGTCTTCAAAACGCATGACGATTCTCCTTAATTATCAATAGAAAAGGCTGCCCGGAAATCGGCATAAGCATCAAAATATGAGAGGCCGAAGGTATCTTCAAAGGCTGTGGCCGATGAATATGAGCAGTAATCGAGCATGCTTTCCAGGCCAAATGTATCCACAAGGTACTTTGTGAACAGATAGGCTTCAGGATAGGTCAATGAATTGCCGGGATAAGCAAGATACTTATTTTCCTGGTTGGTATAGGCTGCGATGGACCAGGTGGCCATCCGGGGATATTCGATATCCAACAATGGGTTGGATAAAGCCACCACGGCCATTGCTTCATAGACCAATCCGTTATCAATGTCGTTCAAGGTTTCAGGATAATCAGATTTGGAGAGGTAATATTCCTGCATGGCAGTAAGGAAAAGAGCGTCATCCCCTGTCAGGTCATCGGCTGAGAGACTGAAATAATTATAAAAACCTAGATCCGGCACATTGGCCATTGTGAACATGTATTCCGCTAAACCGACACTCTTCCAGACCTGCGTCTCACCCTTGGGTTGTGGGAATAGGTAGAGTGTTGTCTCGTAGATCAAGTTCGATAGTGAGTAATTGGGGAAATAGAGACTGGCTTTTGACGGCTCTGAATAGGATCGTCCCAGGTTGCCATCGAAATAGAAATAGATGGGCGCTTCCCAGATCGGTTCGACTTGGGCGTAATAGCCTGGGGCTGCATCCTCGATATAGGCCATCACATTCTTCATCCCGGTATTAAAATTGGATAGCAGATACATCATGGGTGTGGGAGAATCGGCGAAATTATCAGAAAAAGAAAAGGTCCTGTTCGCCGAGGTGAAAACCATGGTGTAGTCCTCGGAAGATGAAAAATCCATCTCGTCTAGGAAGCCCAGGTCGTCCACGGGTTGGTAAGTGCCATTGACGCCAATCGACTCCAGCCAGGTCTGGCTGTAATCGGTCTGTGAGATCGTTTGATAGAGCGCATCTGGTCCCTCTTTAGCGGCAATAAACTTGACCAGTGAGGACGCGGTATCCCGAGCAGTCTCGAGCGTGTTATGGTCAGTATAAACGCCGAAGAAATATGAGGGGAAAAGGGAGAGCGTCCGAAAGTTGGCCTCGTCGCTGTAGTATTCCTGGAGAGCATCGATATCGATTTCATCTCCAAAAACCGCGCCTTCCACACCGGCAAGTTTCCAGGGCAGGCTGAAGCCTGTATAGGCATTTACCAGGCAGTTTGGTAATAACCCTTTTCCACATCCTTCACGGTGCAATAGATGGATGTGCCATCCAGCAGGACATCATCCACCAGTGACTCTTCCATCACGTAAATGTCGAGATGCTTGTCCGCCTGCAAAAGGGTGGAAAGGGCTGTGTAGTCTGCCAGTAGGAAGTCATAAAGTTCCTGACCCATCTCCTTCTCAAAGATGGAATCCTGGATATGCAGGTCAAATTGGGCAGTTGATACCGTTTGAGTGGTAAATGCTTCTGGGATAACGTCATTGCCCGGATGTTCGCTGACCTGAAAATCCAGTTTTTGGCCTGAGCAGCCTACCTGAGATGCGAGAAGGAGTATACCGAGTAGCAAGATGATTATTTTGCGGGATTGTTTCAGCCCCATGTTTTTGCCTCTTCATTCTTTTCAGCGATGATCTAATGCCACAATTTTACACGAACCTGGATTTAGTGATGGTATATCTATAATTTCATCTTAAGTTAGCTTGATGGGGTCTTGTCTCGCCTAATACATAAAAAAATGAGGTGGTCGCTAGACCACCTCTGTTTATGCTTGTTGATGCATATGTGATGGGTTAGATCACAATGTTGACCAGCCGGCCGGGCACATAGATCACCTTGCGAGGGGTCTTGCCCTCCAGATAGGCAATCACGTTCTCGCTGGCCAGGGCAGCGGCTTTGGCGTCTTCTTCATTGACATCCACCGGCATCACAATTCGGTCACGCAGTTTGCCGTTCACCTGAACGATCAGGTGATTTCTTCTTCTTTGGTAGCGGTCTCATCGACTTCGGCCACAGTTGGTGTGCACCGAGTAGTCATGCCCGGTCTTTTCCCAGAGTTCCTCGGCGATATGCGGAGTGATGGGAGCCATCATGCGTATGTAAATGCTCTCGGCTTCCTGCCAGGCTTCGCTGCCATATGCGCCATTAGCCTTTGCAGTGGCCATTTCATTTAACAGTTCCATCAGGCCGGAGACAATCGTGTTGAAATTGAAGGTCTCAAATCGTACGTGACGGAGGCAGGGTTTGGTGGACCTTGCGGCGCAGAACCTTGAGAGTCTCCTTGTCCGCTGTACTGGCATTATCCACCGGCTCGAGGAAGTTGTACCAAACCTTGCGCAGCCAACGGACACTGCCTTCAATGCCGCTGCTGTTCCAGGGGCACCCAGTCCCACCGGGCAAAGAACATCAGGTAGGCTCGGACGGTGTCAGCGCCATAATCGGCCACCAGGTCATCCGGGAGATCACGTTGCCGCGGCTCTTGGACATTTCTCGTTGTCCTCACCCAGCACCATACCTGGTTGCGTAACTGCAGCATGGGCTCTTTGCCCTTGGTGATGCCCAGGTCACGGAGGGCCTTATGGAAGAAGCGGGTGTAGATCAGATGCATGGTGGCATGTTCGATCCCGCCGGTGTAGATATCGACAGGCATCCAATAATCATATTCCTTCGGATCGAAGGGGCTTGATCATAGTTGGGGCTGAGGTAGCGCAGGTGGTACCAGGAGGAGCACATGAAGGTGTCCATGGTATCGGTTTCGCGTTCAGCCTTGCCGCCGCAGACCGGGCAGGTCGTGAAGCGCCAGGTTGGGTGCAGCTTCAGTGGGCTTTCACCGGTGGGCAGCCACTCGACATCCTCGGGCAATAATACAGGCAGATCCTCATCAGGCACAGGCACCGCGCCGCACTTCTCGCAGTGGATGATCGGGATCGGCGCACCCCAATAACGCTGGCGGGAGATCAGCCAGTCACGCAGGCGGTAGTTTACAGCGCGCTTACCTACGTTTCGTTCTTCAATGTAAGCAATTGCCTTATCGAAGGCCTGATCGCCGGGAGTGCCGGTCAGCGGGCCGGAATTGACCATTGAGCCTTTGGCAGGAACCGCTTCAGTCATTTCTTCCACGACGATCGGGTCCATGTCGTCCGGCTGGATGACAATGATGATCGGCAGGTCGTATTTACGGGCAAATTCAAAGTCGCGCTGGTCGTGCGAGGGGACAGCCATGATCGCACCGGTGCCGTAAGTCATCAGGACGTAGTCGGCAATCCAAATCGGGATTTTCTCGCCGTTGACCGGGTTGATGGCATAACCGCCGGTGAACACACCGGTCTTTTCGCGGTCAGCAGCCTCACGCTGAATATCACCCATTAGCTTAGCTTCCTGTTGATAGGCTTCAACGGCATCTTTTTGCTCGGGCGTGGTCAGCTTTTCCACCAGGTGGTGTTCCGGTGCCAGGACCATAAAGGTGGCGCCCCAGAGCGTGTCGGGCCGGGTGGTGAAGACTTCAATATCATCGCCGTCTTCGGTGGTGAAGACCACGGAAGCGCCTTCGGAGCGGTTGATCCAGTTGGTCTGGAGGGTTTGGACCTGTTCGGGCCAATCCATCTCGGAAAAATCCAGGAGTTCATCAGCGTAGTTCGTTATGCGGAAGAACCACTGGCGCAGGTTTTCTTGATGACCTGTGTGCCGCAGCGTTCACAGTGCCGGTCTTCGCCTTGCACCTGCTCGCGGGCCAGGTGGTGTTGCAATGGGGGCAGAAATCGACCGGGGCGTCTTTTGATAGGCAGGTCGTTCTTGAAGAACTGAGTGAAGAACCATTGGGTCCATTTGTAATATTCAGGGTCGGCCGAGACGGCTTCCCGGCGCCAATCGAACATGGCACCCATCGAACGGAGCTGGCGGCGCATGTTGTCAATGTTGCTGTAGGTCCACTGCTTGGGGTGGATCGAGCGCTGGATGGCGGCGTTTTCAGCCGGCAGCCCGAAGGCATCGAAACCCATCGGGAACATCACGTTGAAGCCCTGCATCCGCTTGAAGCGCGCCCGGGAATCAGAGGGCGTCATGGCGTACCAGTGACCGATGTGCAGGTCACCGGAGGGGTAGGGCAGCATCGTGAGGGCATAGAACTTGGGCTTGTCCGGGTCGATGTCTGAATGGTAGAGACTGTCGGCATCCCAGCGGCTTTGCCACTTGGGCTCAATCTCTTCAGGTTTATAAGTTGGAATACTGGTCGGGTCTGACATAAATAATCTTCTCCAAAAAAAGTTCAATCGGTGAGCGATAAATCATCGCCTGTGTTTGAAACGGTTCACAGGCACCGGGTCTCATTTTACCGCAGAAGGAGGGCAGGGCAGCCGGAATCGTGAGCGACGGCAATTAAAGCCGGTCTACGATCAGGTGCCCGGAAACAACCTCCCTCGGGAGTGGATGAAGCTGGAATTGTGATAAGTCGTGCTGGCATCTTGAACCTGCCTTAAAATAAAAACGCCGTCCGCACAGGGACGACGTCGCTGACGCCGCGGTACCACCCTGCTTCCCGAACCTCCATCAAGGCCGGACAGCTTGGGCCGCTATAACGGGCGGTGGGCGTCACCGGTTACTGAAGGTTCACCGGTGCCATCTATCCCTAGGGGGATGAGCCAGGCGAGTTCGACCTTTGTTGGCGTTCCGTGACGCCTGCCGGGCTTTCACGCTCCCCGGTTCGCTGACGGATGGTCTACTACTCCTGCCATGATGTTTTTGATATTGTCCACTGATTGTAACATATTTCATAATGAGGATTCAATCATCCAATGGCGTGTCCCACCGGGCGGGAGGGCGTTGCGAAAAAGTATGATAACATCAGGTCTTAAAATTTCACTTGTGGTTAGGATTCTGGATGAACCCTGAAATCATCGCTCTCATTTCATTTGTCGCCGTGACGACCTATACGCCAGGGCCGAACAACATCTCAGCCGCCTCGATGGGCGTGCTCTATGGCTATAAGCGCACCCTGCCTTATATGCTGGGGATGGTTCGGGCTTCTTTATGATGCTGACCCTTAGCGGACTGGTCTCTGGCTTCCTGATCGATAAGATCCCTGCTTTCGAGGTCGTTTTACGGATTGCCGGGGCGTTGTATATCCTTTGGCTGGCCTGGCACACCCTGCGCGCGAGTTACACCTTTGATGAGGAGCAGACCAAACCGCTGGGCTTCATTCAGGGCTTTTTTATTGCAGGTGCTGAATGTCAAGGTGATTGTCTATGGACTGACGCTCTATGGCACCTTCCTGGCAAATAAAATCCCCTCGCTGCCGATCCTGGTGCTCTCTGCGCTGCTGTTTGCCAGCGTGGGCTTCACCTCTGTGAGCCTGTGGACGCTATTTGGTGCGGGGATCCGGCGTTACCTGAACCAGCCCACGGTGCGACAGGTGGTCAATATTAGCCTGGCGTTGCTGTTGGTCTTTACTGCGGTGGATATCAGTGGTGTGTTGAAGCTGATTTAAATCTTCCCTCATCAGTCTGCTGTGCGGACAGCACCCCTGAAGCGCAGCGGAACAACTGAAGTATAGCGGAGGGTGCGGGGAAGCCTAATTTAAGTCTTCCCCTCAAGGAGCTCTGCGACGCAGTCCCTTTGGGAGAGGGGAAGGTGCCCCGCTGGGGCGGATGAGGTGGTTATTTCTCTTTGGGAAAGAGAAAATAGCGGATGTCATTGCAAACTGCTTCGAAATCCTCGTTCACCTCATTGTTCGAATATCTCTTGACCGTAACCCCAAGACCATCAAAGTATTTATTTCGTTCTAAATCTTTTGATTTTCCTACATCGTCAAAGTGTTGCGAGCCATCCAGTTCAATCACCAACTTTGCTTTGGCACAATAGAAGTCCACAATATATCTGCCGATGACTTTTTGGCGGTTAATCGTAATGGGGAGTTGCTTCAGAAAGCTATACCAAAGGTTACGTTCTTCTTTGGTCATGTTCTTTCGAAGCTGTTGGGCTAGAGGGGTGAGTTTGTCATTATGTTTGTTATTGGCGTTCATTGTTCCACCCTATTGTTGGTTATGATAGCTTTCCCCTCATCAGTCTGCTGCGCAGCCAGCTTCCCCACCAGGGGGAAGCCTTAAGATAGTATTGCCTTCCCCCCAAGGAGCTCTGCGACGCAGTCCCTTTGGGAGAGGGGAAGGTGCCCCGTAGGGGCGGATGAGGTGAGAAACCTCAATTTGAGGAAATTACCCCACCTGAGAATCATTCGCTAAAAACGATAACAATATTGGATTGATCTCTTCAGCATTCCGGAGGGGGAAGTCGTGGGACGCATCGGGCAGGACCATTGTTTTGCACATTAGGTTCCGTTTACCCAAGGCTTCGATGGAGTTTATTATTTCTTTGGTTTCATTCTGCCCTGAGATCGCCAGCATCGGGATCTGGACATTTACATAGCCTTGGAGGTCATCAAGTTTCACTCGGTTGGAAAAGAACTTGATGTAATTCTCCTTGGTGATCTGGGGGGCATAGGTCAGTAGGAAATCAGTTTGTTCCTCGTTGTAATGCCAATATTTCGCCTGCCATTTTAACAGGAAGCGGAATTTCAGGGCAAAGGCGCTCAATTTTGCGATTTTGGCATAGTTCGCGACGGATTTCTCAGAGGCGCAGACCCAGGCGCTCATAAAGACCGCCTTATCGAAATAGTCTGGGTATTTTGAGACCAGCGCAACAGCTAACTCTCCTCCCAATGAATGGCCATTATACTGATCTTCTCTTTGCCAAGCGATTCGATCAATTCCACCAGGGCGGCAATGACTGCATCGGGATCGTAGGACTGATCCGCTTCCTGCCGTTCCCATAAATGTGGGGAACGATCAGATGGTATTTGTCCTGAAAGCTGTATTGTTGGGCAAAGGTGTGGACAGCGCCAGCGCCATGCAGCATCAGCAGGGTGTGATTTTCATTATTGCCATACTCGTCAAAATAGATCATGGAACCTCTGAGGGTGATGAAGAGAATAAGGTAATTTTATCAAGGCTAGCGGATTTTGGGTGTCATTTTGTGCATCAGGGGGATTTCTGAAAGCATTGGTTAGCAGGTGGCGGCCGATACCCTTTCCCCTGTTGGGCGGAGCGCACAGCGACTTCATTATATAAAAATTTATTGTTATGGTTTGGATGTTTTGACAACCTG
>LQAI01000158.1_pt1 | contig 13904 bp, 23 predicted proteins | sample 1535821 | NCBI WGS metagenome assembly LQAI01 (sample SAMN04331586, study PRJNA305678) | bioreactor metagenome | isolation source: bioreactor_5 inoculated with Wadden Sea sediment 1st replicate of a... | place: Germany:Bremen | reverse complement strand
GCTTGAGTGTTTCCACGTCCACAGGTCCCTGAACCTTCTCGCCGATGGAGACCACCTGACGGCGCAGGATGCCGAGTCCGACCTTTGACGGACTGGCGACGAGCTGCGGTCCGTCGGATGTCATGACGAGTTTCTCGGATTCTTCCTGCGCCTCAATGATGTCTGCGGCAGTGGGTTCGCGCAGCACCAGTTCGTGGCATTCTTCCTTGCCGATGGTGACGGGCTTTGTCAGCGGGATGGTTTCAGTACGAGGCATCCTAGTCCTCCTCACAAGTAATGGCTGACATCTCGACAGGGCATTCACCGCCCTTGGTCTTGAGAGTCGGCGGATCAAGTACAAAGGCACCGGTCAGAACCCAACGGCGGCCTGTATCTGTCTCGAAAATCACCGTGGCGTTATCGATGGCCTTGATCTCGTCCAAGGATGTTTCGGCAGTATGGTAGATAGTGCAATCCATCTTCGGTTCCACAGTGGTTTCGGTGAAACCGTGGACCTTCCCCGCGCCGATGACAGGCTCGCGTTTCACACCGCCCGGATTGAGCGATGCATCATCGGCAGTCTTGTATTCCTTGCCATCAAGCGAATGATGGCCTTGCCGGTAACTTGGTTCGGATTGTTTCCCATTTTCTATCTCCTACAGAATGAACTGAATTTGCTCTGCGAAGATGCGGAGCTGGTTAACGAGGTCGGGCGGGCTGAGGACGTCGAGGCGGTTACGGTCATCCGCATTCCGTTCGACGACGAGATCCTGCTTGTACTGGTCAAAGTTCTCCACCAGCCCCTTTGCTTCCAGTTCGCGGAACAGGGCGAGCAGTTCGGCGCGGACGATGGACGGCGTGACGATGGCCTGACCGGCTCCGAAGCGGGTGCCGTCATCGGCCAGCTTGTGCCGAGGGAACTTCTGTGTGATCCGCGCGCGGGTGGCATAGCGGATGTAGCTGAGCGTAGCCGGAGTGGTGACGTCCAGATAGCTCGGATCGGCGAGGTCGTATGTGTTCTTCTGGTAGGTCGTGATGGCCCGCTCAATGAGGACGTTGCCGCCGGAATCCACAGTAAAGGTGGACAGACCGTCGTAAAGCAGCAGATTGCGTTCTTCCATGGTCCACCTATCTCCCCTTGAGGGAGGCAGAACACCGGGCAGCGTAAGTGACTGGAGAGGACGAGCCGGATCATTGGCAAGGGATGCGGAAGCAACCACGGCATAGACAGCGGCCCAAATCCACGGCGGGGTCGGTGATGCGCCAGTGGGCATGCAGGTGCCAAGGTGTCCATTGCGGGCATTGCCCATGTGGAGGACGCGGCATGCGTTCCCTTCATGGCCATGTAGGCGATACCGTCCTTCATGCTCAGCGGCTTCCAACGGGCGAGCAGCTCGGCCTCGAGGGCGGTCATGCTGCTGCCGTCGGTCCACGGATTGACCAGCGCATTCCACCATTCATCACCAAAGGCGGCGATGGCTGTGGCGATGTCAGGATTACCCGAGCCGTTCTTCATGTCGGTGATGGCCACGGTCAGACCGGCCGGAAGGACTTCGCCCGTGTAATAGTTGATGCGGATGTCGATGTCGTTGCCGCATTCGCCTTTGTGACGTGCGGTCAGGGTCACCGTGCCAGCGGCAGCAGATGCCGTGACGGGCAAATCAAGCGCGGCATTGATGGCGTCGGCAGAGCGGTTGCCACCTCAGCAGCGGTATCAAGCGCGGACACGGCAGTCCGGACACGCTGGCCGCCAATATAGCAGTTGAGCGTGCCGGAGGCCGTTGCGGTGCCGGTGATAACGATGGAGCCTGTGGCAGCCACGCCTGCATCGGCATCCTTGAGCGGGATGCACCACGTTTCCATGTAGCTGTCCGCATCCTTGAGGGCATCGAGCATGTTAGCGAGCATGGAACCGCGACCGAACAGATTGACGGCGTGGTCTGCGTTCAGCACACGCACCGGCTCGGCTTCGGTTGCAGTGCCGGTGGTCAGCATCTGTCCGAGGACGAGCAGCTTGTAGTCAACACTCGGCGTGCCGGACACGGCGCGGGTGTTGTCGAACTCGATGTAGGTCAGCGGTACTCGGATGTTGTCCGGGATGTCATTGAAAGAAATGGGCATGGGGCTATTCCTCCTTGGCGGCTGCGGCCTTGTCAGCCTCGGCCTGTGCGGCTTCCGCTTTCTTGACTGCATTGGCAGAGGTTTTCTCGACGTCTCCGTCACGCAGACGGCGGGTCCAGTAGCTGGAAGCAGGAACAGCAGCTCCGTATTCGGGAAGCGGCTTTTCATTGCGCGGATTACGCACGATGAGTCCCGGCTTGGGTTTCAGGTAGAGCATCTTCATGGCCACGGTTGTTTCCTCCTAGTTCCCGTCTTGGGGCAGGCTGACCTGATCCTCGGCCACAGGCGCATCGGCCTTGACCGGGAATTTGGCATCAAAGGTTTTGAAAATATCAAGGGCCGCCAGATCGGAATTGGTCATGACCTGACCGATTTGCATGCGCTGCCGCCATGTGACGGCCCACATGGCTACGCCGATCTTGTCCACAGCAGCGGAAAAAAGGTTGTCACCACGGACGCCGACAGGGGTGCCGATTGTTTCGGGCAGTTCCCAATTGTTGTCCGGGATAATGAGCGCCAAGAGATCAACCACGGACGCAGCTACAAGATCGCGCGGCTGGCCGTGCTTGTCCTTGGCCACCACGAATGCGCCCCATGAGACAGCTGCCTCGTATGAGCCACTCACAACCTGCAAATCGTTGAATCCGAGGACAGCCACGAACACGGCCGGAGCCTTAGCCGACACGCGGCGAAGCTCATGAGCGTCAAAACGACCGCCGTGGGATTCACAGGTGATACCCTTGGGCAGCGTCCCGCCGATCTTGGCGACGATGCTTTCGCGGATGGTTTCCAAGCTCATTGCAGACCTCCGAGCTGACGGTCCACGAAGTCATCCACCAGAGCGACGAGGTCTTCCTCGTTCTCAAGAGATATGCCGAGATACGCACGGGCCGGGATCGTGATCCGGCGTTTGTTGCTGACCACGGTCATGTCCAGACCGAACTGGTGGGCGGCTGCGTAAACCAGATTGGAGCCGACCTCGACGTCATCGCCGGTGATGCCCATGACATGCTCTATGGAATCGGACAGGCTGCCGTCGGCCATGAGCAGGCTTTGGCCCTGATGGCGTGTCGCGGCGTAGCTGTCGGACCACGGCTCCCATGCGACTCCGTCCGGATCGGTCTTTTCGGAATCAATGCGGCGCTGCGTCTGGGAGACTACTGCGGCACCCAACTCATCCATGAGCGGACGAGTGTCCATATCGCCGAGCCGTGCGATCCGCTCAGCGAGGCGATTTAGTCCGCCCATATCCACATGCATGTCAAAGCTCATCGCAGGCCTCCATTCCTGCCCCGGCCGAAGACACGGGGCGATCCGGTGACGATGGCCGGTTCCGAGGCTGATCCGCCAGATGATTCAGGGACAGCGCCGAGCGACACCTCGCCCTTTGCAATGCTGCGAAGCGTACCCCGCGCGTCCTTGTATCGAGAGCGAATCTCCTCGGTAACCAGCGCATCGCTGTTGCACATGCGGTAAATGGCGATGTCCACGGCCACCTGAACCAGAACGGACGGAACGGTCGCCAACGGCAGGTCGTAGTGCTTGCCCACATGGAGGTCGATTTCAGAATCGGCATCCGCCAGAGCGCGAGCCGTGACCTGTGCATCGGCAACGCCGTCGCCGTCCCGGTCGCAAGGATCAGGAGCTGATCCTCACCGTACCGGTCGATAATGTCCTGAGTGGTGGCGTAGGCCATTAGTCACTACCCTTGGAATACTGTTCGAAGGCGGTAGCAACTTCTTCACCGGACACATCGTATCCGAGCTTGGCCGCAACCGAATCCACACGCGGCGTTCCCGCCTTGGTGAAATCCTTTTCTTTGTCCAGACCGTCAAAGGCCTCGACAATAGCCGCCAGCAGTTCCTCGGTGTTCTCAGGCTTGATGGCCATCGGAGGAACATCCGAGGGCTTGACCTTCACAGTCGGCTTAGAAATGGTCTCTTTGGACTTTTCCTCGCCGTCCACTTCACGAACGATGAGCTGCGGTTCATTCCGGAGAATTTCCAGCTCCTCGGCAGAGAAGGCATCAATGTCGTGGACGGTCGGCTTGCTCGAATGAGCCATGCCGCATCGACGGAATCCGTCGCGTCTTGCAGTAATTTCGATACAAGTCATGGCGGCTTCCTCTATGCGAGCCACGGAGTCACGAGGACTTCGGCGGTATCGCGGTAGACGTTGGTTGCGCCGGAGGCATCACGTTCAGCCTTGACCACTTCAAGGGCTGCGGCTTCGTTGCCGGGACCGACAGCCAACAGAGTCGGACGAATGCCGAGCGGCTTGCCGTTGTCGCCCTTCATGGACATGAGAGCGGCGCGTGCGGCCTTGTAGTTGTCCTTGGTCAGTGCAGCCTTGGAGCCAAATGCCATCTGCCACAGACCGTAACCGGCCTCGCAGCGGCCATCGATGCCGTAGAGGTATTCCTTACGCATGAAGACGTTCTGATCCTTCTCGTCAACGAGAGATGTGAACTTGTACTTTTTGCGCTGCTGGAAGATGAAAGGCTTGATGGCGCGGGATACGTCCAGCAGGAACCACGACGCACCGGCACCGGCCTGCACGTTGGAAACGCTTTCCGCTTCACCGGTCTTGGGATTGATGACGGGATGGTCGGCATCGAAGAACGGCTGTCCGTCATAGCAGAAGTCCGTGAAGCCATTGAGCAGCAGTTCGAAGATCAGCTCGTCGGGATGAGACTTGGCATCCTGCCCCATCTGGGAGATGAGCGGGTTGTAGACGCCGAGCTGGTCGTCATCAATGGCTTCCCTCGGAACGCCGACAGTATTCTCGAAGGTTCGGTTCCGGAGAGTGAAGTTGTGACTTTTGAGAGCCTGAATGACGCGGTCGCCGACCCATTCGCGAAATCCGGTAACGGTACCGAGCCACGCATAGACTTCCTGCGAAGTGGTAGAAGGCACGATCATTGCCAACTTCTGGTAGTCGCTGGGCGTGCCTTCAAAGGCCTTGTTGAAGAGAGTCTTGAAGCCCTTATACAGGGCACTCAGAGACGAATGATTGATGAGCATGGTCGGGTCTCCTAAATCTTGATCCAGACGCCGTAGTCGTCCACATCCATGATGGTTCCGGCAGCCGGTCGGGTGTTGGTGCCGTTGGTCTTTGCCACGGTTTCATCGTCAACCACGTATGCGGTGGCCCCGATGTCGGCGCGGGTTATCTCGTCGGCGGCGGCGCTGTTCTTGTAGTTGAAACAGCCGCGCCGGACTTCGCACTTGAGGTCGCCGTCAGCTCCGGTGCGGTTGTCGGCCTGTTCTTCGGCGCGTCCAACGACCTCGAGAGTCGCGTCTGCGGAAGCGGGGACGAGCGTGCCGGAAGTGTTCAGGGCAGCCATGCCACCGGCGTAGACGATGACGGCACCCTTGACGTCGAACTCAAAGAGTTCTGCATCGCGGGACTTGGTGTTGCGGTCAGCGGAAAGGGCCATCTACTTATCCTCCTTCAAGGATTTTGCGTACTCGTCCTCGTCGAGACCGAGGTTGCGGCAAACGGCCTTTTCCTCTTCGGACAGGATGCCGTTGCCGGACTTGGGCTGATCGGGCAGCTCGGGGTTCTCGATGACCTTGGGCGCGGATTCGGCGAACTGCTTGAACTGGTCAAGGCCGCCTTCGGTCTTGCACATGGCCACATAGAAATCCTTGCTGGCGGGTGCGATCTTGCCGTCCGAGATTGCGCGGTTGACGGCGATCTCGATATTGCCGTCGAGTTCCGCGTCCTTCAGCTCCTTGAGACTGGACTCGGCGGTGGTGGCGCGGTTCATGGCATGCTCGTAGTCCGCGCGAAGGACGTACTGGGTGAGATCAATGATCTGGCCTTCGCCGCCCTGCATGCTGTTCTTGGCGGTTGCGGTCAGCGCCTTGACCTGCGTCACGACCTGATCGGCACCGACATGTTCTTCCAGACCGAGCAGGGACGTCAGTTCCTTGGTGATTGCCCGGTTGGCGGCTGTGTCCATATCTCCTTTGAGCTTGGCCACGGCGTCCTGAATTTCCTGATCGGAAGCCGTTTCCGACAGTCCGAGCAGACGGCACAATGCCTTTTTCATGGCGTCTTCCTCCATGTTTGCCGCCTGCCGATTAAAAGCTCGCAGGCGAAAGGTTGGGTTTATTGGTCAGACCGACGGACTCCAACACACGGATCGCGCGGTCTGTCTTGGTGTATGAAAAGACTGGAGAGAGGTAGCGGTATTCACCGGCTGCAACTTGCTCGGCGGCCTTGCGGGTCCACTTGACGCGGCCCCAGAGGGAACCATCGCCTTCCCTGTCGGCCAGTTCGGTTATCCACGCGGCTGCCGGAGCCTCTTCGCCTTCCGGGCCTTTGACCTCGGTAGCGTGTTCCCAATCGGCAACCACATCGATGCCATCGAACTCAAAGCGGTCAATAACGGCAAACTGTGCATAGCTGTCGAACTTCCACTCTCGGCCATCACGGCCTTTGACCATCGGACCGGGCGGGAGCAGCTGAACCCACTCGGGAACTTCACCGCCTGCGAGCTTGACGCTTGCGCCTTGCATAAAATGTTTCATGCCCGCCAGACTGGCATGCGCAAGCGGCCGAGTCCTGTAACCGGCGTTACTAAATTCTCAGCTCACATTCAGGGGGATTGGGTTTGATATGAAATACGAAGTCGGCGGGACTATTCAACCGCATTCAAAACGATTCATGAATCGTCTGTGAGGCGTTTCTCTAGAATTGTATAGAAGGGTCGAGAAAGGGGTGAGGTCGTTTTCTGGGGCATTTTCAGCCGACACGTTGACGCAAGTGCCAAGAGGCCTTATTGTATTATCAAGCTGGCTGCGACACGGTGATGAATCTCCCGGCCGTAACACGGTGCTTGCACCGGAGTGCCATGCAGGGTTTCCGGCGCTGCCGGATGGGAGGCCCTGCCAGTCAGCACGATGAACCCCTTGCTTCGGCGAGGGGTTTATTTTGGCGGCGGCGCAGGCGCAGAATCTCACGGTCCCGCTTGCCCGCTTCGGAGGACAGACGGCGGAAGCTCGTCATGAACACGGCCTTGCCCAGACTTGGTGGCCTTGACCACGTGACGTATCCGGCTTCCTCAAAAAGATAGACGAGGGTTTGTTTGCCGTCCTGAACGACCTCGCCCAGATCAAGTGCGTCCTGCACGAACAGATATTCCTTGAACGTCAGTTCCGGGTGTTGCCGGAGCTGCTTGGTGAGTGTGTCTGGTGAAAGACGTACGAGCTGCGTCTTGCCTCCGATCTTGGCGGCATCGCCTTCGGCCATCATGCCGATGGGGAAATCCGCCTTGGGCGATTTGGCCCATGTCTCCATGGACTCGCTCGTCAGCTCTCGGACAATCGCACTGCCTTCAGCTCCGGCCCTGCCAGTTTTCCCGGCCAACTCAAGCGCCTTGTTGAGCCGCCCAACCTGACCCGGATTATAGTCCCAGCCGGGATCGATACCCACGGGAACTTGGTGGACTTCACCGGTCCGCCTATTGATCCATTCACGGTTCTTACCTCGGTGCTGTGGTCCGCACCCGCACGCTGGACTGCGCGAGGTGACCTGTCGGCAATCCGGTTTCCGGGTTGACGACCTGTTCCGGTTCCGGCGCTCGAACGCCATCACGCTCAAGGCGGCGATGCTCGGCTCTCGAAACCTGACGAACGCGGCACTTGCAGCCCCAGCCGTTCAGAGGCAGGTGCGTATGCCAGAAAGGATCGTCAACCGGAAGCAGGAGACCATGCCACGCCATATGCTCGGGACGATGTTCACGGGCCGGACCGAGTTGATACAGAAGATACGGCAGACCGGACTTGGTGCGCTGAATGCGTTCCACTGACCTGCGCAGCGTGCCGTGCGCATGTTGGTCTCGTAGATGGTGCGGAGGCGGCGCGTGCTGCCGAGCTGCACAGTGCGCTTCTTTCCAGAGACCGGATCGGTCATTTCCTTTCGCCCCACCAGCCTTTGCGCTGTAGCGTGGGCTTCAAGTCCTTGGCAAAATCGCGGAAGGTGCGTCCCTCGGCCAGAGCGCGACCCACTTCACCACGAATGTCGGAAAGAATGTCCATCTTGGTGGCCTTGGCCACAGTGAACGCGGTGGCATGCTCCTCGCGCCACACGTCAGTATAGTCAAAGCTCGGCTTCATGCCCTTAGAGCTGAACCAGTCCATCGCCTCCTTGGGCGGACGTCGAACGAATGTGCCAGCCACGGGCTAGTCCTCGAGGTCTCCAAGGCCGCGAGCCTTGAAGCATGTCTGGGAGAGCGCATTGACGAGTTCCGTGGCGTCCATCTCCTCAGCCAGTTCACCGAGGCCGAGCTGGAACTCTTCATAATTCTCGCAACGGTCGGCAAGCTCCTGCACGGGATTGAGCATCGGTGTGAGAACTGCTTCCCAATCGCCAAGCGCTTCCTGCGCAATCCGGTCCATCTCGGCGTCCGCATCGACGGAAGCTTGCCTGCGCGGTTCTGCGCCTTGTCGAGGTCAGGATCCATGACTGCGCCGAGCAGCTCGGCATCTTCGGCCGGAGTGGAGAAGCCCAGACGCTGCCGCACCTCACGCGCCTCAACCTTAAGGCCGAGCGGCACCAGTTTGCTCAAGCTCCCGCCATGGTGGTAATATCTTCGGCTTCTTCTTCCCTGATCCGGACACGTGGATACCGCTCCTGTACGCCGTAATTGAGATCGACGAAGGGCTTGATGATATCGCGGTTAACCGTTGCGGCAACCTGATGCCCATCATCGTTCTTGATGTCGAGACGGACGTCGTTGTGAACGTTTGCCTGTGCCTGCGAACTGCCGTCGTCGGTGGTCATGGTCTGACCGAGGACTCCCTTGGAAACCTGACGGTCCAGATACTCAGCCAACTTCAAAAACAATTCAGGACCGCCGGTAGCCTTGCCACCCTCCACGAATTCGATGCGCATGGAATCCGGCAGAATGGCGGCAGCGTCAGAACCGAGGTTTGCCACGGCCATCTTGAGGATGGCCTTATCCCGCTCAGTTGCATCGGCACCGTAACGACCAACGCGCAGCGGCATGCCGAAGACCTCGGCAAACGCCATCCAGTCAGCCAATGTATATGACTTGCACATCCAACTCACGGCCGCGAGGCGGGCAATGCCGCTGCGGATCGGGATGCCGGATTTGAGGTGCGGAGTATGGACAACGAACTTGAACGGCGGCAGAGGATTGCCTTCGCTCGGTGCGGTTTCATCCAAAAGCCGGAGCCTCTGGCCTGTGTTGCGGTCAAAGACGAAGAAACGAGGATCACGCCAGATATATTCCTTGGGCCGCCATTTAGAACCGGATTGGTCCCACATGATTTCACAGGCCGAATAGCCCTTGCCCAAGCCGTCCAGCAGGTCGGTGACGAGGCCGGGGAACTCCGGCTGTTCCACCAAGTCGCGCACGGCGTCCGCGATCTCCAGCGACTTATCGTCATCACCACCCGGAATGACGGTTGGCTCAATGCCCGCCACGGCCCGTTTCCGGGTTCCCATGACAGAGGCGTAATGCAGATCGCGTTCTTCCATTTCCTCGGCAAGGATGAGGTATTCCTCAGCATCGCCATCGGCGGCCGCACGCATGACGCTCGCCAGACGTTGCGGCGTCAGGCCCTGCGCAACAGAGGCGTTATCCCAAACAGACCGGATGCCTGTCAGGGATGGCTCTGCGTATTCTTCCGAGAGTTCAGATTTATTGATGGGGTTGCCTCGGTGGTCGAGAATGACGGGTGTTTTGGACATCAGATTATACCTCGGCTGAATCCGGCGGTAATCCGCACGGGTCTATCATAAGGGTCATTGTCTTCGTTGGGTGTGGTTTTGGGGACACCTTCGTAACCGAAAAGCTCTTCCTTCCGAACACTCCGAGCGTACCAACAAGGGACAATGCACTAGCACCGTCTCCATGCCGGAACAGCTCAGGGTCTTTAATGTCCCGCACTCTGTATTGCGGGACGCGCGGAACGCCATCAATTTCCTGAACGGCTCGAAGGTCGTTATCCAGATCGACATCTTTCGGGATAAGGATGGAGCCATCTTCAAAGGCTTGGACGAATTTGGGCATCCATTCTCGATACCAAGCCGGATTGGGAATTACCTGGTGGATTCGATCATGACCAAACTTATCCGCAGCGTATTCCGCCGGGACTGACCCTTGTCCATTAGCGTCAATCGCTCCGCCGCTAAACCGAGGCAATGCATTGACTAAGCTCCAAAGAATTTGTTCCTGCTGCCGGTGTGGCACTTTGTTCATCTCGACAAGGAACGGGACGTCACCAACAAGGTCATACCGAATACCCATTGGCGCGATGATGGAAAAATCACGATGGCGGGCGTAGTCCTGCCCGAAAACATGCTGACGTTTTGAATCAAACAGTTTGTAAAGTGGGATCAGATTGTCATTGATCCATTTTTCGCCCCATTCTCGGCGCTCCGCATCAGATTTATTAATAAAGTAATCGTCCAGAACAAGGCGAAGGATGGGACGTTCTTCCGGCATGGCGGCTTCGATCCAAATGCCGGGGATCGATTGTCCACCTGAATCCCTTGGGATAGCATCCAGCTCTTCGCGCATGGCAGCCAATCGAGGGCCAAAGCGTGCGCGGATTTTGTTGTACCACTCCTCTTTGCCTTTGGCAGAAGGCGTCCAGCCTTTGATTAAACAAACCCGTTCGTACAAGCCGTTGGCTACGGCCATGTCGAAAGTGAAAGTGTGCGCTGATGAACCGGGACCATACTTCCCTGCACGCAAGTCCTTCATCAACTGATTGAAGGCGTTGTTTTTGCCGTTGTGAGTGGAGATGATCCGCACCTTACCACCCCAGATGAGCAGCGCGGTGACGGCTTCCAGTACCGCCTCGACATTGGCATGGAAGGCTGCCTCATCAATGACAACTATCCCTTGCAGACCACGGATGTTGGCGGGACGGGAAGACAGAGCGACTATCTGAAAACCGGAGGCGAACCGGATACGGTAGGAGGTGATATGTTTGGTGTTGCCTTCTTTGTCCTGATCTTCAAACAAAAATTCTTCAATGCCGGAGACCCCCTCGCCTTGGGCTTCGGCAATGACACGCGCGAACTTGGCGCAGTATCCAACGAACTCCAAGCCTTTTTCCTTGGTGTCACCGACATAATATATATTGTCTCCACCGGCCTCACGGCGGCTACCTGCTATCAGGGTGTCATCCAAAGCCTCGGCAAAAGTAATACCTGTACGGCGACCTTTATCAGCTCCTTTGAAATCAGACTCGTCAGCCACCCACTCCTTCTGGTGGGCCATGAGAAGACCCTCGGACATAGGATCGACATCGTCGGGGATTTCCCTAACGCGAGCAGGCAGCTCGGCAAAGGTCACGACGCGCAGAACGTCGCCAGTCGGTTCGAGAGTCGTCACTTAACCCCCAAGAACTTTTCACGCCAGAACTTGACATCCTTTTCGGCCATACCTTGCGCACGGCCCATCTTTTCTGCCAATTCTGCTGCGCGTTCGCGCTCACGTTCACGGACTTCCTCGGCGTATTTCTTTTGAACTACGGATGCACGCCCCAACTCAGCAACGGAACGAATAAGGGCTGCTATGTTGATTTTCGACGGGTCAGCCTTAAGCTCGAGAAGGAGTTCAAAGGCCTTTTCCTGAGACAGGCGCATGAGGGCTTCGTTGATAGCATTGTCGTCGTCCGGGTTGGCCATGACAATCGCACGAGACTGTTCGGTCACCATCTTGAGCGATGCAAGACGGTCCTCAAATTTCTGCCCGTAACGGTGGATCGCTGATTTGGATATTTCATATCCGCGATCCTGAAGCTCTTTGGCCAAAAGGCGATAGTTGCCAAAACCGTTTTCGGCCAAGGCCGAGTCCAGCCATTCCTTGATCTCTTTAGGAAGCGTATCGACTGCTGAGCGGGGCGGCATGGCTTACCAGTACTTTTCCGGCCGAGCGATGCCGGGTTCGCAGTCCACAGTGTATTCAGCCAGATCAACGCCGTGGCGGTTGAGTTTGGCGACCCAACGGCCATCCGGCTTCTTGTCCAGCTCGACCAACTCGCGTTCGGCGAGGTAGTCAAGCTCGCGCCGGACTTCCAGTTCTGTTGCATCGGGATATACACCCTGAATCGTGGCAAGAGCCACAGAGTCATGGCAGCCCATGGGACGGGCATTATTCAACGTCAGAATGAGTACCCAGCGCAGGTGTTCGCGCCGGACACGTTCATGGTCAACAACCACTTCGGCCTCCTTGATCTAGCTTTGCGGCCAATGCATCCAACTTGGCTTCAATAACAGTCTGATTACGAATCCAATCCTCGCGGCGCACATACTCAAGCGGCAGTTCGGCCCGAAGCTGGAGGATGCTCCTCTCGTTGTCATCCGCCTTCTTTGCTGCGTCCCTCGCGCATTTCACCACTTGGGCCGTGTTCCGGTCTCTTGTGGTGGCAACGACTTTCCAAGCAGCAAATACGAAGCCAAAGAACGACAAGAGCAATGTTGTTCCGAGTGCCAGCATTTGCCAGAGAGGAAGGGTGACGGTCGTGGTCATTGCGTCACCTCATCTGCCCTGAATGTTTTGGCCCACTGAATGAGTTTTACGAGCTGCGTCTCAATGTGTCGGCTGCGCTGGCCGAAGTCTCGGACACAAGCGAGGATGTCTTCCGGAGTCACGGATTTGACTCCTTGAAGTATCCGGGTTCCAGAGCCTTTGGCGGTTCCGGGAGTTCCAGCAGTGCCGGAGGTGGCGGCGGACACGGCGAGATCACGGTCACCGGCACCGATTGCTTCGTTAAAGAGGCACACCCACTCAGGGCCAAAACGGCACACACCGTCAGCAGTATCAACAGAGAGACTCGCATTCCTGATCCTTTGATTTGAGAGTTGGCGGGTTTGGTTCGCTATGACCTTTTTGGCCGCGAGAAATTCTTCCTCCAAGACGTTGCCTCGGTTGACTGCCGTTTGCAGTTGTCGCCTTGCCTCAGCCTCGGCATCGGCAAAGGCCTGCGAATGCTCGGCGCGGATCGCAGCGACTTCGGCCTGACGCTTGAGGTCGGCAGAGGCGTATCCGGCTCGGTAGCCGCGCCATCCGGCCACTCCTACCAACACGATCAAGAGGATGGCTGCGCCAAGCCCGAGAGCCAGTTTTTCCAACCACCGCCTGCAAGACTTGATAGAAGGGTCAGGGGAATCATGGACATACTCCTTTTCCCCATCCGGCAGCTTCGTAAAGAGGTTCGAGCAGAAGCAGGATGCGGCGGGGGTAGCCCCGGTTTTCACGGATGGCCCACTCGGCGCGGCCTGCGTTGACCGTCTCCACATGATCCCACCAACAGGTCGGATCGAGGCCTAGCTTGCGAGCCATGCGGACGTCACGCCGGAGCCAACCCAGTCCGCCATTGTATGCGGACAGGGTCATGGCCATGTGGTCGCACAAAGCTGTGGCATCTATGCGACGCCACAGCCACAGGTCGTAAGCAGTCAGGGCGCGTAACGCCCAGCCCGGATTGAACGGTGCAGCTTCACCGACCTGCGGTGCGACTTCTGGCAGCCAAGCGGCTGTGGGGGCATGAATTGCGCGAGGCCAGCGGCCCGACGCGAGACGTGGCGTCAGCACGCCACAGGCTTTCCTGATGGAGCTGCGCGGCAAATGTGGCCACGGGAGCGTCAAGCCCCCATTCCACACGGGCGCAGCGAATGAGCGTCGAGCGATACTGATATGCCCTGTCAGGGATTTCCACCGCACATGCAGTGGTCACCCAGAAGGCCAGTATGGCCGTGCACAGGATAAAAGCAAAAAAACGAGCCATTACAGCCCCAAGCCTACGGCGAGCATA
>LQAI01000157.1_pt1 | contig 13931 bp, 16 predicted proteins | sample 1535821 | NCBI WGS metagenome assembly LQAI01 (sample SAMN04331586, study PRJNA305678) | bioreactor metagenome | isolation source: bioreactor_5 inoculated with Wadden Sea sediment 1st replicate of a... | place: Germany:Bremen | reverse complement strand
GAAAAAACAAACAAAGCCAGAAAGGTGAGAGCAAAAACAACAACGGAAATTCCCACATTGGCACGCTCAAACATGCTGATCATGTCAAACTTGTGGTCCATGTCCACAGTCACATCAAGCAGACCGAGAATCTGCTCTTCTTTCTTGTGAATATGGCAAGGCCCGGAGAACAGCCGGGAGAGTTCGGAATGGGTGTCATGATCCCCATCAACCGCTGGCCGTCGACCTCAAGCATTCTGCTTCGTTCAGACAGATCCATGGAGGCTGGCGGGGATTCGTACTGATGGCAGGTCCAGCAGGAAGGCGACTTCATGTCGATAACCTTGCCCACTTCCTCAGGAATATTGGAAAAGACTATCTCGCCTTCCTTGTTGTAGACCCTGATATTCCGGATCTCTTCCTGCTTGCCAATATTATTAATGTTCTCTTTAACGTCGTTTTCGGAATCAAGCATCATGGCATAATGCAGCCCGAGCATGATGGTATCCGAAAGCATGGCGATATCTGACATGACGTTAGTCATGACGTTTCGCTTGAAATAATACACATTGAACCCAGTCCAAAGAAATACGCACAGAATAAGCGTAACTCCACCCGAAAGAATCATCTTGGCGATAAGGCTTTCGCGGAATCTCTTGAACATATTGGCTCCAGTAAAAGGAAGGTTACGAAACGTCGTCCGGGTCGACGACCTTGAGCTGGTCGAGATTTTCATGCGGACACAGGCTCGCGTCCTTCATCAGATCGGCGAGGGAATACGAATCGAGCATCTTGTACATGGCGTTGCTGGCATCATCCCATATGGATCGTTTAAGGCAGACAGCCGCACGCGAACAGATGGAAACATCAGCGTCACATCCGTAAACATGCTCTTCCCCATCCAAGACCTGCGCCACCTTGCCGATAGAAATTTCTTCTGGTTTCCTGACCAGCATGTTTCCACCGTTCGGCCCTCGCTTACCCTTAACATATCCGGCCTGTTTAAGCATTTTTATAAGCTTTTCGAGATACTTGAGAGAAAGCCCTTCGCGTTCTGCGGTATCCTTGCTGGGCACAGGACGCCCTTCTTCGGAATGCATTGCTATATCAAGAAGAAGTCGTGTGCCGTATCTGCTTCGTGTGGTCAGTTTCATATATCGAATCTCAAATGATGAAAAATATTTCAGGGAGTTGTACAACCGTACCGAATCCCCACAGGGTAGCAGAATCCATCAGACAATCAAGGAGCCGGAAAACCGGCTCCCCGAAACGCAATCTACTGTTCGGTCAATGAAGTTTTTCCGGCAGAACGATGGTAAACCGCGACCCCTTGTCAGGAGAGGAATCAACGTCAATGGAACCGCCGTGCAGTTCGATAGTCTGGTTGGAGATGAACAGTCCGATTCCGGTGCCGCGCTTCCCTTTGGACGAAAAAAACAGGGTGAATATTTTTTCACGAGTTTCCCGGTCCATGCCCATTCCGTTATCCGCAACGGTGATGACCAGGCCGCGTTCATCACGTTCAGCCGTAAATTCCAATCGGCCACCGCCGTCAACTCCACGTCCTTCACAGGCATCCACACCGTTCTCAAGGAAATTGACCAGCGCGGCGGAAACTGCTCCGGTATCAGCTTGCAGCTTTCCGAGATCATCCGGGATCGTACAAACAAACTCCACTCCGGCGGCCTTGGCCTTTGGAACGGTAATTTCGACAGTCTCACGAAGAAAGGCTGCCGCGTCCACGGTTTCGGTCTCAAGTTCACGAGACTTGGCATAATACAGAATATCAAGAACCATTTTCTTGACGCGGCCAATCATGGACTTCAGCACGCGAGTCGCATCCTGCACACGCTTTTCATCACCCTTCTTCAAGCCGGATTCCAAGCGGTAAATACCACCGTCCAGCGAAGTCAGCATCCCCTTGACGCCATGCGACATGGAACCAAGCATGATGCCGAGAGAAGTAAGGTGATCCTGCAATCTGCGAATCTCAGTAATATCCGTGGACAATTCCATGGCCTGCACGATTTTGCCAGAAGCATCACGAATGGGCGCAGACCAGACAAGCACGTTCTTCTGCTCACCGGACAAAGTAGTCACCACGGTTTCACGCTGTCGAGACTTGCCGTCCAGAAGCGTTTTGTGCACCGGACAGTCTGAACACGGCTCGTTACGATGCTTGTATGAATCATAACAAAAATTATCGACGCCCTCTCCAAAATCACGCTTGAACAGACGATTCACTTCAGAGATGGACAAATCAGGATTCTGAACGGAAATATAGCAAGGAGCTTCGTCAAAAAGGCGTTGGTACTTATACTGGGTGGTCAGCAGCTCGTCTTTGAGACGGCTCAATTCGGACATATCAACGGAGATATCGAGTACCAATTCAATTTCGCCGTCCTTGTTGGGAAGCGGTGCGGTATAGACCGTAACCGGAATCTCCTCACCATCCCTGCCAAGAAATTTCCCTGCTCCGCTGCCCTTTGCCGGTCTGAAAAGTAAGCTGTACCGGACAGGCGTTTCCCGCACCGTCGCGATCAGAATAAATATCGAAACTGTTGGACCCGACATGGTTGCCGAGACGCTCCTCAAACAAGGTATTATGAGCGACGATTTCGAGATAACGATTATGAATGGAAACAAGACAGGGCAATTCATTGAACAGACCGGAACCGGTTTCGACTTCCTGTGCGGCGTGGACAAGGCGTCGGAAAGCCCTGTAACGACCTGACAGGCTGCGTTCTGGCGTTCCAGTTCGATGATGCGGCTGGTCTTTTCCTCGACCAGACGCTCAAGATTATCGGTATAATCACGGAGTTGGCGCTTCATGCCGAAGCGTTCTCGAGCCCGATCCAAGGAAACTTCAAGAACGTCGTTGTTAATCGGCTTGGTGATAAAGTCCGAAGCGTCGTATTTAAGCGACTCTATGGCAAGGTCCATATCACCATGACCGGTAATCATGATGACCTCAGTCTCAGGAGCCTTGGCTTTAATACTCTTGAGCAGTTCGATGCCGTCCATGACCGGCATCTTGATATCAGTAAAGACGATCTCCGGCTGAAACTCGTCAAAAAGCTTCAGTGCGGCCTCGCCGTTTTCGGCTGTCTTGACTTCATATCCAAGATCAATAAGAGAAAGCCCGAGGAAGCGCCGAACGCCTCCTCGTCATCCACGAGCATCAATTCCTGAAGTCCATCATTCCCCTCCGAAACTTCACTTAGACCGCATTGCCCACGGTCATATGCAAATGAATTTCCGTCCCCTCAGGTTTGAAGCTCTCGGGCGATCACTCACCCAATGCTTCACGAACTATCTGGATCACATCCACAGGTCAACGGCTTCTTGATAGTCGCTACGGCCCGACGGATGGCCAGATGAATCCCGGACAATCCACTGATAACAATCACCGGAATATCCGAAAATTCCTCCTCGTTAGTCAATCGACGGTAAAACCTTGGGCCCCATTCATGAGGCATCTCAATATCAAGGGTTATAAGATCCGGCTTTTCAGTCATCGCGACATCAAAGGCGGATACACCGTCAGATGCGCGGCAGGTATCGTATCCGTGATCTTCGAATACATTGACGAGGTAGTCGACAATATCAGGATCGTCATCCACCACCATAATTTCTTCGGCATGAGCGTTACCTATTGTTCGAGGTATCGGGGAAAATCCCCGCAACGCCTGCAACGTATACTTAACCTGCACACGAGTTCAAGCCTCAATAACCGGTCCGCGCAGTTTGCCTGCACGGACCGGGATATATGAGCGACATTATCAGGGTTAACCAATGGCGTCCTTGACAATTTTCAGCAGCTGATCAGCATCAAAAGGCTTGGTAAGACTTGCGATCGCCTTGGGAATAGCGTACTTGATCCCGTTGAGGCCGCTAATGACCACAACTGGAGTGCGCTTGAGTTCTTCATCCTGGCTCAATTTGCGGTAGAATCGGGGTCCCCACTCATTGGGCATTTCCAGATCCAGAGTGATCAGATCAGGCTTTTCCTGTTCTGCAATCTCCACGGCCTCAGCTCCGTCGTTGGCAGTCACGGTTTCATAACCGTTGTCACCAAGCAGTTCGGACAAATAAGAACGGATTTCCTTGTCGTCATCAACGATGAGAATCTTCTTGGACATACTATCCTCCTGGTACGCACGAATCAGTTACTGATTCTTTATCTCGCCGCGATCGGTCCCACCAAGGCCGGTCGCGGCATTAATATTTGAGTGCCCGGCCCCCGCCGGACACTCCATACACAACTCTAACCTTGTCTGGCTTGCTCACGCTGACCACCGGGCAACCGGCACGCAGAATGACCTGCTCCATGGTTGAACCGATACGGGCACGTTCCGGGTCCAGTTCTCTGGAGTGATGCGCCATGACCACGAGATCCGCAGAGCGTTCGCGGGCCATTTTGACAATTTCCACATACGGAACGCCTTCCCACACTTCGATATCGAAGTTCTTGAAATCACCCATCATCGGCACATAAGTACCCCCTGATGCGATCCCCGAGCGGCCATGAGCTGATCCTCGATTTCATTCTGGTCGAGGACTTTGCCGCTGATATCCGTTGCATGGAACAGGGTCAGATCGCAGTCCAGCTCCTTTGCCGCAGCAAGAGAGAACTTGAACGCGTTTTCAGCCTGCTTGGAGAAGTCGGTAGCAAAAACGATGTTGCTGAATCCGCCCCAGTAGGATGCGGTTTCCCTGTGCACGGTCATCACCGGGCAACGAGCGGCTTTGGCCACACGCTGCAAGGTGCTGCCGGGATATCCTTTGCGATATACAGAGGAGTCGCCGGAACTGGCTCCCATCACGATCATATCCACGTCTTCACTGCGGGCAGCGCGAAGGATTTCGCGATGCGGCACACCAGTGGTCAGCAGAATCTTGGAGAACTCAACCTTTTCGAACTGTTTTTCGAACGTATTCTTGAGTTCCTCTTCGACCCAGGACCTGTACTCGTCATCAACTTCAATTTCTTCGCCGGTACGAACGTCATTCACGACGTGCGAGAACGCCTTTGTCGGCACTCCCATGACATTGAGAACCAGGACTTCGGCCCCGTAGCGCTTGGCCATGTCGAACGCGACACGGGCAGCGCCGAAGGTGGACGGATCACCGCTGGTTGCCAACAGAATCTTTTTGAACATGTGTCACCTCGTCTTTTCGGACTTGCCATCTGCCCGAAGACAGATGGCGGGACCGTGGTTACTCGTCCTTGGGCAGCAGGTGCTCGGGTACATCAAGCATCCCGATGACCAACGGCTTCAGGAAGGACCAGCGGATGCCGATCTCATACTCTTCCTCAAGATCGCGAATGGCGTCCCAGCAGTTATGGCAGGGAGCGATGACCAGTTTGCAGCCCGTATCAAGAATCTGATCCATCTTCTTGCGGAGAGCCACGTTGCGCTGCTCGCGATATTTACCGATACCGTTAAAACCGCCACCGCCGCCGCAGCAGTAGTTGTGCTCGCGGTTGGGAGCCATTTCAACGAAATAGCCCGGTTCAACAATATAACTGATGATCTCACGAGTAACATCTTTCAAGCCCTGGTTACGCACGTAGTTGCAGGAGTCCTGCAGGGTAACCGGTTCCTTGATGCGCTTTGCGGGATCAATCTTGAGCTTACCGGTCCGCAAGGCTTCGGCAAGCCATTCAACATAGTGAATGTAAGGAACAGGAGGCTGCCCGTCTTCACGGCCGACCCAGTACGGGCCTTCAATGACCGTGGCCCTGTGTGCGTGACCGCACTCGGTGCCGATGGCACGCTTGGGCTTGAGGCGATCCAGAGCGTCGTAGACATTCTGGACGTTATCCTTGCAGCACTGCCAGTCCCCGGCAAACATGGACAGGGAAGTCTGTTCCCATCCCTCGGAAGGGACGGTCCAGTTCTCACCGGCGACATGGAAGAGGATCGCAGCTTCAGCGATATCTTCCGGGTAGTGCTTGGGCTCACGGGCGTTACATGTGTACATGATATCCGCGCCTTCCTTGTCTACAGGAATCTCGAGCCCCGGCCATTCTTCCTCGGTTTCCTCGGCCATCCATTCGCATGTCTCGACCCAGTCTTCCGTGGTGACATCCATCTGCGCACGGTACACGCGGTGCATGCCGGAACCGATCTTCAGCTCCCAGGGCACAAATCCCTGAGAATAAAGCAGGCCGCGAAGGTAGGAGAACATGACACCCATGTCGATGCCGTGGGGGCAGTACATGCCGCAACGGTTGCAGCAGGTGCACTTCGACCACGCGACATCCATGCAGTGACGCATGAACTCGTTGTCTACCTTGCCTTTTTTCTTGACGATATGACCCAGCGTAGACTGGATCTTGTATGAGGGAACCTGTTCGGGCACCCTGCCGTTCACCTGATAGAGGAAACAGCTCTCGGCACAAAGGCCGCAGTGAGCACAAATCTCAAGCCAGGTTTTCGTTCTGGACTTCATGGTCTTCTGAATGAGGCCCCACAGAGCCTCACTGTCGACGTCCAGCGACTTCATTTCTTCGTAATATTGCGCGCCGCCCTTGTCACCGAGAGTCAGCTTGAGCTGTTCATCGGTATTGATGGGCTGCTTGTTGCAAAATTGTCCTTCGGGCATTTTGAATCTCCCTTAAATAAATAGGCTGTATCTTGTACCTGACTACCAGGCCATGTCCGAGCCTTTCATTCCACCGCGCTTGATGCCGTAATCCATACCGAGCTGCATGCGGGACATGAAGAACAGGATGGAATGGCTGAGCTTGGTGAAAGGCAGGCACAGAAGCCAGATCTCGCCGCTGATGATGTGAGCCATCAACCAGAAGTTGTAGTCTCCCATTTCATAGCGTGCCACCAGACCGGTGATGAACGGCATCACGGAGATGACCAACAGCAGATAGTCATAAGACGTGGTCAGAATGCGTACTTCCGGAAACGCGATCCGGCGAAGTACCATGAACAGACCACCGACCAGACAGGTCCATGCGAGGAAGTCGGCCACACCGGTAGGCAGTGCAGGCAGGCTGATCCCGAAGGCATCACGCAGCATCACGTTGTGCGCTTCCAGAAAAATCGGAGTGACGAGCAAACCGATATGGAAGGCAAAGAAGATGATGGTGAAACCCGGGCGAATACGCTGGGGTCTGGAATTAAACGGTATTATGAAGGCCAGAATGGAGCGCCATGCACCCCTGAGACCGTAGCTCATGTTGGGGCGGTATGCCACGCGATCAAGCTGCCAGCTCAAACCTTTGATATACATCACGGCACGAACGATCAGGCCGCCGAAGCTGACGACAAACGTCAACCAGAGCATCGGCCCAGTCAGAAATCGTACATTTCCGCTTCTCCTTGATTGTCTTGTTGAGGAACGCAACCCGAGGGTTAGTCGTCCTTTTTGTTCCCACCCATGAGGAACTGCCAGTACAGGGTGACGCCCACAAGGATTCCGCCCATCAGCAGATAAACGATTCCTTTGGTATGCGTGTAGTATTCTTGCAGATTGTAGAATTCCATCTCAGTCCTCCTGCGGCTTAGTGCTCGCCCTTGTAATCAGGATGCTCATAGAAAATGGGCATTCTGGTGGTTATGAAACGGAACACACATACACCGATGGTCACCACGAACAGGGAGATGGTGATCTCACCCCAGCTCGGGAAGTACCGATCTGCAGAAGGCAGATGGTAGTTGAAGGCGATCATGGAGATATTGAAACGGTTGACGATGATGCCGAGAACGGTCAGTCCTGCGGCCCATTTGATCAAGGTGATGTTCCTGTCGCGAACGCCGATTGCATAAAGGAATGACGGCAGCGCAACAAATCCGAGCATCTCCACCATGAACCATGCGCCGTAGCCAGTGTTCAGGTAGTGCCAGTTGTTATCATATGCCAAACCAATCATCTTGATGGCGAAGTACCCGAACAGAACCAGTGAAGCAGCCTTACCGAAGCCAAGGATGAGGCTGTCATGGTTGTCCAGGTACTCCGCGTCCATCAAGTGGTGCATGGGCTTATGGGAGAGCGTACCTTCGAAGATGACCATGGACATGCCTGCGGCGATGCTCGACACGAAGAAGAACACCGGCAGATATGGCGAATACCACAATGGATGCAGCTTCGACGGAGCGATGGTAAACAGCGCGCCGAGAGAAGACTGATGCAGAGTGGACAGGACCACACCAAAGATGGTGAGGGCCAAGGTCAGCTTGACAACGATGTTGCGAATCTTCTTCATACCCAACCACTCAAACAGGGCCGGGGTGAATTCGACGAACAACACGGTCAGGTACAGCATGACGCACAGACCGACTTCGAACAGCAGGGACGTGGTGCCCTGAGATACGAAGAGCGGGTAAGGCAGACGCCAGGGACGGCCGACGTCGTAACCGAGTGCGAAGACCACCAGGGCATAGCCCAGGAAGGCGGTCAGGATAGCCGGACGAACTCCGGCGTGGAATTTTTCAGACCAAACACGTAGCAGGCGGCAGAGGTGGTGTATCCACCGGCTGCCAGCGCAACACCACACATCAGATCGAAACCGATCCAGATGCCCCAAGGGTTGTTCTGGTCAAGGTTGGTGACGGCACCGATGCCGCCGGTGAAACGCATCACGGTCACGATGAGACCGGCGATGAGAATAATTCCAGCAATGATATTGAACGGCGTGAACAGAGATTTCTTTTCAGCCGCAGTGATGTCAACGGACATTTAGGCCTCCTCCTCACCGGATGCAGGTTCTTCGTCCTTGGCGGACAGAGCCTCTTCAACGGCTTTCTTGACTTCGACCTCGATGCGGCGCTTGTTGGCGACCTCGGCTTTGCCCAGTTCTTCGGAAAGCTTCTTCTCGGCTTCAGCACCTGCTTGGCCAAGCATCCTTGACTGCGGCAACGCGTTCGTCGTTGGCGATCTTGTCCTTTCGCTTGCTCACGGCGTAGATGCCGCCCAGCAGCACAGGCCAAAGACCGACCACGATGGGCACGGCGGCCAAAGCGCCAGAAGTCAGTTCAGGAGCGGAAGTCGTTCCGAGATCCTCGCGCATGCCGATTTCGCTGAACGGTTCACCGGAAATGTACATCCAGCTCGTACCGCCCATTTCATTCTCGCCGTAGATGTGATCCACATACCTTTCAGGATACTTGCGGATACGCTCACGGGCGATCTTGATGATATCTTTGCGCAGACCGATGGTCAGGGCTTCCTTGGGGCACTGCTCCACACAACCGGGGAGCTTGCCCTCGGCCAGACGCGGTGCGCACATGGTGCATTTCATGACTCTCGGAGTGAGAGGCTCGTCGTACTCGTAGGCCGGAATCTCGAACGGACATGCGACCATGCAGTAACGGCAGCCGACACAGACAGACGCATCGTATTCGACCGCGCCGTTGGGCAACTTCTTGAAAGCCTTGACAAAACAGGCAGAAGCACAGGCAGGTTCCAGACAGTGATTACACTGGCTTTTACGGAACACCGGGCCACCTTTGCCTGATACTTATTAACAACAGTGAGAGTTTTATCGTCGGTTCGACGCTTCTGGTCCAGGACCGTCAAATCGTCAAACTTCTTGTCGGGTGCAGGCAGATTGTTGACTTCATTGCAAGCGGCTTCGCATTTGCGGCAACCAATGCAGCGAGTGGCGTCAAACAATACACCCAGCGTGTCAGGATGAGGCGCAAACTCCTTCCCTCCGGCTACAGCCGGTGTGGAAATAGCGGCAGTCGCGCCTGCGGTGCCCAACAGTCCGAGGAATGTTCTACGTAACATTTATCGTTCTCCTTCGGGCTATCCGTTATTTCTTCAGCTCATGGCACGCGACACAATTGGTGGCAGCGGGCTTTTCGAGCTTCATTTCAGTATGACAACCCATGCACTGGCCGTGATAGGCAGCCTTGAGACCGGGCTTGGCGGAATCAGTCTCCGTAAACGGCTTGGCATGGCAGCTTCCGCACTTGGGCGGAGTCACTGTCGCCGGAGCGTTGTGGTGACAACCGGCACAAAGGGCCTCGGGAGTGGCATGGAAAGTCGAAGCCAACCCGCTGTCCTTGATCTTGTCAGCCAGAGAAAGCACGATCTTGCGATGCGGCATTTTGCTGGCCTCGTACTTGTCCACCATGGCATCGATGGTCACGAATTCCGGGATAGCGTCAAGAGCCGGCAACTGAAGCTTCTCGGGACGTGCCGCGATAAGCAGTGCAGCTTCGGCAGCCTTGGCCTCATCAGAGGCGGTCATCAAACGTCACCGTTTCAACGGGCTTGTGACAGGAGATGCAAGACGCATCAGACGGCTTGACCTCGTTGCTGCGCATGAAGTGACAGCTGGCGCATTCAGGGCGCTGCTGCTCCTTGGCGTGGCAACCGATACAGGAACTGTCGGAATTTTCGTCGTGCATGGCTTCAAAGCTCACGTCCATGGGAGCATTGACGCCCTTCACGTGACATGCGTTGCATGTATCCACAGCCCCTTCATGGAACTTATGGTCAAATGCTACCGGAGCCATGCCGGTTGCCTTTTCAGGCTTGGGCTCGTTCTCCGAACGCTTGAGCATCATAAGCACTGCGTCAGGCTGATTGCGCGGCAGACGCGGCAATTCGCCGCCCATTTCGCGAACCATCTTGGCACCCTTGGCCTTGATGACAGCAACTTCGTTTGCGCCATGACAGCTGGCACACTCGACCGGTCCGGTCTTTCAGCCTTCTTGACGGCGAGCGACTGGTGACAGGTCACACACTGATTGTGATACACATCACTCATGGGCTTGCCTGCATTCACAGCATCAAAGCGCCATCCGTCTTCCTCGCCCTGCTTCGTATGGCAGGCACCACAGTTGGTGTCCTTGCCCGCATCCATCGGAATCTCTTTTGAACTCCAATGTGCGTAGTGAAGCACGTTGTCCATGCCTGCATCGACGCGATCTGCGACAAATTCAGGCTTTTCCTGATGACAGCTACGACATTCCCCGACCATGGGTCCGGTCTTGAGGTTCTTGTCCGCAGTTTCCGTATGACAGGAAATACAGCCGTCATGATAAATGTCTTTCAGCTCAGTAGCAGTAAGCTCTGGCTGATTTTCACCTTCAAGGCGTTTGAACTTCAGGACATATTCCCCTTGTCATCCGTCTTGTGGCAGGACTGGCAGTCAAGGCCCTGCTCTTTCAGCGCCTTGGTATGCGTGTCGTGTAAAAACACGGCCGCAGACTGTTCCAGCTCCCCTAGCCTCGCGATGGTGTCGATCATGATCACGTCTGGCCGTTCCTTGGCGTCATCCGCCGCAGAACCCAGCATGCCCATGGCTTCCAACTGGAACCCGAGCACGCCTGCCAGCACAACCAAGATGGCAGTCAATCGCATTATCCTTTTACCATTTGCCATGTGTCGATCCCTTTCCTCAAAGCGTTGATGGCAAAGAACCAGCCATTACGGCCATGTCCTCCAGAATCCCTTGTCGGACTCTTGTTCGGCCCCCATGCGCAAATTTGACAGCCACTCCATGCAGCCGAAAGATTTACGCAAAACCTGGCTCAAATCCCTATAAAACGAGTAGGTTTTAATACCTACCGGCTCGATAGGTTTTTAACCTACTCAGCAGGTATGTTAAATTCAACGTTTTCGTTCAAGCATTTTCCGACTTTTTCGGTTGGTTTTTTGAAATTATACAACCCATTGTATTTACTAACTTAAGCAAATCTCACTTTCTTAAAAATGCCTATCTATAGCGATTTATTATACCTGCTGAAAAACAAAACGATCACGACAAAAAGTGAAAAAATACTTCACAACTTCAACCCGCATGCACAAGTGCAAACGGCCTTATGGGCTATAAATTAATAGAATTACTGGAACCGAAATTCTATTCACCCGCAGCAATCAAAAACGATCGGCTTTTCACAAAAAAACGCCGTCCGGCATCGGAAGGCGCTCACCAACAAAATAATTTGCTAAAAATATTATTCAAATTGAACGGTCACAAAAACTTTCCCGCTCTTTTTACTTAATGCATTTTTCAAGTCGTCAGAATAGTCACCTATTTCACTCACAAACAATGAATCTTTATCTTCCAAAAACTCAGCAAGATCCGCAGCTTCAACTCCAATTCCGCGAGCAAGTATGTCAGGTCCGCTATCTACCGCCAACGTGCTGAAAATTTTTATAAACAGACTAACTGGCGTAGAACTCTTCTGCACTTCACGACTCTGGGAAACAATATCACTTCGAAAACCCTTATAAGGGTTATCACGTCCCATACATATACCTACAAGTCCGGGCATGGCACCTCCAAGCGCCAATCGATCCCCATCCTTGACGTATGTCGTATCTATATCATCAACAGGACTACTATTTATAAAGATAGTTCGAACCTCTGTCTCAATTTTATTTTCATCGAACCCTAATACTTCATGAAGAAAATCCCGGACAGTCATCCCGGACAAACCGTCAAGAAAGAAGCCCTTCTGTAAAAAAAAGGCCCAACTTCGCTTTGCCTCGAAACGCATACGAATATTCAGTGGCTCGACATTATTCATATTATTCTCCTTGAAACCATTCTAACAGGTATCGATCGCAACCGCATTATGTCTCACCGGGCACAGTGTGCTGTTTTCTTTGACATTATTTCTCAAACTCGTGTATAAAAATACTGTTTGAGACAAAAAAACAAACAGTGCTTGAGAGAGACACTGAAAAATCAACAAGTTGAGGTTTAGCATGCCCAGAATTCTCAGAATCAACACCCGTACAAAAGAGTACAGCTTTGAAGAAGTCGGACCTTACGCGAACCTCGGTGGTCGCGCCCTGACTTCCCGCATCATCAACAAGGAAGTTCCGGCAGACTGCCATCCGCTGTCTCCGAAACAACTGTCTTGCCACTGGGCTGCTCGGCGGTTCCACGGCAGCGAACTCAGGTCGCCTTTCTGTCGGCACCAAATCTCCGCTGACCGGCGGCATCAAAGAGTCCAACTCCGGCGGTCTGTTCGCCCACAAGATGCCCAAAATGGACCTGCTTGCCGTTATCCTTGAAGACAAGCCAGCCGATGCAGCTCCGTTCAGCACCCTGTTCATCTCCGAGAACAAGGTTGAATTCAGGGATGCTTCCAACATCATGGGCGTGGACAACTACCCCGCACACGACAAACTTCTCGAAGAATACGGCGACAAACTGTGTTGCGGCATGATCGGCCCCGCCGGTGAAACTCTTCGCAAGACTGCCACCATCCAGTTCACCGATCCCTACAAGCGTCCCGCACGTTCTGCCGGACGCGGCGGCACTGGTGCTGTCATGGGTTCCAAAAAAATCAAGGCCATCATCCTTGACTCCGCCGTCAACAACAAGGTCGGCGCTGCTGATGTCGATGCCTTCAAGACCGCTCGCAAGGAATGGGTCGGCATCCTTCAGGGACACCCGGTCACCAGCCAGGGCCTGCCCGGATTCGGTACTTCCATTCTGGTCAACCTGGTCAACGAAGCAGGCGCACTGCCCACAAAGAACTTCCGTTACGGCCAGTGCGATCATGCAGCAGACATCTCCGGTGAAAAATCGCCGAGCTCATCGAATCACGCAAAGGCAAAACAACCGAAGGTGCCACACTGGTTGCGTCATCCAGTGCTCCCAGCAGTACAACAATGCCGATGGTGAATATGTCACCTCCGGTTTCGAATACGAAACCGTCTGGGCATTCGGTGCAAACGCACTCATTCAGGATGTCGATGACATCGCAGCCCTTGACCGTCTCTGCGACGAAAAGGGAATGGATACCATCGAAGCCGGTAACACTATTGCAGTCGCCATGGACGGCGGAATCCTCCCCTGGGGCGACGGCAAAGCCGCAATCGAACTGCTGTCCAAAGTCGGCACCGACGATCCCATGGGAATGATTCTGGGTAACGGTGTGGACTTCGCAGGCGGAGCCTTCGGCGTCGAACGTCTGCCTACCGTCAAGGGACAGTCCATGCCTGCTTACGATCCGCGT
>LQAI01000156.1_pt1 | contig 14212 bp, 16 predicted proteins | sample 1535821 | NCBI WGS metagenome assembly LQAI01 (sample SAMN04331586, study PRJNA305678) | bioreactor metagenome | isolation source: bioreactor_5 inoculated with Wadden Sea sediment 1st replicate of a... | place: Germany:Bremen | reverse complement strand
CGTTGTTGGTGAGCCTTCTGATGAAATGGGTCCGGTCCCCTGCGAGAAGCGTCTCCCCATTCACCGCGATGCTCCGGCATTCACCGAACAGTCCACCTCTGTTGAACTGCTCGAAACCGGCATCAAGGTCGTTGACCTGCTTATTCCCTTCCCGAAGGGTGGTAAGATGGGCCTCTTCGGCGGCGCAGGTGTTGGCAAGACCGTTATCTTGATGGAAATGATCAACAACATCGCTAAGCAGCACGGTGGTATCTCCGTCTTCGCTGGTGTTGGTGAGCGTACCCGTGAAGGTAATGACCTTTACTTCGAAATGAAGGAAGCTGGCGTTCTGGAGAAAGCCGCATTAGTTTACGGCCAGATGAACGAGCCTCCGGGAGCCCGCGCACGTGTTGCTCTGACCGCACTGACCTGCGCAGAGTACTTCCGTGACGAAGAAGGCCAGGACGTGCTGCTCTTCGTTGATAACATCTTCCGCTTCACTCAGGCTGGCGCAGAGGTCTCCGCACTTCTCGGCCGCATGCCTTCCGCTGTTGGTTACCAGCCTACTCTTGGTACTGACCTTGGTGGCCTGCAGGAGCGTATTACCTCCACCAACAAGGGTTCCATTACCTCCGTTCAGGCCGTTTACGTCCCTGCGGATGACTTGACTGACCCCGCACCGGCTACCACCTTTGCTCACCTTGATGGTACTCTGGTTCTGTCTCGTGCGATCTCCGAGCTCGGTATTTACCCTGCTGTTGACCCGCTTGACTCCACCTCTCGTATCCTCTCTCCCGAAGTCATCGGTGAAGAGCACTACGCTACTGCTCGTGAAGTCCAGTCCGTGCTTCAGAAGTACAAAGACTTGCAGGACATCATCGCAATTCTCGGTATGGACGAACTGTCTGACGATGACAAGCAGACCGTTGCCCGCGCTCGTCGCGTCCAGCGTTTCCTGTCTCAGCCGTTCCACGTTGCTGAGGTCTTCACCGGTGTTTCCGGTAAGTACGTCAAGACCGAGGACACCGTTCAGGCCTTCCGCGACATTCTCGACGGCAAGTACGATGACCTGCCTGAGCAGCCTTCTACATGTGCGGCGGAATCGAGGAAGCCATCGAAAAGCCAAGCAGTAAGCGAGGTCATTCATGGCAACATTGAAACTTGAAATTGTCACTCCCGATCGGAAAGTACTTTCCGAGGACGTGGAATACGTTGGCGCACCGGGCATTCTCGGTGAATTCGGTGTACTGCCGAGCCACGTTCCCTTCCTGTCCGCACTGGGAATCGGCAATCTCCATTATAAACAAGACGGCAAGGCGCATTATGTCTTCGTCGCCGGTGGGTTTGCTGAAGTCAGCCACAATCAGGTCACTATTCTGGCCGAAGTTGCTGAGAAAGCTATCGACATCGACGTGGACCGCGCTGCTAAGGCTAAGGATCGCGCTGAACAGCGTGTTTCCGCAGCCAAGGAAAAGATCGACGCAGCCCGCAATCAGGCTGCTCTGCGCAGGGCCATCGCGCGCATCAGCTGCCAGACGAGCGGCAAGGATGCCGGCACCTGCTAGCAGGATCTGATCCTAAACCCTGATACAAGAGGGGCAGACTCGTGAGAGTCTGCCCCTTTTTCGTTGCCGGTTTCAGAGAAGGTTGGCTGTGGCTTATATGGACTGATGGGAAGGCGAGAGCATGGGCTATTTCGGGGAACAACCTACCGATCGGAAAGCGCGAGTTTGATGCCCAATGAAATCAATACGGAACCCAGCAGACGATCCAGCCAGACCCGCAGGAACGGCTTTGCCGCAACCGATCGCTCAGCCTGTCGCTGACAAGGATCAGTGGAGGTTCCACAAAGGCAGCCACAAAAATAATCAGGAATCCATGCAACATGAATTGTGCCCATGCCGGTCCGCTTCCCGGAACGACAAACTGGGGCAGAAAGGCGAGGAAAAAGGTCGCCACCTTGGGATTGAGCAAGTGTACGATAGCGCCCTGACGAAAGATCGAGGCCATGGCCTGCGGTTTCCCTTCCTCTGTTATCAACATGGAATCGCCGTTTGAGCGCAGGGCCTGAATGCCGAGCCATCCCAGATAGATCACCCCGCCCCATTTGATTGCGGTAAATACTGTGGCTGAAGTGGCTATAATGGCGGTCAGCCCCAAAGCGGCAAGGAGAACCTGCCCGCATGCACCGGTCCAGATGCCGAGCATGGCTGCGGTCCCGGCTTTCTTTCCGCCCTTGACCGTATGGCTGAGTATGAAAGCCATGTCTGGTCCGGGAGAGATGTTGAGCAACAGAGCGGCGGCCAAAAACGTAGTCCAGTGAGTCATTGAGTATTCAAACATGATGCATATGAATATATGTATCGTAAGATATGTACCAATATCATTTACGTCTTAATAAAAGAGGGTGCCGTGTGTGAGGTAAATTCAGTGGAAATGGCCTTTGCCAGCCCTATGGTTGGCGGTGTCCTAAAAGTCAAGTTTCGTGACTTTACCCCGTTTTTTGGTCCGTCGACTGCCGGACGCAGCTGTCTCTCCCAGCTCGTCAACATTGATCCCGGCAGTTGAAGCGGGGCGGCCTTTTTCTGTTGGCGGAGGCGCGGTGGAACCTGAGAGTTCGTCCACATTGAAGGTTGTGCCGGTCGGTTTTCTGCTTTTCCCGGCCTGCGGTTTGCCGCTCATTTCATCAACGTTGAAAACGGTGCCGGAAGAGTGTTTTTCTCTTTTCTTTTGCGGAGTTGGTTCGTCCACGGAGAAGCTCGCAGAATCGACATCATAGGCGGTTTGGGAGGATCGGGACTGCGATTTGGGTGTGTGGGAAGGCGGGATTCGCTCTCGGGCATCATTGAGCCGTTTTTGGGCCGTGTGATTTTCCGGGTCGAGTTCAAGGACGTGTTCAAAATAGGGTTCGGCGTCTTCGTATTGGCGCATATCAAGATAGAGAGAACCGATATTGAGAGCGGCTCCGATACTTCCGGTATAAAACCAGGGTCAAGCGAGAGCGCTTTTCAAAGGATTCCATGGCGGTCATGCGTTCATTGCCTTCCCAATAAGCCAGCCCCATGTTGTAATGGATGATAGGGTCGTCAGGGGCTATTTCCAGTGCTTTCATATAGACGTTGACCGCTTCCTGCCATTGTCCTTCGCCGCGCAGAATGATGCCGAGCCGATTGAAATGGATGAGGTCATCACGGCTGAGGACCCGCTTGGAATCAATGGCGCGGTTGAGGTATTTGATAGCGAGATTGGGAGCCACCGGCGCAACGGCATCGGCAATGCGTTCGGTAAGGTCGCCGACCATGCTGAGTTGCTCGGCCTCGGCGACTCCATGCTTTTGTCGAGATACGCTTCAGCTTCTGCCTGCTCATTGCGGCGCAGGTGTTCTTCGGCAATGTCTATTTTTCGTTCAGGGTTAAGCGGGCTGATTTCATCAAGCTGTTTCATGTAGCCGAGCGCCCGGTCATGGTCCATGTCCTTGAATGCCGTAGCCAGCTTGATAAGCGGGGCCATGAAAATGGGTTTGCTTTCATGGGCGGCCATGTACGCCTGCATGGCCTTGTCGGTCTCGCCGATTCCCATGAGAGCATCTCCGCGCATGGCGAGGCCGCGGGCACTGTCCGGTTTGAGTATGAGGATGCGGTCTGTGACTTCCAGGGCTTCATCAAAGTTGTCATCTGCCAGAAATGCAGCGCAACGGTCCATCTGCCGTTTGAGTTCGGACGGCGGGTTGATGGTGGCTGCGAGTTCTTCGATCACCTTGTTGGCGGATGCCGGCTTGACCAACACCCGGCTGACCCCGAGTTCAAAGAAATAGGCCACGGTTTCGAGTGTTGCTTTCCATGTCAGGACGATCATGCGAATGCCCGGAAATTCGCGGCTCAGGCGAATAATGAAATCCGTGGTCGGACGTTCTCCGAGCATGCGTTCAACAAAGAGGATGCAGGGAATATTGTTGTCGCGGAGTTCAAGGCATTTGACCATGGCCTGTTCTGGTTGAGAGAAGGGGAAAAGGAGTTCGCCCTTGAGGCCGATGACGCGGGAGACGATATTTCGCAGGGCACGGATAAACACCGAGTCGTCAGACAGGTAGACGATGACGCCCCCTTCTTCCTCTAGGAAGTTGCGTACAATGGAGTCGTACTGTTGTCCCGGCATGGTTACCTCAGTTTGTGACATGTCGCCAAAAGAACGGTCCTTACTATTTTCCACTTTACGTGAATTGTGCGAAGGGGGTCAAGGCGGGGTAAAAAACACCCCCTCCACCGGAAGGCAGAGGGGGCTTGATTGTCGTCGGGAAGACGTTGAATGGCTAGGCTGTCGCCTTTTCAATGGCGTCGAGCTTGCGTTTTGCTGTTGTATTTCGTGGATTCAATGTGAGCGCGTTGGTGAAGAAAATGCGTGCCTTGTCGAACCTTTTCGCTTCCATATAAATACCACCCATGTTCATGGATGCGCCTTCGCTGTGTTTGTAGAATTCAGGATTCTTTTCCAGCGCGATGTCAAAGCTCTTGGCGGCCATTTTCAGTTCCTTGCCGTCGTAGTAGGCCATACCCATGTTGTAATGGAGGCCTTCGTCGTCAGGCGAGATGTCAAGGGCGCGGGTGTAGTTGTCGATGGCTTCGCGCCATTTTCCCTGACCGCGGAGAGCTATGCCCAGTTTGTTGAACAGGGTAAGGTCTTCTTTTGTCAGGTTGTTGCCTTTGCTCTCGATAACTTTGGCAAGGTATTTTTCCGACATGCTGGGGGAAGCCTGCCCCACGGCATCGGAAATCCGTTCAGCCACGGAACTGACCATGCTCATGGCTTCCTGTTTCGCTGATTCCAGAGCCAGATCAAAGTATTTTTCTGCGCGCCCCATCTCCTTGCGGTCTACATACACCTTGCCGATGTTTGTTTTGCGGTCCGTGTTAAGCGGGCTGAGGCGATCAAGCTTTTTGAGATATTTCAGGTATTCTTCCTGATTGACATCCTTGTAGGCGTTGGCGAGCTTCTTGAGCGGTTCAAGGTAGAGGCGCGAGCTTTCGTGCGCCAGCAGATAGCTTTGATGGCGTCATCGCGTTGCCTGCTTCGAGAAGACGTCTCCACGCAGCATGAGTCCGGCAGGCTGTCCGGTTTGATTTGAGAATCTTGGTGCTGACATCAAGGGCTTCCTTGAGTTTGCCTGCGGCAAGGAAGCGTTTGCCCAGTCCCATGTATTCACTCAGCTTGCCCTGTGGCTTGATGGTGAATGCCATCTTTTCGATGATATTGTTCATGGATGCGGGCTTGGAAATGACGTTGTTAACCCCGATCTCATAGAAATAAGCGATATTTTCGCGTTTGGTTTCGCCCACGAGCACAATGATGCGTAAGTCGGGAAGGAGTCGCTTCATGGTGATGATGGTGTCGGTGCTGGGGCGGCCTGCGATGTGTCGTTCAATGAAGACGACGGATTCGGTTTTGTTTTTGGTGTTTTCCTGAATTTTTTTCAGGCCGGTCTGGACATTCTCATAGGTGTTGAGATTGTCGCGCCGGGTGCCTGTGATTTTATGATGGTGCTCGCGAGCATCTTTTTGAAGATGGCATCCTCGCTGATGAGAACCACGGTTCCGTGTCGCTTTTCAAAGTAGTCGTAAACTATGGAATCGTATTTTTTGTCCGCCATTGATATCCTCTGGAACGATCATGCGGCGTTGCTGTCGCACGGTATGGTTTGCAGTACTGTTGTTCCCTGTTCGGGAGTTATATTTCGGATGCAGGGAAAATGCTATTAGAATAACCACTGGTAAATTACACGACGCGGTTACAGGTCCAGAAAATCGCCGGGGGCCGGTAATAAAACATTCAAGCCATCAATATTTTGGGCTTTTGCCAGTATTTCTGGTCCCTGTCCGTGCCGAACGGTGCGCGTGACATGGACCATTGCCAGAGTGTGCGCTCCGGCGGTTTTGGCAAATTCAATGGATGAATCAACGGTCCCGTGTCCGGGAACGGTTTTTTTCAGTGAAAAGGATTCATGAATTATCAGACCGCATCCGGCGGCGAGCTGGCGTGTGGCGTCCGTAGGCCTGCCGTCACCGGAATAGAATACGGAGTGTTTCGTGCTGTTCAGACGAATCGCGAGAGATGGCATGGAATGGTCTCCCATTGCGAACCCCAGCTTGAAATCACCGAAATGAACTTCTTCGCCGGGAGTGCATTCCAGAAAATACAGATCGAATTTCGCTTTTGTCATGACATTGGAATAGGCCATTTCCATGAGCTTTCTTATTCGACTTTCCACACCGGGTTGCCCGAGAATCGTTAACGGCTTGGTGCGTTGTTCTTCCACTGACCGGACGAGGAGTGCCGGGATGCCGAAATAATGGTCTCCGTGAAAGTGGGATATATACAGTGCATCCAGCCCAAGTGGATTCCGTGCCGCACTCCAGAAAGCAGAAGCGGCAGTAAATCCGCAATCGAGCAGGATTGAAGTGGAGTCGGATTCGGCAAGGATGCTGGTGTTGGCAAGTTTATCGTCAAAAGCTTCGCCAACGCCTGCGAAGGTTATCCGCATGTATTATCTCCGGGGAAGACGTTCATTGCTTATGCAGTATCGCCGTAAACAGGCTGGCAGGCAAGGGAGAATTTATCAGGCGAAGTGGAGCATGGCGGTATATGTAAAAACGGGCCTGCCGCGATGTGCGGCAGGCCCGTAAGTATTGTGGTCTGAATGTCGATTATTTCCCGAGTAGTACCGAGCCGACCTTGCTGAGGGCATCCTTGAGAGTTTCGTCGTCCACGGCGTAGGAAAAACGGATGCATTTGTCATCGCCGAAGGCCGAGCCCGGAACCAGTGCGACGCCGACTTCTTCGAGAATCTTTGTGCACATGGCTGCGGAGTCGGGGGCGTCTTCCGTGTAGAATTTGTCGAGTACCGGGAAAAGGTAGAATGCTCCGTCCGGTTTGGGACATTCCGCGCCCCAACCGGTGATGATTTCGTAGGCGAGATCGCGGCGACGGACAAAGGATTCCTTCATTTCGTCAACGATGTCCCATGACCCGTTCAGCGCGGCCAATGCGGCCTTTTGGGTGATGGAATTGATGTTGGATGTGGACTGGCCCTGAATCTTGGACATGGCCTTGACCAGCTCTTCGTGTGCCAGAGCGTATCCCACGCGCCATCCTGTCATGCAGAACGACTTGGAGAGTGCGCCCACGATGGCGATGGTTTCGGGATGGGTTTCCCATACCTTCGCAAGGGAAGCGGGTTCTGCAGGAGCGTATACGAGGCGGTCATATACCTCGTCAGAATGATGAAGATGTCGTTGTTCCGTGCCCACTGGGCAATGGCTTCAAGCTGTTCCTGAGTATAGCAGCATCCGGTCGGGTTGGATGGGGGAGTTCAGGATGAGGACGCGGGTCTTGTCCGTGCGGACGGCCTCAAGCCCTTCCAGAGTGACGAGATAATCCTCTTCTGCCGTGGTGGGCACAAAGACGGATACGCCTTCGGCGAATTGGACCATGGCGGGATAGCTGACCCAGTACGGAGCCGGGATGAGCACTTCTTCTCCCGGATTGATCAGGGCCATGAGCAGGTTGTAGAGTACCTGTTTGCCGCCATTGCTGATAATGGCGTTGTCGCCGCAGGTCTTTGCCCCGTAAAATTTGGTGTAGTAGTTTGCGACGGCATCACGCAGCTCGGGAATGCCGGGGACCGGCGTGTAACGGGTGAACCCGTCGTCCATGGCAGCCTTGGCTGCGTCGCAGACGTGCTGCGGGGTGCCGAAATCAGGCTGACCTACTGCCAGACTGATGATTTCACGCCCCTGGGCGCGGAGTTCCTGTGCCTTGGCATTGACGGCCAGGGTCGCAGACGGTTTGATCTGTGCCAGTCGTTCGGAAATTCGCATCGGTTCTCTCTCGAAAGGTTTATGGTTGGAGTGGTCCGCTGTCTGCCCGCATAGCCCAATTTTTTCGGGAGGTAAATTTGTTTTACGCGGTGGGGTATGGGGGAATCCATTTTTACTTGGTTGGGAAAAAGATGTTGGAAGTCTGTTGACCTGTCCATGGGTTCATAGTGCAAAAGAGGATGTATGGAGAATGTGCGGGATTCGGGAAAAGGAAGGATGCTTATTGAACGTTCCGGGAGGGGATTTATGTATACGGTAGGGGTGTTGGCCCGACGGCACGGTCTGTCACGTTCCGCACTGCTGTATTATGATCGGATCGGGCTGCTTTCCCCGTCCGGTCACAGCAAGGGAGAATATCGTCGATATTCCGATGCGGATGATCAGCGACTTGCGCGGATTTGCGAATATCGCCGTGCGGGAATGGCGCTCGAAGATATCAGTCGGATTCTTGATGACCCTGCTGAAGTCGGGGTGGCCGAAGCGCTTGAACGGAGGCTTGTGGAGCTGAATGGAGAGATGGATGCGCTCAGGGAACAGCAGGTTCTCGTGGTGAGGCTGCTCGGACGTAAGGATGTTTTTGCCTGTCATGACGGAATGAACATGGGGACATGGGGAGCGCTTCTGTCGGATGCAGGATTCAGTGCGAACGATATGCGACGCTGGCATATTGGTTTTGAGCGGAGTGCGCCGGAAAGCCATGAGCGGTTTCTGCGCAGTCTGCACATGCCGGAAAAGGAGATTTCGGTCATACGGGCCATGGCGGCGGCACCGCACGAGATATTCAACATAAACAGGATTCTGGTAGATTCATGAAGATGTTTTTCAAGATTTACGAAGGGTTGGACCGCGAGGGTCCGGGAAATTACAAGGCCGCAAAGCGGGCATTTGATTTGTGCGGGAACCTGCCGGACAGGGCTTCCATACTGGAGCTAGGCTGTGGGTCCGGCGGAGCACGATGAACCTGGCGCAACTTGCAAACGGCACTGTCATCGCTACTGACGTGTATCAGCCATATCTGGACCAGCTCGTGAAGCGGGCGAAGGAGGCGGGGGTCGGCGACAGGGTGACCGTCGGGAAGAAGGATATGGCAGCCCTTGATTTCGAGCCGGAATCATTTGATCTGCTCTGGTGTGAGGGAGCAGCCTATATCATGGGCGTGGACAAGGCGTTGGGGTATTGGAAGCAGTTTCTGAAGCCGGGAGGATATCTTGTGTTCAGTGACGCTGTCTGGCTGGCCCGCGACGTTCCTGATGAAGTCAGGGAGTTTTGGGCCGAAGGATATCCTGAGATGCGGTTCCCCGAAGATACCGTGGCGGCTGCCGAGGCGGCGGGTTACCGGGTGCTCGATCATTTCACGCTTGATACTGTGTCGTGGGATGATTTTTACCGTGATTTGGAGCATAGGCTGGATGACGTTGAGGAAGCCTTGGGGGATGATCCTGACGCCCGGGCGATCATTGACATCTCCCGCAGGGAAAACGAATTGTACCATGCGTATCCGGGCACGTATGGGTACGAGTTCTACGTGCTTGAAAAGTGATTTACAAGGCAGCAGTCCGGCATCGGGGTTCCCCTGCCGGTCGCAGGAATGACACGCCTCCGGAAACGTTTGTTTCCGGAGGCGTGTTCGTTCATCCTGCATGCGGGAAGGGGGCGTTGCGTTTTCAGGCTTTTATTATCTTGCGCCGTTGTTTGTCCCGGCTTTCAAAATGAGGTATGTAGAGAGTCCGTGGGTTCGCTGCATGGGCAGAGATGTGAAGGCCTCAACCTGGAGACCGCATGCTGTTTTTCCGTTGGAAATGGGGGATAGTCACGACAGTGTTTCTGCTCACTGTGCTGGCCTTTTCTCCTGCCGTCGCACAGACCGGACAGCTGGCATCAAGCGTGGCTCCTTTTTCAATAAGCGGCACGGAACGGGCGTGGCTCGATGCACATGAAGACGTGCGTGTCGGGTTGTGGGTCGATACGCCACCTATCCTGTTTCGCGGCGAAGACGGTCAGTTTCAGGGAATAATCGTTGATTATCTGGATGTCATTTTCGGCAAGCTCGGAGTGAAGCCGCGCCCGTTGCAGGCTTCCAGCTTTACTGCCCTTTGGGAACTGGTCAAGGCGGGTGAAGTTGACGTTGTAGCTGCTGTTGTCCACTGCCCTGATCGTGCAGGGGACATGCTCATGTCCAAAACCTATCTTTCCCTGCCCATTGTCGTGGTGACACGCACGGATTACCCGTTTATTGCGGGCCTTGACGATCTTGGAGGGAAAATAGTGGCCATGGAGCCGGGGCACGTTGCTCATTCCCGTATTCCCGGTGATTATCCTGAAATCAAGGTGCTGCCTGTTGGTGGAGCAAAGATGGGACTCCAGGCTGTCCGGTCCGGCAGGGCAGACGCCTATGTCGTGTCAGAAGCCGTTATTTCCTATCTTGCCAGAACGGGGAAGTTTCCTGATATCCGTATTGCTGCTTTTACCGAGTATTCATGCCGTTTGTCCGTTGGAGTCCGTAAGGATTGGCCGGTACTCAAACGGATGATCGACCGTGCATTGTCATCCATGACCGATCAGGAGCGCAGGGCCATTCTCGACCATTGGACCGTGTTCAGGGATGAGAGGTGGGTGGAGCGCCCGTATTTCTGGAGAATAACCTTCACCATCCTGTTCGTGGCTGTGACCCTTATCGGGCTGGTTTCCTTTTGGAACAGGCGGCTGGCCAGCGAGATTCGGCTCAGGGAAAAGCCGAGAAGGAACTTCGTCGTGCCAATGAAACCAACACGCTGGTCATTGAGTCCGCGGATATCATCATTGTCGGGCTCGATTATTCAGGGAATGTGCGGTTGTTCAACAGGGCGGGGGAGATAATCTCCGGCTATTCACGTGAGGAGATTATTGGCCAGAACTGGTTTGAGTTGATCGTCCCCAAGGAACGCTTTCCCTACGTGTGGGAAGAGTTCAATCGGCTGCAGAGTGAAGGAAGTGAAGACGCTCCTGAGACATTTGAGAGTCCCATCCTCACGAAGGATGGCGAAATGCGGCACATTCTTTGGAGAAATTCTTCCGTAAGTGATGAAAACAAGGAGCTTGTCTCCATTTCCTTTGGTGCGGACATAACAAAACGGATTCGCGCACAGGAAGAGTTGCGTCTGACTCAGTTCGCCATTGACACGCCGCGGTGGGTGTTTCCGCGTGCGTCCGTCCGGGCATATCGTCTATGCCAATCGTGCGGCCTCGAACATGCTCGGATTCACCAGGGGAGAACTCAGGCGGAAGATTGTTCCCGAGGTAGTTCCCGGCATATCAAGGGAACGGTGGCCGAAGTTCTGGGAGCGGCTCAAGTACAACCAGATGCTCATTTTCGAGCAGACTGTCCGCAGGCGGGACGGCATGGTGATACCTGTCGAGGTCACTGCCTATTATCTCATGTTCAAGGGAACGGAATTGGCTATCGGTTTCTTTTCGGATATTTCGGAACGCAAACGGGTGGAGAGCCTGCGTGAGGATGTGGAGCGCATGGTGCGGCACGATCTGCGGTCGCCTACCATTGCCGTTCAGACCTTGTTCAAGATTTTCGACAAGGCCGACAATCTCACGGACGATCAGCAGGAGCTTCTGGAAAGCGTGATGAAGGCCAGTCGCCGGATGCTCAATATCATCGACATGTCGCGCGCACTGTTCAAGATGGAGGCCGGGACCTACAAGATGCGGCCGGAGACGCTGGATCTGCTTTCGATCATGGATTCGGTTATCAAGGACATCTCGCCCTTCTGCGTTTCAGGAAGATTGACGTGGGCGTTAACGTGGAAGGTGAGCCGATTGAGGCCGAGAGTGTCTTCATGATCCAGTCCGAAGGCATGCTCTGTTATGCCCTGCTGGCCAATCTTATCAAGAACGCAGCCGAGGCCTCGCCCGAAGGCGGCATGGTGACGGTGAACATGAGTACTGCGACGAGCATGTCATTACCGTCCATAATGAAGGGGTCGTCCCCGATTCCATCAGGAAAACTTTTTTTGATAAGTACGTTACATCCGGCAAGGATCAAGGCACCGGATTGGGGACGTACACCGCCCGTCTTATTACGCTGACCCTTGGCGGGAAAATTCATTTTTCCTCATCCGAAGGCGAAGGCACGACTCTTCTGGTTTCATTGCCTGGAAAATCCGAGACTGATTCCTAGTTGGCGGTATGGCGTGAAGCCAGCAGCCACGCGGGTTCCTGCCGTTTTTGTCGCAAAATTATAATTTTGGCTGGCTTTTTAGCACCCGCTTCTGTAGTCTAGACATTCTCTAGCGCCAACATTTCCTTGCAGTGTGCGGTTGGACAAAATCGTTTTATTTCAATTGGTTATATGAGGTCTATTTATGCCCAAACTTAAAATGCCTGCCCGTCTTCCCCGAGCCGATCATCAACGAAAAACGCCAAGATAGTTCTTGAGCGGAGGTATCAGCGAAAGGACGCTGACGGGGTTGTGTATGAAACCCCCAAGGAGCTCTTCTGGAGGGTGGCTTCGGCCATTGCCGAGGAAGAGGGCAAATATGAAAATTCCAGTTGCAAGCCAGCGGTTCTGGCGCGTGAATTTTACGACCTCATGACCTCATACCGGTTTCTGCCCAATTCTCCCACGCTCATGAATGCGGGAACCGGTCTCGGACAGCTTGCCGCCTGTTTCGTGCTGCCAGTCGAGGATACCATCGAAGGCATCTTCGACGCGGTGAAGCATGCGGCCATGATCCACAAGTCTGGCGGCGGTACGGGATTTTCCTTTTCCCGCTTGCGCGCCAAGGAGTCCGTTGTCGGTTCCACAGGCGGCGTAGCATCCGGGCCGTTGTCTTTCCTGCGGATTTTCAACTGCGCCACCGAGCAGATCAAGCAGGGCGGTACCCGGCGCGGGGCCAACATGGGCATCCTGCGTGTGGATCATCCCGACATCATGGATTTCATCAAGGCCAAGGAGCGCGACGGCGAACTGAACAATTTCAATCTCTCCATCGCCCTGACCGAAAAGTTCATGCGTGCAGTGGAAAAGAAGGAGAATTTCGACCTTGTCGCTCCCAACTCCGGCGAGAAGGTCGGGGAACTCAACGCCCGCGACGTTTCAACATCCTCGTGAACAAGGCGTGGGAATCCGGCGATCCGGTATCGTCTTTCTTGATCGCATCAATCGGGACAACCCCACCCCGAGTCTCGGTGAAATCGAATCCACCAATCCCTGTGGCGAACAGCCGCTGCTGCCGTATGAGGCGTGCAACCTCGGTTCCATCAACCTCGGCAAGTGCTTGCCAAGGGCAAAACGGTCATGATTCCGAAATCGACTGGGATGAACTCAAGCGTATCGTGCATCTGTCGGCCCGTTTTCTTGACAACGTCATCGATGCGTCCATCTATCCGCTTCCGCAGATCACCGAGACGGTCGAGAAGAACCGCAAGATCGGGTTGGGCATCATGGGCTGGGCCGACCTGCTGTATCAACTGAAAATTCCCTACAACTCCCAGTCTGCCGTGGATCTGGCCGAGCGTGTCATGAAATTTGTTCATGACGAGGCCCGGAGTGCGTCCAAACTGTTGGCTGCCGAGCGTGGTGAATTCCCCACGTATGCGGAGTCCATTTTTGGTGAGGCCAATCTCGGACCCTATCGCAACGCCACAACCACGACCATCGCACCCACCGGAACGCTGTCCATCATTGCGGGCTGTTCGTCCGGCGTGGAGCCGCTCTTTGCCCTGAGTTTCGTACGTAACGTCATGGACGACGACAAACTCGTGGAGACGAACCCGTTTTTCGAGACCGCGCTCAAGGATGCGAATGCCTATTCCGCCAATCTCATGGAGGAGATTGCCAAAGTGGGCTCCATTCGCAAGATGGAGACCCTGCCCGAGGACATCCGGAGTATTTATGTCACTTCCATGGATATCGAGCCTATCTGGCATCTCAAGATGCAGGCCGCTTTCCAGAAGTACACTGACAACGCGGTGTCAAAGACCGTGAACCTGCCCAGCGAGGCCACCAAAGAGGATATCTGGGATATCTACTGGAAGGCCTACGAATACGGCTGCAAGGGCGTCACCGTGTACCGCGATGGCAGCAAGACGTCGCAGGTTCTGTGTACCGGGGACAGCGACAAGAAAAAGGATGAGCAGGCGGATTCCTCGGTCGTCAAGGACCGCCCGGATGTCATTTACGGATTCACCCAGAAGATTTCCACGGGTCTGGGCGAGCTGTTCCTGACGGTCAACGAGATGAACGGCAAACCGTTTGAAGTCTTTGCCACCATCGGCAAATCCGGCGGGTCCATCACGGCAAAGGCCGAGGCCATAGGGCGTCTTGTTTCCCTTGCCCTGCGTCCGGGGTCAGGTCCGGGAAATCGTGAAGC
>LQAI01000155.1_pt1 | contig 14242 bp, 16 predicted proteins | sample 1535821 | NCBI WGS metagenome assembly LQAI01 (sample SAMN04331586, study PRJNA305678) | bioreactor metagenome | isolation source: bioreactor_5 inoculated with Wadden Sea sediment 1st replicate of a... | place: Germany:Bremen | reverse complement strand
GCCTGGCAGTCTCAGCAGGGACAGGCTCCGCAACAGCAGCCGCAGCAGCAGGAAGAGGACCTCGGTCCGGCATTCCCGTCCGAAGCAAGCGGCATGGATGACGTGCCTTTCTAGGGAAACCGATTTCGTGTCGGATTTCGACCGACTCATGAAAATAAAAAAAGAGAGTGGAATTCCACTCTCTTTTTTTATGTTTGTCAGGCGTGTTGCTACGAAGAAGTCTGCTTATTCAGGGCAAAGGCAGGCGCTATTCAGGGGGATTTATTTTCCTGTATCACAGAGTTGCACATTGGAATCTTCCGGGGCGCCAGCGCGTTCGGATTGACTGTACTTTCTAACAACTTCGGCTACATGAATGCGATATGAATGGAACAACTGTTTCTTGCCTTTCAGTTGTCCCTGACGATGTTCCATTTTGTTGCGCCATTTTTCTATGGCTTCTTCTGTTTCCCAAAATGAGAGACTGAGAACTTTATTCTCATCGGCAAGGCTTTTGAAGCGTTCGATGGATATGAAGCCTTCCTGGTTGGGAAGAAAATTTTTTAAGTCCTTTTGCTATTTCAAGATATTCTGCCGTTCCTTCCTTGGTCGGGAATACTTCAAACATAACTGCGTACATATTTTCTCCAGAGAAAGCTATTGGGTTGAGGGGAGCTTTTTTTCAAAGTCCAGAAGACTCTTTTTCGCGTTGAGTCCATGAGCAAAGCCCGTCAGCGTGCCGTTGCTGCCAACGACCCTGTGACAGGGGATGATGAGCGGGATGGGATTTCGGGAATTTGCCATGCCCACGGCACGTGATGCCTGAGGGTTCCCGATGGCGGTTGCTATTTCCTTATAGGAGCGTACTTCGCCGAAAGGGATGGCAGAGAGCGCCTGCCATGTTTTCTTTTGGAATGCCGTTCCCTGCGGGTTCAGTAAAATCGTGAAGCGTGAGCGCGTCCCTGAAAAATATTCTGTTATCTGCTTTTCATGGTCCTTGAAAAAATTGTCGTTGCGTGTCCATGATCGGTCAATGGTGAATGTGCGTTTTCCTTCATTTGTGACCATATGCAGGTTCGTGAGTCCGCTTTTGTTGCCGACCAATATGATTTCCCAGAATTGGGAATTGAATCGTGTGTAATAAAGCATATCAGTTTTCCTTCATGCTGTTCCAAAGGCAGAGTGCGGCATAGGCTCTGTAGGGACGCCATTTTTCACTTTCACTGAGAATTGCCTTGGTAGCGTTTTTTTGTCATCTTTCTTCATGGCCTTGAGGATGCCTAAATCATTTGCGGGAAAACTGTCGATCATGCCGAGTCCGCGCATACCGACATAATTGGCTGTCCAGTCTCCTATGCCCTTGAGATTGACGAAAGATTTGTGGAAAGATCTGAAATCCTGGGTTGGCGAAAGAGATATGGTTTCATCGAGCAGGGCTTGCGTAGCCGTGCGAATGGTTGTTGGCGCGTTGGTCAAGCCGATTCCTTCAAGGTCCAGCGATATGAGTTCCTCGGCATTCGGGAAAAAGTAATCCAGCCTTTCGGGAACAGCTTGCCGGTTTTGATATCGGCTTTTTCTGCGATACGAGCGGCAAGTGTGGTTGCGGCTTTTACCGTTATTTGCTGGCCGAGTATGGCTCGGACCATGAATTCAAATGGATTATAGGCAATGGGGAGCCTCGGGACGTGGCCGTTTTCCATTCCTTTTGAAAGCAATTTGTCTCGTGCGAACCGGTTGTTAATTGTCGAGAAGTCCGTGTTCAGGTCGAACATCCGGCGGACACGGTTGTGAATTTCCATGAAGCACTTGATGTCGTCACAAACGATGGACAGTTCCAAGGCCGATTCCGACGGGTTGTCACGAACTGAGAAGTAGCCGTTGGTTCTTTGGGTGCGGAATGTGCGCCTGTAACTGGTGTCCGTGACAACTTCCACTCCATTCATGGCGCGGTGACGCATGAAATCAAGGATTTGCTGAAAGTTGAATGGGGGAGGGTAGCGAAGAAGCAGGGTTGTGTTGTCGCTGATTCCGGAATGATCAATTTGTTGTCGGACGGATGTGGGTGTTTTCCCGAAGATGGCCTTGCAGGTCTCATTGAATTGACGGATTGAACCGAAGCCGGATGCAAAAGCAATATCGGTAATGGATTGAGTGGAGGAAATGAGGAGTTCTTGGCAAAGAGTGCTTGTGATAGCGGGATATTTTGATCGGTGGAACTCCGAGGTTATCAACAAAGAGTTTTCGAAGGTGGCGTTCCGAGACCTTCAGGTCATTGGCAAGATCGGTTATGGAATGCTCGTTCAGGTAGCCGTCGTAAATGCTTTTCAAGGCTGTATCGACTATAGTGGTCCCGCCGATGTTGCCGGTATAGTAATCCACATCCACGTCCGGCCGACAGCGAAGACACGGGCGATATCCTTTTTCAAGAGCAGCGAAAATCGATTCAAAGTATTCGACATTTTTCTTCTTTGGCCGTTGGCGAAGGACAGGAGGGGCGGCAGAAGACTCCCGTAGTTTTGACACCGAAAAAGAATTTTCCGTCAAAATTTTTGTCCTTTTTTCGCCTTGCCCGACTGAATTCCGCGTACATATTTGAGTCCTGATAAAAATGGATGACTGTGGAATGAATCTGGCTGATTCTAGGATGTTAATCTAGCGGTTTTCGGCTGGCGCATTAAAATGGATTATGCAAGTCATAGGCAACTGCTCATATTGCCAGTTGAAAATATTTTCCTGCTGGACGAGTTGCTGTTTGTAGTTTGTCCTTTAACTTATTGTAATTATGTTCAAAAAAGATTGTTATCAAGAGTGCAATAATGCTTGATTTTCTCTAAATTTCTTTCGACTGACATATGGCTGCTTTTCCGAGCAGAAAGTGATGTAGGTGAGCGTCAGGAGGCAGGCGAAGACCGCTGATCCGGTGCCAATGAGTACATTGTAGTACGGTGGTGCGGTCAGGGCCAGACGTATCAGCAGGGTTGCGAGAGCGAAACCGGAGTTGCGGAATACGGCCTTGAATTCCGGGAGAAATCGTTGGGCGATGAGCACGAGCATGATGTCGCTGAATATCAGGACTGTGTAGAAGCTCGAAAAGAAGTGAAAAGGTGTTTCGCCTTTGAGGATGAGAATGCTGTTTTTTACGCACATTCCGATGAAGATGCCGAGTATGATCAGCGCAACCATCTTCTTGGCTGCCACGAATTTGAATAGCTTCTGGCCGCCTTTGCCTTTGAGACCTTCCTCAAGGCGGCGACGGAGCAGCGTGTAGACACCGAGCAGCGCGAAAATCACAAGTGCACCTCCACCATCGGCCAGAATGATCCAGAGTTCCTTTTCGTGACCTGTGATGGTGATGGGCTCGGGAAAATCTGCCAGTGTCTTGAAGGCGCTCCTGAGAAGAATAAGTGCGAGAATCTCGAACTGTTTGCCGACAGCCTTGGAAATGGAGCAGGGCAGAGTGAATATCAGGCTGATGACCTCAAGGAAAAGGACCAGTGTGAACGCGAGGTTGATCGCCATGTAGTGGCTGTTCGGAATGAGTGTGGCGATATGTCCTGTGACAAGTCCCTGCCGCTTCATTTCAATGGAGCCGAGGGCGAGGATAAAGACGATGATGAGAAGGCCGGCAACGGCTCGCTGAGTGGAATCCTTTTCCCAGAAATAGTGGATCGGATCGAAAATGTAGGTCGCCAAGTCGTATGATTTGTGAATCAGGTTCATGGGTCAACCTTTATGGAGAATTGATTCCTGTGTCGTTTCAATGACATGGAAAAGAGGTGACAGGTATGCGGCAGGGGAAAGTGCCCCTGCCGCATTTTGTGAAGTTATATTAAATCTCGAACAGCATTTCGAGATCATCTCGTGTGAGGCTCTTGAGAGCGGACTGGCCGGGAATGATCGCTTCGGCAACGTCCTTTTTCTGTTCCTGCAGTTTGAGGATGCGCTCTTCGACCGTATTCTGGCAGATCATCTTGTAGGCGAAGACCTGACGCTTCTGGCCGATGCGGTGTGTACGGTCAGTTGCCTGATTTTCCACTGCAGGGTTCCACCACGGGTCATAGTGAATGACGTAGTCCGCACTGGTCAGGTTGAGGCCGGTACCACCTGCCTTGAGCGAGATAAGGAAGATCGGGATATCCTCATTTTCATTGAAGCGGTCCACCTGTTCGAAGCGGTCCTTGGACGAACCGTCGAGGTAAGCGAACGGGATTTCCCTAATCTGGAGCCAGCTGCGGATAACGTGAAGCATTTGTACGAACTGCGAGAAGACGAGCACTTTATGACCGCCTTCAATGATATCCACTACAAGGTCTTTGAATGCATCGAATTTACCGGAGGGCAGGTTGGTTGATACCCCAGGCATATCGAGTTTGAGCAGACGCGGATGGCAACAGATCTGGCGCAGTTTGAGCAGTGCGTCGAGGATGGACATCTGGCTTTTGGCCATGCCTTTTTCGTCCACGTCCCTGAGTACCTGATCCTTGAGTTTTTTCGCCAGAGCATTGTAAAGATCCCGCTGTTCCTCGACCAGTTCGCAATAGTGCGTGGTTTCGATCTTGGGTGGCAGGTCTTTGGCGACTTCCGACTTGGTCCGGCGTAAAATGAATGGTTTTACGCGAGTACGCAGGTAGTCGAGGGTTTCCTCATCTCCGTCCTTGATCGGCTTGACTATGCCGCGCTGGAAGGAGTGCTGTGAGCCGAGGAATCCGGGCATGAGAAATTCGAACAGTGACCACAGTTCGAAAAGGTTGTTTTCGATGGGCGTACCGGACAGGCAGACTCGCAGGCCTGCTTCCAGTTTGCGTACAGAGCGTGCCGTGATCGTGTTGGGGTTCTTGATGTTTTGAGCTTCATCAAGAATGACGCTTGCATAGTCGTACTTGAGCAGTTCCTCAAGGTCACGGCGAAGCAGGGCGTATGTAGTGATGACCAGATGTGAACTGTTGATGTGTTGGAACAGGTCGTCGCGTTTGGCTCCGTAAATGGTCAGTATCTTGAGATTGGGAACGAATTTTTCCGCCTCACGCTCCCAGTTGGGCAGAACCGATGTCGGGACGATGATGAGGTTCGGCCCGTCGATTCCTTTGTCCACGAGGGACTGGATGTATGACAGGGTCTGGATGGTCTTTCCGAGTCCCATTTCGTCGGCGAGGATGCCGCCGAAGCCGTACTCGCGCAGGAAGTTGAGGTAGCTGAGTCCCTGTACCTGATACGGGCGCAGAGTGGCCCGCAATTCCTTGGGCTGATCGACGATTTTGATCTGTTCGAAGTTGTTGATCTTCTCACGCAGCTGAATGAAAAATTCGTCGGTCTGTGCCTGCGGCAGGTCTTCCAGAATTTTTTCAAGGACCGGCGCTTCGTACTGATTGAACTGGCTTTTTGGGGCCTTTTCTGGATCGAAGCCAAGGGTCTTGAGCTTGTGCCCGAGCTTGTTGAGCCATGCTTCAGGCAGGCTGGTATATGAGCCGTCCTTGAGCTGAACATAGCGTTTGCCCTTAGTCCATGCTTCCCAGATGACTTCAATGGGTACGCGCTGATCGTCGTACTCGACCGAGAGTTCAAGGTTGAACCACTTATCCTCTTCGTCGGTTTCGACTTCAGCCACCACCATCGGCTGCGTTGTCCTCACCTTGTAGCGGGTGAGGTTCTGTTCACCGTAGACACGGTATGCCTCAACGAGCTGCGGGTAGTAGTCGAGCAGGAAGTTGATGGCCTCTTCCTGTTCCATGAACCAGATATGATTGTTTCTGGCCTGAAAATTCATATCCTGCAGCTCGGCCATGAGCTGTGCTTCTTCATCCTGTGCACGACGGATAAGGTAACTCTTGCCGCCTTCGTGGTAGCTGCCTGTCTGCAGGTCCGGGTTCGGGCCGGGCATGACAAATTCGCCGTGCTCGTTTTCGTAGATGTTCTGTGCCTTGAGAACCAGCAGAGACCCTTCTTCGTCCAGATAGAGCTTCGGATTGTATTCCGCATCCTGGAAGATGGGACCGACCCGTTCAAGGAAGTCTTCCTGTCCGTAAAGGTCGGAAACCGGGATTTTTGTCCAGACGCGGTCAAGGAATTCCGAGACGTCGGCGTGGGGTACGATGGGCTTTTGTTCAACCATGCCCTGTACGAGCTTGGGATCAAGGCCGGTCTGTACCGGATAGAAGGAGTTCTTGTAGTACACCCAGAGCGGAAGGCGTCCGTAAAAATATATTTCTTCCTCGTCCGTGATGGAGAAGGGCATCTTGTCTTCACGGGCCAGAAGGATGTCGAAGTTCAAGCCATCTTCGCTCAGCGCCGGGGAAAGCTTGAGCTGCATGGTCTTGGATTCGATGGGTCACAGGCTGATCGGATTCGCGCAGATAGAGGTAGTATTCCCCTTTGACGGCACGGAAGAACCATGAGTGAAGGCCTGCCGGGATTTCGACCTTGTGTCCCCAGTAATCGAGGTAGTGTCCGATCTGCTCGGCAACACCGGGCAGAGCCGGGGAGGTGTCGCACCAGTCCGGGTTTTCCACGATCTGTGCAAGCGTCACTTCGTTCTGCACCTGGGATATGCCGGACTTGTTTTGGCGGGCACGGAAGAAAGCGACCTGCAATCGACCGAGTTCCGGGTAAATCCGGTATATAATGTAATGGCGACCGGCTTCGGGTTCAAGCTCGGTGGCAAAGAAGGGACGGAAAGTCTGTTTCCATTCAGTACGTGGCAGCGGTGCTTCCTCGCTTGATTCGGAATCCAGCGATTTGAGCATCTTGTATGCCGTGGCCGCAACGTGTCGACAGACGCCTGAGAAGGAATCCGGACAGTTGCAATAATAGTTTATCGTCTTGTCATTGAGATTCAGGCCGATTTCCGAGGAGTAATTCTGGAAATCATCGCCCTGCACCTGACCGTCGATGTCCCAGTACTGTTCCCGTTTCTTGAGGTCCAGCTTCTGTACACCGCCTTGATTCACGACATCACGCGCGCCTTCCAGAATGTATTCCGGGACGCTGTCGTCGATAAAGTCCTGCAATATGGATTTGACTATTTGTTCTTCGCCATTCGTCATTGATAAATTCTTCCTGTGACCTGCCTGGATTTTGAACAGGTGTCATTACATACATCCGTCGCGCTCGGCAAGCTGAATAAAAAAGCTCTGTCAGCATCAGTGGCCTTGGCTTTCACAATCATTGGTTCATAGTGGGCGCACTAGCTGATGCTCTCATATTATATGGTCCAACCCCTGTATTATTGCAAGAAAAAATGAGCCTGCGTACCTTACTTATAATTTGTCTTGTTTTGGTCCTGTTGGCCGGATGTGAAGAAGGCGGCGGGGTGGCAACACCCGTTGCGCCTGTTTCCGTGGCGGAAATTCCGTCACAGCCTCAATTCGGCGGCAGTCTTACCGAGACCATGCTTGGCGAACCCAGCAATTTGATCAGTCCGCTGGCGACCGACAGCTCGTCGCATGCCGTGGCTTCGCAGATTTATGTCAGCCTCATGAAGTATGACAAAAACATCAATCTAGTACCTTATGCCGCTGAATCGTGGGAGGTCCTCGCTGACGGCAGGCTGCTTCGTTTCAAGATGCGCGAAGATATTCGCTGGTTTGACGGTGAACCTCTGACGGCTGATGATGTCGAGTTTACCTATCGACTCATGATTGATCCCAAAACGCCCACGGCTTATGCCGGAAATTTCAAACTCGTCAAGAAATTTCGGAAAACAGGGAGATATTCTTTTGAGGTCGAGTACGACGAACCGTTTGCCAAGGCGCTCATTACGTGGGCCATGGACATTCTTCCCAAGCATGCTCTGGAGGGGGAAAACCTGCTCGACACAAAGTACAGTCGGGCTCCGCTCGGTGCTGGTCCTTATAAACTTGGGGAATGGCAGGCGGGAAGCCAGATAACCCTTGAAGCCAACCCGGACTTTTTGAAGGCAGGCCGTATATCGATCAGGTCGTCTACCGGATAATTCCCGATTTATCCACGCAGTTTCTTGAACTCAAGGCCGGAAACATTGACGCAATGGACCTTGCTCCCCTCCAGTATCTTTATCAGACATCAGGACCGGGATGGGACGGGAGTTTTCATAAATTTCAATATCTTTCGTCTGGCTACACTTTTCTTGGCTTCAATTTCAAACATCCCTTTTTCAAAGATGTCCGTGTGCGGAAAGCCATTGATCATGCCATTAATCGCGAGGAACTCGTCAAAGGCGTGCTTTATGGATTGGGAGAGGCGGCCAACGGCCCCTACAAGTCCGGAACATGGCCGTACAATGAGTCTATCAAGCCGCGCAGCTATGATCCTCAGCTGGCAAAATCGCTGCTTGCCGAGGCCGGGTGGAGTGATACAGACGGTGATGGCATTCTGGACAAGGACGGCAGGCCTTTTTCCTTTTCCATCATTACCAATCAGGGCAACACGCAACGGATCAAGACCGGCGTTATTATTCAGCAACGTCTTAAGGACGTTGGAATAGAAGTGGGCCTTCGTACCGTGGAGTGGGCTGCCTTTATCAAGGAATTTGTGGATAAGGGACGTTTTGACGCAATCATACTCGGATGGAACATTTTACAGGACCCTGATATATATAACGTATGGCATTCGTCCATGGCTGTTGACGGGGGGTTGAATTTTACCCGTTACGTCAATCCGGAACTGGATCGTCTTCTGGAGCAGGGAAGGCACATGGTGGAGCAGCAAAGCGTAAGCCGTGTATGACGCTGTTCAGCAGATATTGTTTGATGACGTACCATATTGTTTCCTGTACGTTCCCAAAGCCCTGCCGATCGTGCAGGCGCGAGTACAGAATATAAAGGCGGCTCCGGCGGGAATTGCTTATAATTCACGAAGTGGTGGATACCGAAAACGCTGCAGAGACAGCCGTAAGACATAAAGAAGCAAGTTGCATGATTCGCATCAATGAGATCACCGACAAGGTGGCGTCCTACATAGACAAACCCGATCTGGACCTTATTCAGCGGGCCTATGTCTTTTCAGCTCAGGCCCATGACGGCGTGGTGCGCCGTTCTGGTGAGCCGTATATTTCCCATCCCATGAACGTGGCCTATCTGCTGGCCGCCATGCAGCTTGATGAGGCTACCGTAGCAGCGGGGCTGCTGCATGATACGGTGGAGGATACTGACACCACCGTGGACGAGATCGAGGACCTGTTCGGTTCGGATGTGGCCGACATTGTCGACGGTGTCACCAAGATATCCCGTATGGATTCGAGTCCAAGGCAGTACAGCAGGCAGAGAACATTCGTAAGCTGATACTCGCCATGGCCGAGGATATTCGCGTGCTCATGGTCAAGCTTGCTGATCGTCTGCACAATATGCGTACCCTTGAATTCATGAAGCCGGTCAAGCAGCGGCTTATCGCGCAGGAAACGCAGGATATTTATGCTCCGCTCGCCAACCGTCTTGGTTTGCACCGGGTCAAGACCGAGCTTGAAGACCTTTGCCTCAAGTACTTGAAGCCGGATGTTTTTGGTCAACTCAGTGAGGCTGTTTCCGAGCATCGCGCCGCGGGTGAGCCGTATATCGAAAAAGTCATCGACCTGATGAACGATATGCTCAAGAAGAACAAGCTCAAGGGGCGTGTCTACGGGCGGACAAAGCATCTGCATTCCATTCATGTGAAGATGGAGCAGCAGGGGCTGACCTTTGATGAAATTTATGACCTTATCGCGTTCCGCATCATCGTGAAATCGCTCAAGGACTGTTATGCGGTTCTCGGGCTTATTCATTCCATATGGCGGCCGGTTCCTGGGCGTTTCAAGGATTATATCTCCATTCCCAAGGCCAACATGTACCAGTCGCTGCACTCCACGGTCATCGGCCCGGACGGTGAGCGCATCGAGTTCCAGATCCGCACCGAGGAGATGAACCAGATCGCGGAATACGGTGTGGCCGCGCATTGGCAGTACAAGGAAGTCGGCAAGGGGACGAAGAAGGGCAGGACGACCGGCACGCGTGATGCCGAGCGGTATACGTGGCTCAAGCAGATTATGGATTGGCAGCGGGAACTGTCCGATCCTCGTGAGTTCATGTCTTCACTTCGACTGGATATGTTTCAGGAGGAGGTTTACGTCTTCACGCCCACGGCGATATCAAGGAACTGCCCGAAGGGGCGACTCCGCTGGATTTCGCTTATGCCATTCATTCCGAGGTCGGCGACAAGTGCGCCGGGGCCAAGGTCAACGGGCGTATTGTGCCGTTGCACAGCACTCTCAAGAACGGTGATTCGATCGAGATCATTACCGACAAGAACCGTATGCCGAGCCGCGACTGGCTCAAGTTTGTCAAGACTGCCAAGCGCGTACCCGCATCAAGCAATATATCCGAACCGTTGAGCGTGAGCGCGCCATTGCCCTTGGCAAGGAACTGCTTGAAAAGGAAGGGCGTCGGGTCGGCATTAATGTTCAGAAGGCCATCAAGGACGGCGAACTGAGCAAACTCGCGGGAGATTTCAACTGTGGCTGTGTGGACGACCTGTTGACTCAGGTCGGATTTTCACGATTTACCCCGCGTAAGGTGTTGAAAAGCTTTACTCCGTTATGCACGGTGAAAGCTATGATGCTCGCAAGGTCAAGCCCAAGGCTGAGTCTGAAACAAAGAAGAAGCCCAAGACTGACGGGTTGCAGATTTCCGGCGTGGACAACGTGCTTGTCCGTTTTGCCAGTTGTTGTAATCCGTTACCCGGCGAACCTATCGTCGGTTATATTACCCGGGGACGCGGCGTTACCGTTCATCGGATTGATTGCCACAACGTCAAGAATTTTGAAGATGAACGCTTGCTTCAGGTGAACTGGGAAGGGGTTGAGGAAAAGCCGTATCCCACCAAGATCAGGATCAAGTGTCTCAACAAGATGGGGATGCTTGGCAAGATCTGCATGATGCTGGCCGAGATGGATGTGAACATCGATTCCGGTACGTTCGAGTCCAAGGTGGATGGAACTTCCACTCTGGAGTTTACCGTCGAAGTCAAAGACCTTGACCAGCTGTACTCGACACTTGCCAAGATCAAGGCACTCAAAGCTGTGCAGGAAGCGCTTCGCGTTTCATAGGATTACGTATCAGAAAGTGAATCCGGAGGCCCCTTTGAGCAAGGGACTCCGGATTGCTTGAAGTCATTTGGCGTACTTGCCTTACTTCTTCTTGGGATGACACTGCTTGCAGGAAACAGGCACATTCTTGCGCCCCTGCTTCTTCATGGTCTTGTGGCATCCAAGACAGCTTGAGTCTGTCTTCTTTGCATGGAAGGCGGTGTAGTACGCTGTTTCTCCCTTCTTTCCGGGCTGGTCATGGCAACCCGCTGTGGAACAGTTCTTTATTTCACTCTTGCCGTCCCATGTGTGGTGACAGGTGGCACATTCCAGCTTGGCAGCTTCGTGCTTTGCGTGAGGAAACGTGACGAATGTCTTGGTCGCTTGATAGTCTCAGGCGGACTGAGCGTGAGGCTTTCCGGAGCCTTGGTTGCGGCCCATGCGAATGTTACCGCCAGAATGAGGACACACAGTGTCGCTGTGCTGATAATGAAACGGTGCATGTAATCTCTCCTTGGTTGATGGGTTGCGTATATGTTTATTGGCAATAGACATGCCAGAGAGTCCTGCGCTGTTTTTATTGGATAAATTGAAGATGGCTGAGTGGTGTGCGTACCTTTTTTGCGCACATGGCGCGTGGTTTGTTGTGGAATGCTTCGAAGGCTGTCTGGAATCAGGCCGACAGCCGCATCTTATGATTCGTCGTCATTTGGTTGTACATCATTTTTGAGAATGACATTTTTCATTTTCCGGACTTCCGGTTCAATTTCCTGCATGGTGATTCCGAGGCCGGTGCTTACGCGGGCTATCAGTTCCTTTTCCGGCTGATCAAATTTTTCATCTGCACCGGCTATGAGTGTCATGAGCGCCAGCGTCTTTATGCGAAAGGCCGGATATGCGCCTTTCAGGGTTGCAACGGCTTTTCTTTCAAGTTCCTGTTTCCCTTGTTCCTCCAAGGCCAGATTGTATTTTCGATGAAATCTCTGGGCGGGCCGAGTTTGTCTGAAACATGGTCGATGAAAAACGGATTGACGAGAATGGAGCCGATTTCTTCCGGCTTGTTTTCATTGTTTGCACTGAGCATGAGCAGGCAGAGGACAGTGGCTGCTTCAGTCGTATTGAGAATGTCCATGTGCAAGAATCCTTGTTTCAATATGAAATTTCAATTTGGTGATAACACGGATTCGCAGTGAAAAAAAAGGGGAAAGCCATTTGGCTTTCCCCTTTTGGCTTTTAGGACTGTGAGAGTTCTACATTTCGATGCGAACATTCTCCGGATTGAGCTTTCTTTCAAGATGCTTGGCGTAAAGGCTCATGAAGTAGCTGAAAACGAAGTACATGACCGCGATGGTCGTATAGATTTCAAACGGGTAGACCATCAGGCGGTTGTTGATGGCGTAAGCTGCACGGGTCAGTTCCATCACGCCGATGATGTAAGCGAGTGACGTATCCTTGAAGGCGGCGATGAACATGCCGACCAGGGCAGGGAGCATCTGCTTGAGTGCCTGCGGGAGTACGATTTTGCGCATGGTCTGGAAGTAGCTGAGGCCTGATGCCTTGGCCGCTTCCACCTGGCCTGCGGGAATGTTTTCAATGCCGCCGCGTACGGTTTCTGCGATGTAAGCCGCAAAGAAGAAGGTCATGGCAATGGTTGCTGCCCAGAAGGCGTGGAGTTCGATTTTGAGCATGATATCGAGCACCACTGTGTAGAACCAGAAAATGACCAGAATCAGCGGAATGCCTCGGACGAATTCGATGTAGATCATACTGGGGATTCGGAAGGCCCTGTTCTTGGCCGTTCTGCCCATGCCGACAAGAAGTCCGATAAAGAAGCTGCCCGTGATGGATATGATCGACATCAGGAGTGCGCCGGAAAGGCCGCCGAGTCCCATGAAGAATTCTGATTCGTCACCATTGGGGAAACGCCAGAACAGCAGAGTGTACAGATTGTTCCAGATGACTTCGAAATTGAAGGAGGCAATGGCCATGCCGACTTCGTAAAGAATGTAGAGCAGGACCGCAACGAACGTGGCCTTTGCTCCGAGAATCATGCTTTTGGTTGCAACCTTCAGCATGCGGCGCAAGGGGGAGACGGTTTTGGCGTCTGGTGCCTTGCGGAAGTACCAGAGCAGGTATTCCATGCCGCTTCCCAGCAGTTCCAGAGGGTAAAAGAGTATGTCGGCAATCTTGCGGGACAGGGGCTCTTGCCCGTTGGGCAGTATTTTCAGCTTGATGTTAATCAGGTTGAGCGAACCTGCAATGGTCAGTGAGAGCACGAGATAGATGACGGTCGCAGCAATCAGGGCTTCAAAGATATGGTAGGTCAGGGATGAGACTTCCTGCATGGACCAACAGACCTCGGCCACGCCGATTGTCATGGCGAGCGAGGTGTTTTTCATGTTGTTCAGGAATTCACTGCCCAGCGGCGGAATGATTTCGCGGAAGGACAGCGGCAGGATGATTTCCGCAGTGTCTGCGTGAAGTTCAGGCCTGAAGAATACGAGGCTTCAAGCAGTCCCTTGGGTATGGACTGGATGCCTGCGCGGATGATCTCGGCCATGAATGCGCCTGTGAAAATACCACAACCTGCGGTTGCGGCCCAGAACTCGAAATTCATTTCGAAAAGCTTGAAGCGGAGTTCTTCCGGGAAGGCGTAAGGCAGTGCGAAGTACCAGAAAAAGAGCTGTACAAGGAGCGGAGTGTTTCGAATCAGCTCCACATACGAGGTGGCGAACCAGTATACCGGCTTGAAGCTGGAAAGGCGCGCCAGACCGAAAATTGTTCCAAGGGTCAGGGCGATGGCGGAAGAGTACAGGGCCATCGTGATGGTCGTTCCCAAGCCGTGCAGCATGAGTGTGCCCATGTTGCCATATTGACCTTCAATGAGGAATACCGACCAGTTGAAATCATATTTGAAATCAAAGACGAAGGCAAAATAGTAGACCACCAGACTGATCATTGCCAGCAAGGTGACGTTCTGGACCCAGAGTTTTTCAAAAAGGCGATTCAGCATATCTTTATCCGAAGCAAAGGTCCCGGAGCACGAGCCTCCGGGACCTGGTGTTGGCTTATTGCCGTGCGGCTTACGGCCACATCTCGATCTTTTCAGTCATGGGGAACGGGTAAGCGGAATCGGGACCGAACCACTTGTTGTAAATCTTCATGTAGGTGCCATCTTTCCAGATGTCCTGAACAGTGAAGTTCACAGCGTCGCGCCATGCGGAATCGTCCTGA
>LQAI01000154.1_pt1 | contig 14285 bp, 20 predicted proteins | sample 1535821 | NCBI WGS metagenome assembly LQAI01 (sample SAMN04331586, study PRJNA305678) | bioreactor metagenome | isolation source: bioreactor_5 inoculated with Wadden Sea sediment 1st replicate of a... | place: Germany:Bremen | reverse complement strand
TTTGTTGACTGGATTTTAATTTTATCTGTTTAAATTTTTAAGTTGAATTAATGTGTGATTCCTTATTTTTATATAGTCTATAACCGTATCAGAATTGAGAGGAGAGTGGGAGATGTTTTTGAAGCAGTTGCGATTGGTCTGTTAATTGGTTACATACGTGGTGGCCGAATGCTGAATATCGGAAACATGCATATAAGAGGCTGGATTTTAATCATAGTGTCTTTCGTGCTTCAAACATTACCTATTTTTTTGAGTGCTATTCCAGTTGTTGATACATACGGTCATGTTATTAGTTTTACTGCTATGATATTAATGTTTGTTGTTGTAATTATAAATATAGACAAAAAAGGATTTTGGTTAGTTGCTTTAGGAGCCCTTATGAACTTACTCGCAATGGGTTTTAATGGTCTACTAATGCCTGTTAATCTAGAAGGCTTTTCATACATAGGACTTGCAGATATTGTTGAGGGTGTAAAATCTGGTGAGGTAATTAATTACATATCCTTAGAATACGTTTCAGATTGGACACAAAACTTAGGTAAGATGATAACGTTGCCTAAATACTATCCTCTTGCAAAAGTTATTAGTCTTGGCGATTTAGTAATGAGTATGGGTGTCTTTTGGTTTACACAAAGTGAAATGCTTGAAGCATATCATTTTAAGTCAAGAAGTAAGATGGTACATTATTCGATTAACTCTAAATGGTAAGGCTATTGGTATTAAGATTGGTGTGAATGATTAATAATGAATTATGAATGATTAAAACAGACTTTAGCTTATGCTAAAGTCTGACTTATTGTATAAGTTATTAGCAATCATCAGTAACCTGTTAGAAGCAGATCATATGGTATAATAAAGTATTGTGAAAACTGATATTTCATAAAAAGTTGACACTTCGTTCACACATTATTCACATAGAATTGTTAGATTGTTAGTTAGAGAAATAGAAAACTAAATTAGAGCAAACAAACTGTAGCTTTAGTCATGCGTTGACGTAAATTACTTTTAGTGTGTTTAGCGTATTTTGTTGCACTTTTTAGTGGCAAAAATAAAAGATTTAGACTTTAAATAATAAATCATAAATTGAAATATAGGAGTGTATAAAATGGAATTTTTAGAACGGATATTTGGGAGTTTTAGTGACAAAGAAATAAAAAGGATTTACAAAATTGTAGATCAAATTGAGGCCTTGGAGCCTCAGATGCAAGCTTTATCTGATGAAGCCTTAAAGATGAAAACTGAGGAATTTAAGGGGCGTATAGCAAAAGGCGAAACCTTAGACGATATCCTTGTAGAAGCTTTTGCAGTAGTAAGAGAAGGAGCAGTAAGGTCTTTAGGTATGCGTCATTACCGTGTACAACTACTTGGTGGTATTGTCCTTCATGAAGGGCGTATAGCTGAAATGAAAACGGGTGAAGGTAAACACTGGTTGCGACTTCTGCAGTGTATCTCAATGCCTTAAGTGGCAAAGGTGTCCATGTTGTAACGGTTAATGATTACTTAGCAAAACGTGATAAAGAATGGATGGGTAAACTTTATGAGTTCCTAGGTTTGACGGTTGGTTGTGTCATTAATGATGTGCGTGGCGAAGCGCGTAAAGCTGCATACCAAGCAGATATTACCTATGGTACAAACAATGAGTTTGGTTTTGATTATCTTAGAGATAATATGATTGTATATAAAGAAAACATGACTTTACGTGGTCTTAACTATGCCATTATTGATGAGGTTGATAGTATTCTTGTTGATGAAGCTAGAACACCACTCATTATTTCTGGTGAAGGTGCAAAATCGACGGATTTATACACCATCGCTAATAGATTTGTTTCAACCCTTAAAAAAAGAAAAAAGACTACACCATTGACGAAAAAGCAAGTTCTGTTGTTTTGTCTGATGAAAGTGGTGTTGAAAAAGTAGAGCGTTTCTTTAATCTTGAAAACTTCAGTGATCCACAAAATATGGAAATCCAGCATCATATCAACAATGCATTAAAAAGCTAATAATTTGATGAAGAAAGATGTTGACTATGTTGTAAAAGATGGTGAGATTTTAATTGTAGATGAATTTACAGGACGTTTAATGTTTGGACGTCGTTACTCAAATGGCTTACACCAAGCAATAGAAGCAAAAGAAGGCTTAGAGGTTCGAAAAGAGTCACAAACTCTAGCAACTATCACACTACAAAACTATTTCAGAAACTATCAGAAGTTATCTGGAATGACAGGTACGGCTAAGACGGAAGAAGATGAATTTAAGCATATTTATGGTATGGACGTTATTGTAATTCCTACGAATAAACCAATTGCTCGTCAGGATTTACCTGATTCGGTTTATCGGTCGATCAACGGTAAGTTCAATGCAGTTATTGAACAAATAGAGGAAAGACATAAAATTGGGCAACCAATTCTTGTAGGTACCATTCTATAGAAACATCAGAATACCTAGGAATGCTCCTTAAAAAGAGGGGGATTAAACACGAGGTTTTAAACGCTAAGCAACATGACAGAGAAGCAGAAATTGTATCTCAAGCTGGTCGTTTTGGGTCAGTAACGATTGCAACTAATATGGCCGGTCGTGGTACAGATATTGTACTAGGTGGTAATGCAGAGTTTATATCTTTAAAAGAAATGAGAAAACGCGGTTATGAAGAGCGCATATTAAATCTCGTTACAAGTCCACTTGAGTTTGAAGACCCAGAAATTAACGAAGCAAAGGCAGTTATAAAGAAATATATGCAGAAAAGAAAGCCATAACAGATGAAGAAGCAAGTCGCGTAAAAGAAGCAGGCGGATTACATATTATTGGTACAGAAAGACATGAGTCTAGACGTATTGATAATCAGCTTCGAGGTCGTGCGGGTCGTCAGGGTGACGCTGGATCTTCTCAATTCTATATCTCTTTTGAAGATGATTTAATGCGTTTGTTCGTTAACGATAAAGTAAAAGCAATGGTAGACAAATTGGGTATGGATGATGACATGCCTATTGAAGCAAAAATGCTTACAAAGTCTATTGAGGGTGCACAAAAGAAAGTTGAAGCGCGTAACTTTGGTATTCGTAAACATGTCCTTCAATATGATGATGTAATGAACCGTCAAAGAGAAATTATTTATACAGAACGTCAAAAAGTTCTACAAGGTGACAACCTCAGAGAACAAATATGGGGTATGCTTGAAGCATATGTAGACGATTCCATAGCCCTTTATACGGCAGAATCAAGTTTTGCTGAAGAGTGGGATTTAGGAAAATTACAAGATCATTTACAACCTGTATTTTTGCCTAAAGGTTCAGTTGATTTTACCAATACTGAAGAGCTAACACGAGAGCAAATAAGAGAAGACCTGCTTAAGGTTGGAGAAACTATTTACAACATGAAAGAAGCAGAAATTGGCGCAGAACGTATGCGTGAAATCGAACGTGTTGTACTATTAAGAGTTGTTGATTCTAAATGGATCGATCATATAGATGCTATGGATCAATTAAAGCAAGGTGTTGGTCTTCGTGCTGTGGGTAATGAAGATCCAGTACGTGCCTATCAAATAGAAGGATTCGACATGTTTAATGAAATGACAAAGTTCATTCAAGAAGACATGCTCAAGTATCTCTTCCATGTAACGATTGAAACAGATACCAAACGTGAAAAAGTTGCTAAAATTACAGGAACAGGTCGTCAATCGGCTCGTAAAATTAAAAAGCCTCAAAAAAGAGAAGAACCTAAAGTAGGTCGTAATGAGCCTTGCCCTTGTGGTAGTGGTAAGAAATATAAAAATGCCATGGAGCTAATGTAGAATAGAAAATTAGACTTGCATTAAAGGGGTGTGAATAGATGTTAGAACTAGAAAAAGTTTTACAGGAGCTACAGGCTCTTGAACAATCTGTAACCGATTTGAGTGTTTCACTTTGACACGCCTAGTTTAGAACGTAAAGTAAAAGAATTAGACGCTAAGATGACTGATCCTAATTTTTGGGATGATCAGGCAGAAGCACAGCGTATTCTTAAAGAATCTAAGTCTTTAAAACGCAAAATAGAGATGTATCAATATATTTATACGCAATGGGAAGATCTTGTGCTGCTTGCGGAAATGGCAATTGCAGAAGATGACGAAACCTTGTATCCAGAAGTTAAACAAGGGCATCAAAATCTGGAATCTTCTTTGGATAAAGCGCTTGTCGAAACTTTGTTAAGTGGTGAATTCGATCATAATAATGCGATTTTGTCCATTCATGCCGGCTCTGGTGGATTAGATGCGCAAGATTGGGCAGATATGCTCTTGCGTATGTATATTCGCTATGGTGAAAAGGCGGGTTATAAAGTGAAAATCTTGGACATGATAAAAGATACAGAAGCTGGTATCAAAAATGCCACCATCCATGTAGAAGGCGATAATGCCTATGGGTATTTAAAATCTGAAAAAGGCGTTCATCGTATTGTACGTATTTCGCCTTTTGATTCATCGGGTAAACGACATACATCCTTTGCATCGGTAGATGTAATGCCAGAGTTAGATGACAGTGTCGAGGTTGACATTAATCAGTCTGACCTAAAAATTGATACCTATCGTGCTTCGGGTGCAGGTGGTCAGCACATTAATACGACTGATTCAGCGGTTAGAATAACCCATATGCCTACTGGTATCGTAGTGCAATGTCAAAATGAGCGATCACAAATTAGTAACAGAGCAACTGCCATGAAAATGTTAATGGCAAAGCTTATTGAGTTAAAAGAATTGGAACAGAAAGACCGTATTGAAGATTTAGCTGGCGACTACTCACAAATATCGTGGGGGAGTCAAATTAGGTCCTATGTTTTCCATCCATACAATTTAGTCAAGGATCATCGTACCAATGCAGAAATAGGTAATGTTCAAAGTGTAATGGACGGTAGTTTAGATACCTTTATAGATGCTTATTTAAAATGGAAGAATAATAATTAGTATATGAATAAAAATCAGAAGACAAATGGTCTTCTGATTTTTTGTTTTAATAGGAAAAATGATAAGAAATTAACAAAATATTTCGAAATATTAAACAAATCTATGACAAAATGCGAACAAAAGACCTTTTTTACACAATTTTGTTATGTTAGAATTTAAAGATAAGTGGGTGCACATATAAAATGACAAACAAACCGTTATACTGTACTACAAAAATAGAGAAGGTGCAGTATACAAAGATTGTGGGGGTGTATGCGTGGGATACAATGATCAGAAAGAAGATGGTACTGAAAAAAATGTAGGTACAGATGATTTTCCTGAGAACTTTGATTGGTCTGAGACTGATGAAAGTCTTTCAACGTCTAATGTGGAGGAAGAATCAATAGAACAAAATGTGGTTGATGAAGAAATGAATCCAACATTTGATTCTAACGACGCGGTTGTACCTGAAATGAGCTTAGAAAAAGAAGTAAAAGTGGAAGCTGAATCGAGTATAGAATTGCCAGTTTCAAAAGAAAAGAAAGTGAAAATCCCTAAAAAGAAAAAAAGTAAAGTAGAAAAAGGCGATAATAATATTGCTGTGACCAATCGCCTAAATGTTCAATTCGCAGTTATTATGACGTTGTTAATTGCCATATCAATTGGTGTAAGTGGATTTATTAATTATTCTATCGAACGTGGCAATGTAATTGAAAAAGCACGTGAAACCAATGTCTTAACAGCTATTAATTTAAGTGACCAAGTAACATCATATGTTAATAATGCAATTAATTCTGTTAAAACAACAGTTAATGCATTAGATCTTACCAATATGAGTACCAATGATCGCCAAGTAAGTTTTGTTAAAATACTGAATTATAACTTAAATATTAAAAGTATGTATATGGTAGACATGCAAGGCGAGATCATGGTGTCAACTAAACAACTTAAGTTAACGCCTAAAGAAGTTAAAGAGGTAGATTGGTTCTCACAAGCATCGGGTGGTTTTACATACATATCAGATGTTTTTATTGATGAAAAATCAGGCTTGGCTATGATTACTATATCTCAACCAGTAGAAAATATTTTCGAAGGTAGGGTTGGGGTTATCGATTTGATTTAAGAATGGATAAATTTAAAGAAGTCGTAGAGAAAATACACGCTGGGGATACTGGACATGCCTATGTTGTAGATAAAAAGGGTAATTTAATGTCCCATAGAGATTTTGACGAAAAAGTACTTACTCAATTTGATGTTAAAGCTATACCGGGTGTTATAAATGTAATGGCAGCAGAGTCATATGATGTTTTAGCTAAAACTGAAGAAAATGAAGTCGTTGACTACACAACTGAAGTATATACAGCTGTTTATGATGATGCTGACGGCACTGAAGTTATTGGTGGTTATATAAAAATACCCAAACTTAAATGGGGTATTGTTGTAGAACAAGAATATGACAATGTTTTAGAAGCATCAAAAGCTTCATTTAACAGACTCATTAAGTCCATGGCAATCTTTATTATACTAGGTGTATTAATTAGTGTAGCAGTAGCAAAAAGCTTTACAAGACCTATTATAAGTATGGTTAGTGTTGCTGAAAAATTAAAAGATGGAGACCTAACAGAACGTATTGAAAAGTTCTCGAAATCTGAACTTGGGAGTCTTCAAAATGCCCTTAATGAGATGGTTAATTCCCTTACTGATTTAATTAACAATATCAACTTGTCTGCAACGGTTATAAAAGACCTATCAGACGATTTGAACGATAATGCAGCAGCGACATCAGAAGCTTCAACGCATATTTCTAAAATAATAGAAAAAGTAGCTGAAGGTACACAAGAGCAAATAGCAAGTGTAGAGACTGGTAGTTCTGCAATTAGCCAAATGGGTGCAAACTTAAGAAACGCTACTGATAATTCTGTTGAAATTATGAAAGCGTCACAAAACTCTTCAGAACTTGCCCAAGGCGGAGCCAAAACATTGATAAGATTATGGATATTATGGAATCGATCAATGGTATCTTTACACAGTCGAGTGGTTTAGTTAAAGAACTGAACAATCGTGTTGGCGAAATTGGTGGTATTGTAGAGTTTATTAAGAATATATCGAGACAAACCAACTTATTAGCTTTAAATGCTTCTATTGAAGCAGCACGTGCTGGTGAACACGGTCGCGGGTTTACAGTTGTAGCTGACGAAGTTAAAAAGCTGGCAGACCAATCTTCGGATGCAACGGAAGAAATTGCAGAACTTATTAAAAAGATCCAAGGCGAAACCAATCATATTGTAGTGTCTATGGAAGATAGTATGAACGAAGTGAAAGAAGAAACAAAAGTCGTACATGAGACGGCAGACTCCTTCATGGTTATCATAAACGAAACTAAAAAAAGTTGCAGAAGAAGTTGAAACATTCTCAGCATCTATGGAAGAGTTAACAGCAGGCATGGATTTAGTAGAAAACTCTATACAAGACATTTTTAGAGTATCTGATGCTAACTCAGCAGAGGCTCAGAATGTATTGGCCAATGTAGAAGAGCAATCTGCTGCAATTCAGCATATTACAGAATCTATTGAAGCTATGAGTCAAATGGCAAATGAACTTGGAGAAGTTGTTAAGAAGTTCAAATTGTCTTAACTCCATCTTTCCATTGTTTGTATGAAACATTCAGGTTAAAATAGAATAGAATGATATTAGGGAGTTAAGTATAAAGCTTAATCCCTTTTAAATATTCAGTTTTAGAGATATAAAACAATCAGTTTAATATAAATAAGGGAGTTGAAACAATGGAACAGATAATTAAGCAACTGTCAGCAGAACTTAGGCTGAAAACAAGTCAAATTAAAACGACTATTGAACTTATTGATGGAGGGAATACAATTCCTTTTATTGCGCGTTACCGTAAAGAGATGACGGGTAATTTATCAGATATCCAACTACGTGAACTAAACGACCGCCTTACTTACTTAAGAAACTTGTCTAAAAGAAAAGAAGAAGTTATTCGTTTAATAGATGAACAAGGTAAGTTAACAGAAGAACTAAAAAACAACATCGACAAAGCGAAAGTCCTTACAGAAGTAGAAGACTTATACCGTCCATATAAACAAAAAAAGCGTACACGAGCTACCATTGCAAAAGAAAGAGGTTTAGAACCTTTTGCAACACGCGTTATGCTTCAACAAGATCAGTCTGGTTCTGTAGAAGATTTGGCACGTGAATTTATTGATCCTGAAAAAGAAGTTGAAACGGTTGAAGATGTACTTAAGGGTACTATGGATATTATTGCAGAATGGATATCTGATGATGCTGATTACCGAAAATGGATTAGAACAACAACCTATAATAGAGGAAACGTACAATCTTTAAAAACGAAAGATGCTGATGCAGATGTGTATGAGATGTACTTTGAATACGCTGAAGCTGTTAAAGCGATTCCTTCTCACCGTATCTTAGCTATTAATCGTGGGGAAAAAAGAAAAACAATTAAAAGTTAAAATCGAAGCGCCTGCAGAAGATTTGGTTAACCGCTTGAAGCGTGAAGTTATTTTCAAACAAGATTGCATTTATGTAAGTCTTATAGGAGAAGCAATTGAAGATTGCTATAAACGTTTAATAGCTCCTTCAATAGAACGTGAAATTAGGAATGAACTTACTGAAAAAGCAGAAGAAAAGGCGATTCAGGTTTTTGGTATTAACTTAAAGAATCTATTATTACAGGCGCCTATAAAAGGGAAAGTAGTTATGGGTTATGACCCAGCATACCGTACGGGCTCTAAGATTATTGTTTTAGATCCTCGGGTAAAGTATTAGATCAAACAACGGTATACCCAGTGCCACCACAAAATGAAAAAGAGAAAGCAGTTAAAATACTAAAAGAAATGATAGCCAAACATAAAGTAGACATTATTGCCATTGGTAATGGAACGGCTTCCAGAGAGTCAGAGCAAATTGTTGCAGAAATGTTGAAGACGGTTGAAGGAGAAGTTTTTTATACAATTGTCAATGAAGCTGGTGCATCTGTTTACTCGGCGTCTAAACTCGCAACAGAAGAGTATCCTGATATTAATGTATCCTTAAGAGGGGCCATCTCTATTGCGGGAAGACTACAAGACCCACTGGCTGACTTGGTAAAGATAGATCCGAAATCCATTGGTGTAGGTCAGTATCAACATGATGTTAACCAGAAGAGATTAGAAGAAGTACTGGGTGGCGTTGTAGAAGATGCTGTTAATAAAGTAGGGGTTGACGTAAATACTGCATCGTCTGCTTTGTTACAATACGTTTCTGGTATTACTAAAACATCGTCTAAGAACATAGTTAAACACCGTGACGAAAAAAGGACCTTTTAAAACCCGTAAAGAAATTCTGAAAGTCGCTCGATTTGGTCCGTCGGCATTTACGCAAGCAGCAGGTTTCTTAAGAATAACAGGCGGTAGCCAAATATTAGATGCTACAGGGGTCCATCCAGAAACCTATAAAGCAACGTCAGATTTATTAAAAAGATTAGGCTACACCCTTGATGATGTTGCCAACCACGAATTAGAAGGTATTGAATCTAAAGCACAATTAATAGGCTACGAAAAATTATCAGAAGAGCTTGAAGTAGGTGTCTTAACCCTACAAGATATTATTAAAGAACTTATGAAACCGGGTAGAGATCCGCGTGAAGATATGCCTAAACCAGTCTTTAGTATCAGATGTATTATCGATCGAAGATATTAAAGACGGTATGATCTTAACAGGAACGGTACGAAATGTAATAGACTTTGGTGCCTTTGTAGACATTGGCATAAAAAATGATGGACTGGTTCATATATCTCAATTAAGCGATAAGTTCGTAAAAATCCAATGGATGTTGTTGCAGTTGGCGACGTCGTAGAAAGTAAAAGTAATCGGCGTAGACCTTAAGCGCATGCGCGTATCACTTAGCATGAAAGGGCTCTAATCAATACGATTGAATCGTATTGAAATGAACAATTAACAGTTTACAATGTACAATTATAAGATCAAATGATTTTGAACAGAATATTGAGAATCAATATTCTGTTCTTTTATTTTGGGGCTTTAATTGTCAATTGTACATTGTAAATTGTTCATTATATAGCTTTTATGCGTATATTCACTTTATTCCGCTAATTAATTCACAAAACTACTAGAAATTGTTGAAGCTTTGTTATAAAATTTGAACTAGGAATTCTATTCTATTTATTAAGGAGTGTTCATATGAAAAAAGGGGACTTAATTTGGGGATTAGCATTTGTACTTATTTGTACATTTTTACTTAACCCTTCGACGCAAAAATCATTTATTGCAGCAACTTCAGCTTTTCCATATATTATGGGATTCATCAAGTTTGCTATTTTGGCAACCATGGGTGAATTGTTGGCGATTCGTATCGTAACTGGAGATTGGAATAAACCTGTAGGAGTCATTTCGAGAGCTGTTATTTGGGGTTTCTTAGGAATGGTCATTGTACTTATCTTTAAAGTGTTTGCTGGTGGTGTTATGTCGGCACAAAAATCAGGAGCTCTTCCTTTTGCAGGTAGTGCCTTCGCATTTGCTTTTTTTACAAGTTCTATCATGAACCTTGTATTTGCACCAACCATGATGGCCTTCCACCGTGTAACTGATACCATAATCGATTTAAAAGCAGAAACAGGATCCAACCCAGATATGAAAGATGTTACAGACAGAATTGACTGGTATGGATTTGTATCTTTCGTAGTAATGAAGACGATTCCATTCTTCTGGATTCCGGCTCATACCATTACATTCTTATTACCGTCTGAATTTAGAGTATTAGTAGCAGCCTTTTTATCAATTGCATTGGGAGCAATATTAGCTTTTGCTAAGAAAAAGCAACCTAAAGCAGCGTAATAGTACGATGAATAATGAATGATTAATGATGAATAATTGAAAATCATATAGTTTTAACAAGGGTCCAACGTAAAGGTTGTGGCCCTTGTTTTTTGTGTTTTGCCAATCTTCCAATCTTCTAATCTTCTAATCATCCAAGTAAACTTTACTTAACATAAAACAATGGATATAATAGGAGCGGAAGAAGAAGGATAATTTACAATTTACGATTTACAATGTACAATTTTAAGACTGAAATATGAAAGATATAATCAAAATAATTTAACAATTAAAGGCTTAAAGATTTTTAATTGTCCATTGTAAATTGTAAATTGCTCATTGAATTAACTGGAGGTTTAGAATGATATTTATAAAGAATGCAAAAATATATACCATGGCTGAAGCGGGAATTTTAGAATCAGCTTCCATTATTGTAGAAGATGGAAAGATAAAAGAAGTAGGTAAGGATTTAATTGCTCCGCTTGATGCTCAGATTATAGAAGCAGAAGGAACCATGGTGTTCCCGGGTTTTATTGATGCTCATTGCCACCTAGGCATGTGGGAAGATGCTTTAGGTTTTGAAGGTGAAGATGGTAACGAGATGACGGATCCTATTACGCCAGAACTAAGAGCCTTAGATGCCATTAATCCAATGGACCGTAACTTTGAAGAAGCACTTGAAGGTGGCGTAACAACTGTTTGCACAGGACCAGGAAGTGCCAATGTATTATCAGGACAGTTTATAACTATTAAAACACATGGCAACCGAGTAGACGACATGATTGTTATGGAACCAGCGGCAATGAAATCTGCCTTTGGAGAGAACCCAAAACGTACCTACCACGATAAAGACGAATCACCATCAACACGTATGGCTATCGCTTCTCTTTTTAGAGAAACCATGTTTGAAGCTTTGGAATACGAAGATAAATGCGAGCAAGCAATAGAAGATCCTGAGAAAAAACCAGACTTTGATATGAGAATGGAAGCTCTAAGAGCGGTTGTTAAAGGCGATTTACCTATTAAAGCACATGCACATAGAGCAGATGACATATTTACAGCTATTAGACTGGCAAAAGAATTTAACTTAAATATGACCTTGGATCATTGTACAGAAGGGCATTTAATAGCAGACCAAATCGCTGCAGAGGAAATGGATGTTATTGTAGGCCCTAGTTTTACAACGCGTTCAAAAATAGAGTTAAGAAACCTAACCTTTGAAACACCAGGTGTATTACAGAAAGCAGGTGTAAAGGTTGCGATTATGACCGATCATCCTGTAGTACCAATTCAATATTTACCATTCTGCGCAGCTTATCAGCTAAAGCTGGTATGGAAGAAATGGAAGCTTTAAAAGCCATAACCATTAATGCAGCAGAAATTCTTGGTGTTGGAGAGACTTTAGGAAGTATAGAAGTAGGAAAAGACGCAGACCTTGTTATTATGAATGGTCATCCATTTGAAATGAATACAGACGCGTTATATACTTTAGTAGACGGGGAAATTGCGTTTAGAAGAAACGAAGAATAGAAGAAACGAAGAATAGAAGAATAGAAGAAATGAAGAAATGAAGAAATGAAGAATAGAAGAAACGAAGAACGCTTTTCTTCTTGTCGTCTTTTCTTCCGTTCTTCTTTATCAGAGGTAATCATGTACAAACTAATAAGCAACAATGAAAAACAAACACAAAAAAATAGGTGAATTCATAGGCTCACAATTAAAAAAAGGGTGATATTCTTTGTTTAAAATGGCGACTTAGGTGCCGGTAAAACGACATTGACTAAATCCATAGCCCAAGCCATGGATATTGAAGAATACATTACGAGTCCTAGCTTTACTATAGTAAATGAATATCATGATGGTAGATTGCCACTATATCACTTTGATGTATACCGTATCAACGACATTGAAGAACTTTATGAAATAGGCCATGAAGAATACTTCTATGGTGATGGCGTATGTATTATCGAATGGGCCAATATGATCGATGAACTGTTACCTAAAAACTTGTTGAAACTGGAACTCCATCGTACTGACAACGAAAGTGTACGAGACATATTAATAGAAGAAACTGAACGCGGGCAAGAACTCATAAAGGGGTTGAAGGAACTTGAAATTATTAGGGATTGATACGACATCGAATGTTGCTACAGTAGCAGTATTTGAAGATGATAAATGCATAGGGGAAATGATGTTAAACCATCCCAAAACCCATTCGCAAAAAATGATGCCCCTCATAGATGCGTTAATGAATGCTCTAGAGCTAGAAATAAAAGATTTAGATGGTATTGCCATATCTGCTGGTCCTGGATCTTTTACAGGTGTGCGTATTGGTATGGCAACAGCTAAAGCGCTGGCTCATGCAAGCGGCTTACCACTTTATTCAATATCTGCATTAGAGGCTATGGCATATAATGTTCCAGCTTATAATGGTCTTGTTTGTCCCATTATGGATGCAAGACGTGATCAAGTTTATACAGCAGTTTTCGAATTAATAGGTCAAAAGGTAGAAAGAACTTTAGAAGATGCATCATTATCAATTTCTGAGCTTATTGAAGAACTTAAAAAATCATCTCATTCTGTCTTATTCCTAGGAGATGGTATTGTTAGGTTTAAGGAAACAATTGTTAATGAGCTAGGTGACCGTGCCTTATTTGCACCGGATCATCTAAGAATGCAAAAGGCTTCATCTGTTTGCTATGCAATATATCAAAAAGTAGATGAAACCCAACAAACAGACTACAGTGAAGTGGTACCAAATTATTTACGAAAATCTCAAGCGGAGCGTGAGTACGATGAAAAACGAAAAGGACTGTAATAATATCCTTATTCGACTCATGAGTATAAAAGATATCGATGAAGTCATAGAAATTGAAAAGAGTTCTTTTGACACACCTTGGTCGAAAAGTTCTTTTGAATCTGAAATATTGCATAATAATCTGGCTTACTATTTTGTCGCGGAATATAACGGACATGTCGTAGGCTATGCAGGTATGTGGTTTGTGATTGACGAAGGACATATTACCAACATTGCAATACACCCTATTTGTAGAGGCAAAGGGTGGGGTGAAAAACTTGTAAGGTATATGATTGAGTATGCATATGGTTTAGGAGTAAAAAGCTTAACACTTGAAGTGCGTACAACAAACGAACCAGCAATTGGACTTTATGAAAAAATAGGTTTTGTAGGACATGGCATCCGTAAAGGATATTATCAAGAAACCAATGAAGATGCACTTATAATGTGGATAGAAATATAGAACAAAGGAATGGCTGTTAAGCCATTCCTTTTTGGCTGTCGACTAAGTCGACTGACATAGATTGTTTACAAAGCCTTAAATTCGCGGAACAAGCATTTTTGCGGGTCGCAGTGTACATAGACGTACATAAGAATCGCAAAAGTGCGTAGTGACAAAGAAGTTAAGGAGTTTGTATGCAATCTGAAAGCAATGGCTCAACGGCTATTGTTTTTTCCGTTTTTAAGATTATTTTAAGGGAGTCTTAAATAAAAGCCCGTGTT
>LQAI01000153.1_pt1 | contig 14411 bp, 13 predicted proteins | sample 1535821 | NCBI WGS metagenome assembly LQAI01 (sample SAMN04331586, study PRJNA305678) | bioreactor metagenome | isolation source: bioreactor_5 inoculated with Wadden Sea sediment 1st replicate of a... | place: Germany:Bremen | reverse complement strand
TTGATTCCTCAGGTGCTGAGATTTGGACCAGGATCTATGACTGGTCGGACTCCGCAGATGAGTACGCTCGCTCAGTATGTCAAACTCCGGATGGCGGGTACGGAATATGCGGATTCATTGATCCCCCTGAAGGCATGGATATTGCCTGGATCCTCCGCACTGACTCCCAGGGAGACACTCTCTGGACCAGGGAGTGGGGGTACACGAGCTGGGCTACAGCTGTAGAGATCCTCTACCTTGATAACGGACTCACTGTTTTCGCTCAAGGGAACACACCTTCAACGCCAGGCGGACCTCATCTGCTCAGATATGACATGGATGGGAACCTTCTCTGGGAAACTGACTTCCCTGACTGGCCAGCCTATAGTGCCCAGGCCATGTGTGAGGCCTCAGACGGCGGGTTGCTGCTGATGGACAACTACTGGCCCAGAATCGTGCATACCTCGTATACCGGGGAACCTGACTGGTGGTTCTGGCCTCCTGGAGCTGACCAGCCGTATGGATATTCTCTTTCCACTACCATGGACGGTGGAATTCTGTATGGTGGCGAGATAAAAGGAGGGCCTGATTCAAGAAGCGTATGCGGTGTAATAGCCAGATTCGACTCACACGGGGAAGACCTGTGGCACGACTTCATCTATGATCATTCCTGCGATGCTATTTACTCGGCAACCCAGTTATCCCAGGGAGGATACATTGCTGCAGGGCGTTCATACATTTCCGGATCAGGTTATCGGGGCTTCCTGATCAAGTACGCCCCTGAGCTTGGTATCGGTGAAGGTTCCACCTCTTTTTCCCTGGAGCTTTCCCCCAACCCCTGCAGTTCATTCCTGTCGGTGAGCTTTACCCTTCCCGGGCAGAGCAATGCTTCCGTAAGGGTGTACGACCTCCGGGGCAGGCTTGTCTCCACCGTTGCCCAGGGTGAGTTCCCCGCGGGGAGCAGTACCGTGCAGTGGTCCGTTCCCGGGGAGCTTTCCTCGGGATGCTACTTCGTGCAGTATAGCTGTGATTCGGGTTCAGTTATGGAGTCGGTCGTTCTGATCCGATAGGTGAAGTCCTGTGCTGCAAATCAATTCAGAAAACCCGTAACCCCGGCGAGAAGCTCAATGGTCTCCCTCTGATCCGGCACCGGAATGCCGGCCCTCACCGCTGCGTTGTTCATAAGGGCAGACTCCGGGGCTGTGAAAATGATCGGGGTCAGCTCGTCCATTATGATGCCCAGGGTCTCCGGGGCGGTCCAGTCAACCCCTGAGATGTGCAGCCGGACCTCGCCTGTAACGGAGTATTCCCCGCGGCACCTTCCGGAGACGGGCAGAGCCATTCTGGCCACTATCCTCTCAAGCAGAGCGGCGGCGTAGGCGGCCCTGGCGGCGCTTCCGGCATTGCCCGGCATCTCCAGCACCATTTCCCCCCCGACGGGTTCTGAAAACATGGGCACTATCCCGGGCCTGGGCTCCACGGTATACCGTGCCACCGGTTCCGGGGAGGGGGAGGGTATCATTTTCCAGGGCTCCATTCTTTCCCCGCCGGTTCCCCTTATCCAGAGCACGGAGTTTACAGGCTCCTGCCCCGGGAGAACTGGGACGCTACCATGCTGTCCGCCATGGAAAGAAGCGGTGCCCAGTTCTCACCCCACCAGCTGTCCAGCTCGGCGGGTGCATATTCAAGATTGATCACATCGTTGGGGGAGCCGTCTATGGATGAAGTGACCAGGACCCCGGCCCAGCTGCTCCCGGAGGCACCACCTCGGTGCCCACCCCGCGCCAGGCGGCCAGGTTGAAACTGCCCTGGTAGCCCCCTGCCCAGAAGAGCACAGTATTAGCAACCGGCAATGAAAGGATCAGCGTGTCGGCACCGGCCTCCAGCCATCGGCTGGTCCTCACCGGAACCGCGGGAAAGCCCTGAAGGGAGTCGCCGGTCACATGGTATGCGGGAAGGGCGTTGCTGTTCCAGATGAGCTGCAGGGTCCTGCTCCAGAGGGAGCTGTCCGGTTCGGTCCTCTCCCCACAAGGGCTTCGCAGAGATCCGTAAGGATCTCCCCGGAACCCCCGGGGCCGCGAAGGATATAGCCGGACCACCCGGAGCGGGTTACCTGGTAACCCTCGATGCCGAAGGTCCACATTTCCTCGAGCTGCTCGGTTGAGAGTGCCGCCCAGGGTTCAGCCGGAATCCCTGAAAGCATTACCACCGCACCCTCACCGGCGGGGAGCTGGAACGATAAAAGTATCAGAAGAAGGGTCATTTCATCCTCCAGGGCTCGAGTACTCTGGCCAGCACATCCGGCCCTTCAACCATGACAGTGCGAAGCCGTAGTTGGTAATGGGCACACCGGTCTTTGCCAGTCTTCCCACCCTGGCCGCGAGTTTCTGCCTGCTGATCATGCAGCCGCCGCAGTGGATCACGAGGTCGTACCCCCGAGCTCCTCAGCCCCGGGGAACTCCCTGCCGAAGGCGTGGTCCACCCTTATTCCCGGGTGGAGGGCGGCGAGTTTCCCGGGTATCTGAACCGTGCCTATGTCCTCGGCTATTCTGTCGTGGTTGCAGGCTTCAGCGATGAGCACCCTGCTCTTTGAGGTGAGGGTGTTCATTACCTCCACCCCCCGGGCGAAGAGGGACATATCCCCCCTGCTGTCTGGTTTATCATCATTATGGAAAAGGTGGTGAGGGGAATTCGACGGGGAACCCACCTTGCCATGACATCTATGGCCTGGGAATCGGTTATCACCAGCTGAAGGCCTCCGCTGCCCTCCTCCAGCGCCGAAAGGAACTCCATGAACTTCTCCCTCTCCCTTTCAGCCAGCATGGAAGAACCGCTTCTGGCAAGGGCGAGGTCCGTTCTGTAAAGCCCCACGGGAACCATCATTCGCAGCAGGTATTCCATGGCCATTTCCTGGGGACGCAGAAGCCTTCCCGTGGGTGATTCTGCGTCAAGCGGTATGTGCATCAGAACGGGGCTTTTTGGGTTGAGGAAGGGCAGCAGGGGAACCGGGCTCATCTCCTCGGGCCGGGCGGAGGATATGAAGTCGATAACGCCGAGATAGCCCTCGGGAACCGACAGGTCGGCGGATATCTCCGGGGTGTTCTTCCTGTCGGGAAGCACCGACCTGCAGAACTCCCTGGCCTCGGACAGCGTCGCACCCGTCCCCGAAAGGAGTTCATCGCTGTTCCCGCGGATGTTGAAAACCACGGCCAGCCGCCGTCCGGTTCGCGCCGCCATGGATGAGACCAGTTCCTCCACATCCAGCTGCATGGAGTGGAATGCCTGAACGGGGTCAATGACAAGCAGGGCTATGTCCACCTCTTCAAGGGCAGCCAGGGCCTTGGCCCTCTTCTTGCCCCCGAGATCCGATGCTTCGTCAAGCCCGGCGGTGTCCAGTATGCGCACCGGCCCCAGGGCGTGTATCTCCATAACGGAGCTTTTTATGTCCGCGGTGGTTCCCGGCTGGGAATCGACAATGGATGTTTCCTGCTGGGTAAGCAGGTTCATCAGGGTGCTCTTGCCGGCGTTGATCCTGCCGAATATTCCGATGACGAGCCTGTCAACTCTGGGCATGGGCCATCCTTTCCTGTCAAGTACTCCGTACTATAAAACCAGAACAGCCCTGCGGCACCACCGGTTCGGGGTTGACCCCGGGGGTATTAATTGAGATAATTGAGCCCCGATTGAATGCGCGGAGAGGTGGCCGAGCTGGTTTAAGGCGTACGCCTGCTAAGCGTATGTGGGGGAAACTCCACCGAGGGTTCGAATCCCTCCTTCTCCGCCATTCAATGTCACCCCCTGAAAAGGGGGTTTTTCATTTTTCCCTGGAATTAAGGTAAAAGCAATTATACTGATCAGTATAACTGCGGCGCAGATTACAGATACCTGTATGCGACTTCCTGTTCCCGCATGCAGAACTCACGGTCCTTAAAACAGCCCCTTTACAAACGGGAATAATGGGAGCATTATCCATTCGAAAGCGAATGGAGAGAATGCGCTGCACCATTATTGCTGCCTTGATCATTCTGACATCCAGCGTCCGTGCACAGCCCTCCACCGACCAGACGGACTGGAGTTCCGGCATAGTGTTCTTCCCGGATGACTATGGTTTCGGAACCGGTTTCATCCAGCAGAATAGAACCGAATGGCTTTCAGAGGGAAGGCTTTCTCTTGAGTTTCCTCTGGAGTACGAGCTCATAGCTTATCAGATAGCGAACGGCTGGGATGTGGTCGCAGGGGACTTCGACAACGATGGATTCCCCGACCTCGCCTGCTCGGAACAGCAGCCTGTTCCCTCCATATCGATACTACATAATCCCGATGCTGGTGTAGATGGCATCTGGCTGAAAACAGCTGTCTACTCCGGGGCCGGTTCTATTCGAACTCTGGCCGCAGGCGATATCGATGGAGATGATGACCAGGACCTTGTGGCAAGCAAAGGCAATGCATTTCCCTTCACCCTTTTCTGGCTTGAGAATCCGGGAGGATCTGGTTCCTGGGAGTATCATCACATCGCTGAAACCACCGTTCTCGCCCACATAGACTGCGGCGATCCGGATTCCGACGGCGATACCGACATAGCCGCGGCCTATTCCATGGATGATCGCATATCTGTGTTCATCAATAACGGCGGCGGGGTCTCCTGGCTGGAGGAAACGGTAACAGACTCTTCAGACGGACCCTATCAGGTCCTCTTCGATGACATCGACAACGACGGTGTACAGGATCTCCTGGCGGTCCTGAGGACCTCAGACCGGATCTCCTGGTTCCACAGAGACCAGTCCTCATGTTCCTGGACGGAGCATACTGTAACTGAGTTCTACCACCCTTATGCTGTTTCCACCGGGACTATGATGGCAATGGAACTCTGGATATACTTGCCGTGGGCTACGACGAGGGCAGGCGTATCTCTGTTACAGCCCGACGGCACAGGCGAATCCTGGGTAAGCTATCAGCTTCTTGAAGAGTCAGAGGATGCGTTGACCTGCGCCTTCGCCGATTTCTGCGGAGACGGCTTTCCCGACCCTGTGGTGACCCAGTACTCGGAAAAGCTCCTCATCGTTCTGTCCAACGATGCAACCATGCCCTGGGACTGGTTCTCCACGGTTCTCAATACGGACAAGGCTGTATCCGTGGCGGTATTGGATTCGGATCTCGACGGCAGGCAGGAGGTTGCTGTTCTTTTCGGGAATTCACTCCGTCTTGTTTCAGTCCGACCGGATACGTTCTGCCTCGAAGGCTCCCTGAACTCGCAGATAGCCCCTATACCCGAGGGCTGCGACTATGTGGACTGGGGTGAGATCTACTGGAATGCGGTTACTCCTGAGGGCACATCCATATCATTCCAGGTGAGAGCTTCCCAGGATCCCTACGACATGGGCGCTTGGTCTGATCCCATTACAGAATCGGGAACCTGTCTCGACGGAATCCTTCCACTGGACCCCTACTACATGCAGTACAGGGTCAATCTGCAGTCCTCCAGCTCCTCTGTCTCCCCTCTGCTGTTCTCCATGGGCATTCAGGGTGGTGGCCAGGAGAGACCGAGGAAGAGAACAGAGCATCGGTCAGCACCGATATCATCGCAGTCACGGCAAATCCCTGCCGCGGAACTGCTTCGGTAACCGTTTCACCTGGGAGCCTTGAGAACGGCGTTCTTGCGGTTTACGACACTTCAGGCAGAGTTGTCTTCAGCGAAGGGGTGCCATCAGGCGGCGGTTCAATAATGGTGAACATTCCCCCTCTGCCTGCAGGGGTATACACGCTGGCATACCGCTCCAGTTCACTGGACGCTGTGGAAAGGCTATGCGTGATTCGCTGACGCTGTCTGTCAGTGCCGATAGAGCTCCATCGCCTCACTGCATCCATTCCTGAACACATAAGCGCCTCGATAATTGTCAGGGGCGTTGGAGCAGTCCCCGCTCGAGATCACTTCCCGGCATATCTCCCCGGCCCTCTTCCAGTTCCTGTTGGAGCGGTAGAAAAACCCGCCCTGCAGCAGCACGAAGGCAATAAGCAGAATCGTTGCCCTTCTCTCGGAATGAACCGAGAAAGCCCACTTCACCAGCGCCAGCACGGCGAACACACCGGGCAGGTAGAGGAACCTCTCAGATCGTGTGTCGAACAGGGACACAGACATGAATGCCACCGGCGCGAGGGAAACAAGGAACATCCCCGCCAGAAGGAGGACCTGCCTTACATTCGCCGTGCTTTTCTTCAGAAGGGGAATGAGTGCCGCAGCGGACAACAGAAGGGCAAACACAGGAAGAACAAGCGAATGGCTTCCAGGAAGGGCCTGAAGGAACCGGGCAGGGGGGTATGAACACCCTGAAAAAATACCTGAACAGATTACCCGCCACCTTCAACGGGGCCGTTTCTCCCCCGGCCTCCGAAAGGTTCCCGGAAACATCCCCGGACATGAATCGGAAGAGTATGTAAACAAGAGCAAGGAGCATTCCCGAAGCAAGTATCCACCTGAGGGCCCTGTTCCCCTTTGCCCATGGCATCAGAAGCATCCAGACCCCCGGAAGGACCACCGCGCTCTCCTTGGACAGCAGGGCAATAACAAGGAGCAGAGGGGATACAAAGCTCCCCCGAAGGAACAGAACAGTGGAAGCCAGTCCGAAGGCAGCTGCTATCAGGTCGGTCCTCCCGGAAACCCAGCTCACCGATTCCGTATGACTGCCCAGAAGAACGAACAAAAGCCCGGCGAGAACCGCCATCCTCCTGCTGGAAAAGAGCTGAAGAGCAAGCAGATAAACGAGAGCTGAGCAGCAGAGGTGCCAGAGCACATTGGTAAGGTGATAACCGAAGGGCCTCAGCCCCAGATGAAATTGTCGGACAGGTACGAAGCAACCACAACAGGCCTGAAAAAACTGCCCCCATCTTCCCCTCCCCAGGAGGTGAAGAACCCTTCGGTTCTTATTCTGTGCACCAGAACGAAGTCATCGGACATGAAGCCGAAGGACAGCGTTTCCGCCAGGAGAACAGCGGCAATGACAAGGAAAAAGAGAGACACCACACCCATGCTGTCAGTTCTCATTGAACCTCCAGAGGAAAACCGACTGGTCCTCCCCGGGCCAGCGGCGTATCTCGTCTTCCCTGAAAACCTCTATTCTGTTCAAGTATGCAAGGCACTGGGCCGGGTCGGGAATCCTGAGTTCCCATCTTTCATAATCGTTAACCATGTGGGGACCGGTCCAGCTGAGTATGTATCCGCATCCGGCATCCCGAAGGTACTCCTCCAGGTTTCCAGCCTGGATTGCCTCAACGAGCTGAACATCCCCGGCGAGTCCCTCCGCCTGTATCACATGACCGTGGAAGAAGTAGGCAAAGCTTCCGGCCCTGTCGCCGACGGCCACTATTGCCGAGTCGGGAAGGAGATCGTTCAACTCCCGGGCTATGAGCATGTTCCTGTATCTGAAGTCATCCTCCGGGGTTTCGCCATAGCTGATCCCCCAGTAAACGCTTAACAGAACTGCCGCTGCAAAAAGCAGAGATGTAGCCGCCTTCTCTCCACCGCTGGGCAGGCTCAGCCTGTTATAAGCTCTCTGCAACAGGGGTGGAACACCGAAAGCCAGGAAAACAACCGCCGGATATGCATACCAGTACCACAGCCTCCACTGGGACATAAACAGCTGTACGAATGTGAACCCTATGAGAAAAATGGCTGATGCATAGGCCGATCTGGGCTTCTCCTTCATGAACACTGCGAAAAAAGCCAGCACAAGAAGAAAGAGATACAGTCCCCATGGACTTCTGATTCCCAGAGGATCGGACATGGCAAACAACTGGCCTGCAAAGAGGGAGTTCCATCCGAACCCTGACGCCTTCATCATGCCGGACACGGAAAACGGCGTACCCATACTCACCAGGTTAACTGTCAGATAGGCAGCTCCAGCAGCAAGTCCGGGTATCAGGAGAGGTGCCGCTCCCTTTCTGCCGGTCTTGATCAGCAGGATGATCACTAATGGAACCAGGAGTAACACTGAATCGAGCCTCGAAAGAAAGATCAACGCTGCGAGAACTCCATTGGCCCACAGATTTCTTCGGGAATCGATATTCACTGAATCGCTTCTAAGAAGCAGCAGAAATGCCAGGGGAAGCAGCACTGATGTCTCCATGCACATCAGCGAAAAATCCCTGATGTATCTAAGAAGGAAAAGATATGTGAGAAGAACTACAGGCAGGGAATACCTGGAAGAACGGGCAAGAAATAGATAGCCGCAGACACCCATGAGAACAGCAGAAAGAGTGACCGCGGCCACCAGGAACCCAGTCCCTCCGCCTACAACGAAACGAATCAGCACCAGTAGTGCCATCCAGAGGGGATGGAATCCGTTGGTTGCCGTCAGGCCGTCAAAGGAAAGAAAGCCTTCAGAAATGAAATTGTCCGCTATCCTGCAGTAGAAAAAGGCATCGTCCTCGATTGTTGGGATGCCGCGAGAAACGATTATCGAAGCACAGAGCGAGAGTAAAAACAGAATAGCAAGACCAACTAGGCTCTTCCGATAAGATCGATTCATGAGACTTCCTCAATTTACTCTAGATAAGATAGCTCGAAGGTTATAAGCAATGGTTGAAGGATAGACAACCATCTCTAAGAAACAGCATAAGAATGCAGCCCCGATAAGCGAGGCCGCATTCCTATGGGAATATAAGTGGGTTCTAATCTACTATTAGAACCTTAGTAGTAACTGGTGCCAAACCATCCCCACTGATATGAATGACGTAGACACCTTTTGAAACTTGAACTCCAGATGCAGAACACCCATCCCATACATAGGTGTTCTCTCCAAGCATTGAGTTACCGATTGCCTCTTCCCTGATAACTCGACCATACACATCGAATACTTTGAGTGAAGAGCGATCTGTTGCTGCTGAACAGTCGAATCTTATAGTTATACTCCCTCTACTTGGATTCGGTATTGTCGATCTAATCCAGCAGTTGTTTGTGGAAGTAAACCCAGATCCATTATCTGTACTGATGTACTCATCATAGAATCTAAGAAAACCCCATGTAAACGGGTAATCATTGATTGGCTTCTGGAGTTCGTATGACTCCGGAGTCATCTGTCTTGGAACATAATCCCAGGCAGTGAAATCCAGAATGTCTGGGTCTCCGCCATATGTGTTGAAATAATCATCACCGAGGTCCATCACATCGGTGAAGAAATCCTCATCGTCATCATCTCGAGAGCAGGAGTTGGCTGGCCATATCATCATAGAAAAGGGCAAACCAATGCTGTCGCAGTACTCCTCTAGTTCTATCAAACCTTCCCAGTTAGTCGAACCTGAATAATTCCCCCAGTCATAGTCAACAGCGAAGGCATCAATACCATCGACTTCTCGTTCTACGCATTCATCTTCCAGTTCCTCAATGAATTCGATTAGATCGTCCACGTCGAAATAAGCGGGATAGGATTCTATCAGGCAGACATCAAGCTGGCCCATGATCGAATCAGCCCTAACTAGTTCAAGCCAGTCTGCTGTTTCTCTAACTGCGTAATCTAGACCGGAGATTTGCGGGAACGAGGATGAATACAAATTACCTCGTATAGTAGCAGTATAGGGTTCATCAATGGTCAGAGATGCTAGATCTGCACCAAGACTGTCGAATCTGATTATCCTAGACTGCTCGATAGCGTAGCACTGTTCTCCAGTTGTTGCTCCCGGTAAGTCCTTTATCGCAATAACACCAAGGTCAAAGTTAAGACCCCAGGTGTTAATCTGAGTAAAATAGCTGGTGAGAAGAGAATCAGAGAACTTGTCATTCAGGATCCAAGAGGTATAACCGAAATAGTCAATTGTGGCTCTGGTTACATCCCAATCATCAAGATCGTTCATCATATCTTCAAGAGGATAGCCTGTAACTATTTCGTGCCAGCCAATTCTCGGATCATACACCCATTCCCTTCCTGGAGGAGGGCACATTCTAATGATAACTCCATCGTTGTTTGCGTCTTCCCAAGCAACAGCGTCATCTGCAGCTGTTATTGAGATGAGTATGAGCATCAAGAGCCCGATATGCAACTTCTTAGACATCTTTCCACCATTCCTTCCAGTTTCGGTGAACTTGTGCTTAACAAGCCACACATAGTTGTTTACTTCATCATGATGACTTAGAAAAGATGAAGGAATAAGAAGTATATACTGATTGATAAATGAATGCAATGTTGCTCCATTGAAAAGTAGCTTTTCTTAGGTAGTCTGAGATATCTAATGTTCTAATCTTGTTAAGTAACCCTCCTTTACTTACGAGATGCTAGCGATTGAACTTGGCACACCCACAAAGCTGATAAGCTCAATAGGTATAATGTCTTGACCAGAATGCAGAAATAAAACATCTTCTTCAAACTATGATCAATCTACTTAAGTTGCCTAGATTTTACTTTCTTGCCGTTTCTATCTTTGCCTTGCTTTACTTTCTCATCGATTATGCTCCATCAAGGTGTAGCACTGAGTTTGACGATTCCTACATGTTCGCACGCTATGCGGACAATTTTCTCGCTGGGCATGGTTTCTCCTGGAATATCGAAGACGGACCTGCCTACGGAATCACGAGCCCTGTCTACCTCATTTTAATAACTTCAGCAAAGTACATCGCTCCCGCTCCAGATAACTCCTTTCTGCTTTCGGTGCTTTCTATAGCCGCCTTTCTGCTGGGAGCTGCAACTGTCATCTGGTCTGGTTCTTTACAGAAAGCTGAGAAAAGCACCAACGCCTGGCATCTTCTGTTCTTCCCTCTCTGCATCCTTGCGCCGATGTGCCGATACCACCCCTTTACCGGAATGGATACCACACTTTCCTTCGCTTCCAACGCTCTTCTCGTTCTTCTCACGGTTCTGTATGTGGGTCGTCCTGGCCGCCTGCGCCTGACCTTTCTTGTACTCGGGGCCATTCTTGCCGTTCTGGTCAGACCTGACAACGGCATTTATGCCCTGCTATTCCCGGCTCTCTTCCTCTTCCTTTCTGGAAAGGAGCACAGGAAGGGCGCAGCGTTGTTCGTTCTTTTAACATGCGCCGGCTGCCTTGCTTCCGTCATGCTGTGGAAAATGGTATTCGGATCCTATGTGCCTATACCATTTTACGCTAAATCCGGACACTTCCTGCAAGGATATGCCGGTTCTCTGAACTGGAACCCTGTTGAGTACCTTCTTCTCTTTCTCAGGGATTCATCACCCTTCATTCTTATCATCTTACTGTTTTGCGGACGCAGAACTATTCCCGCTATCGTCTCTGTTCTTGTTCCATTGACCGCCACTTTTGCCTTCTTCCATCACTCTACCCAGGTAATGGGATGGTTCTCAAGGTATTACTTCCCTTCTCTCCCCTACATTGCCTTCCTTTCTATTGTGTCTCTTGGCGAGCGACTGGATAAAGGGTTTCAGATAAGCAAGAGAAGGCTCACTATTGGAGCTGTCTCATCGCTGCTTTTTCTGCCTGTTGTTTTCTCGGCTTCGATACGATCCACCCTGGAAAAAGATTGGATTCACTCGCAGGAAACCATTCAACTAGAGGCAGCTTCATCGGCAGTTTTCTACTCGAATGAGCAGTGTCCTCCACCGATAGGCTGGTGGGACTGCATAAAGTACATTTCAAGACTCGTGGGCACGCTGCCTCCGGGCATCAGAATAGCCGCAACTGAACACGGCTACATGGCCGCAGAGAACCTTCATGCCCATGTGATAGACATGGCCGGTCTTCATGATCTCACACTGGCAAGGGAAGGGTTCTCCGCGGAACACATCCTGGACCAGGACCCTGATCTCATCTGGATGCCGCATACGGATTATATCCTGTTTCGAAGGGAGCTGGAGAACTACAGCGAGTTCAGAAGCTGCTATGAATACTACCCGGGGCTTTTCAACTATGGCATAGCCGTAAACAGAAACTCAGCTTTGTGCGACACTGTAACGAGCAGCCTTGCCGCGATCGTTGAAGAAGCCTATCCTGGAAACTCCCTGGATCTCTACCTTGCGATATCGTCGAACTGAATAAGCTCCGGGTCCTCGGGGGAGATCACTGCCCTGAACCCCGTGCTCTCGCTGGTAACGGAAACGGCATCACTCCAGCTGGTCACATATGCCCTGAAGTTGCCCAGATCCCTGTTCCTGAACCTCCCGGTGTAGCCGAACAGCCCGCCGTTCCCGGCGGTACGCCAGAGGCCCTTCTTTATCTCCGGCTCAAAACGGAATACTGAATCAGGCGGAAGGGTTATGGTGGTGGTCCAGAGGGGTCTGTTCACCAGAAGGGTATTGTTCTGTATTACATAGCCCCTAACGGAGAACAGCCATGTTATGAAGACGATCAGGGGCATAAGAAGGGCTCCGTAGACCGGCATTTCCGGAATGAACGGAAACACACCGGCCATGATCAGCACCAGGATGGTAACCAGCCTGGCAGTGTTGTCCAGCGGCGCCGCCCTGTACTCACCTGAAGTCATAGTGTTTTCTGATGGGGTCAGTTATCTCCCAGCGGCACTTCATTCCCCTGGGAAATGTGACCAGGTCTCCGGGCCCTATGGTCAGCGGTATGCCCCCATCGGGGGTTATGGTGGCCTTGCCCTCCAGGATGAGGCACACTTCTTCCATATCGTACTCCCAGGGGAACTCGGAAATGTCCTTCTCCCACACCGGCCAGCTGAAAACTCCCATCTCCGAAAGCCTGCTCTTCTCCGGTCTTTCAACACTTATCATGGTGCCCTCCTCCCTTTCCATGAAGTATTATAGCAACCTGCGAACAATCCGGGAAAGGCGGTAAACATGAAGGTGAGAACAAGGCTTGCCCCCTCCCCACGGGGGACCCCCATGTAGGAACGGCCTATCAGGCCCTTTTCAACTATGTGTGGGCAAAGGCCAACCGGGGAGAATTCGTTCTCCGCATAGAGGACACCGACAGGGAAAGATCAACAAAGGCTTCCGAGGAGGCCATTCTGGACAGCCTGGCCTGGCTGGGTTTCACATGGGACGAAGGCCCCTTCCGACAGAGCGAAAGGCTTTCCATATACAAGTCCCATGTGAACATGCTTCTGGAGAAAGGGCACGCCTATCCGTGCTTCTGCTCGAAGGAGAGGCTGGATGAGGTGCGGGCAAAACTTGTTGAAGAAAAGGCACCGAACCGGGGATATGACCGCCACTGCAGGAACATGGACCCCGCCGAGGCCAGGCGAAGAATAGACTCCGGAGAGGAGTATGTCATAAGGATGAAGGTGCCCCTGGACGGGGAATGCGTGTTCACCGACCTTCTCAGGGGAGAGATACGGAAAGACTGGGCATCCATAGACGACCAGGTGATACAGAAGGCCGACGGCTTCCCCACATACCATCTCGCCGTGGTGGTAGATGACCATCTCATGGAGATCTCCCACATAATCAGGGGAGAGGAATGGATCAACTCGGTTCCCAAGCATGTGCTTCTGTACGACTTCTTCGAATGGGAAAAGCCGGTGTTCTGCCATCTGCCACTGCTCCGGAACCCGGACAAGTCCAAGCTTTCCAAAAGGAAGAATCCCACGTCCATCAACTACTACCGCAGGGCCGGTTATCTCCCTGAAGCCATGCTGAACTACCTGGGAATGATGGGCTGGCACATGCCGGATGAGTCTGAGAAGTTCACACTGGAAGACATGGTGAAGAACTTCAAACTGGAAGACATCACACTTGGCGGACCGGTGTTCGACCGGGCCAAACTGAGATGGCTGAACGGCAAATACATACGGGAGGACAATACCGCTGAGGAGCTTTCGAACAAGCTTCAGATCTGGGCGCTTAATCCAGAATACATCGAAAGGGTTACCAGGGTGGTGGCCTCCAGGCTGGAAGCCCTCTCCGACTGGGGCTACTTTACTGCGATGTTCTTCAGCGACTCGGTCCCGGTTACCCCTGAACTTCTTCAGGTTAAGGGCATTGAACCCGAACAGGTCATGGAAATGCTGCAGGTTACCCTCTGGAACATGGAAAGAATAAGGAACTGGACCGCCCAGGAGATATCCGAAAGCCTCAAGGAAACATCCGCCATATTCGATGTAAAAATGAAACTGTTTACCGCTCCCCTCTATGGAGCCATCTGCGGAAGCAAGGTCGCCCCGCCTCTGTTCGACTCCATGGAGGTGCTGGGAAGTGATCTGTGCAGAACAAGGATTGCCGCCGCAATAGATGTTCTGGGAGGACTTTCCGGGAAAAGCTGAAGAAACTGGAAAAGAAAGTATCGCCCTTGACAAAACCCCGCCCCGGGCGAATATTCCGCCCTCGGCGCAATGCTCCCATCGTCTAGCGGCTAGGACGCTGGCCTCTCACGCCGGAAACCGGGGTTCGATTCCCCGTGGGAGCGCCAAAATGAAGTACCTCCGATAGGGGGTGCTTCTTTTTTTGTGTCTTTCAGGGAGCCTGACCCCCGGTCCATGAGCAAACTGACCCGCATCTACCCAGGTGTGC